>OFMC01001267.1_pt1 | contig 20266 bp, 26 predicted proteins | sample 1541271 | NCBI WGS metagenome assembly OFMC01 (sample SAMN04209252, study PRJEB22552) | human gut metagenome | biome: gut; material: feces | host: Homo sapiens | place: USA: Oklahoma | reverse complement strand
CATAGTTTTATAATAGTATAATACTAGTATTATACTATTATAAAACTATGCTTATAAGAGCTTGCTAAAATAAGAGATTTGGAATCTTGAATATACTTCTGGCAAAACGGGATCTAGTGTTAGTTCTGAGATTGCTTCGTTGAAGTCTGAATTAAATGATCTATACTTTGATATCCGTTCCCTAGATAAATAATATTATTTATCTGTCTTTATAAAAAAACGAAACGCTCCATAGTGGTATAATTTCCCATCATGGAGCGTTTAATTATTATATTATGGCTTATTAGAATAAAATAATGTCGTATAACTTCATAGCGATGTAAAAAAATTAAAACTTAGCACCACTATCGTTTAAAACAAAATTGGACTCGAATGTGCAATTAAGAGCCTTAGCGATTTCACGAAGTTCACTTTCACGGAAATCGTCTCTCCTTAACTTGTTTGACAAATTAGCAGGAGATGTATTGATTGCTTGGGCTAAGGCGGTTGTTGTCATATTTCTCCTTATCATTACAAACTTAATCTTTTCTGCCATCATAGGATTCATTCTCCTTTCAAATCAAGCCTTCTATGAGTTTTATAATAGTATTAAACTATTATAAAACTTGTAGAATAGCATGTATATTTTCTATTTTTACTTTTTCTTGCTCTGGCGGTTTTGGTACAAGTCCATTACGCCATCAGGTATTGAAATATCTTCAAGGGATATATTATTTTCCCTGCAGAAAGATTTCAAGCATTCGTCCATCAAAAATCGAGAAAAGTTGCCTGATGTGTACTTTTCAGACAGGATGCGAACCTTCTCATAGAGTTCGGGAGGGGTTGTTAAACATACTTGAATATTCTTTAAACCTTCTTTTCGTGGTCTTCCACCGGGATGCTTTTTAACCGCATTTTTATTATTTGATGTGTCTGAATTTGATGGAGCAGCTATAGAGGCTGCAACGCCATCGAAAGATTTCGAAGCTGATGAGGAAAAGAAGCCGGCTGCGAAATCCATGTCTTTTGAAATCTTTTTTCCAGCCATAATATAATAAATCCTTTCGTAAAATAGATTATAGCAGTTTTATAATAGTATTATACTAGTATAATACTATTATAAAACTATATTTTGTGCTAATTCTAAGTAATCAGATACTGCAGAACAGGAGCTATCCCAATCCAGTAGTGGTTCTTGTTGGCTTTGAGCTTCTCTGATTTTGACGGTTTCGCGGATCTTGCTACTAAAAACGCGAGTATTCCGTTGAGCAGCAATCTTTTCCAAAGAGTTAGAAATTGCAATGTTTAAGTTGGCTCTCGAATTGTATTTGACAAGTAAGATTCCAAGCAGATCGAGAGTTGTATTTGAATGCTTGCGCACACTTTGAATTGTGTCAAAAAGCTGATCAAGTCCGATCATGGCTAAGTAACTACATTCTGTTGGAATGATAAGCTTATCGCTTGCCGTTAGGCTCATGATGTTTAGAAGCCCAAGTGCAGGTGGCGTATCAATTAAAATAATATCGTAATCTAAAGGTTCTAACTTTTCTTTCAATATAAATTCGCGGCCTAATACATTAAACTCCACATCAGCGTAAGCAAGTAATAATGAACTTGGAATGATGTCATAATATTTGGTTTTGACAATACACTCACTTGGTGTAGATTGGTTTTTTAATAGTGTATAAAGATTGTGCTTTTGACAATCCATGATATTAACACCAGATACAGTGGTGAGATTGCATTGAGGATCGGTATCGCAGCACAGCACTTTCTTTCCATAAATTTTGCTGAAAATCTCTGCGAGAGCTTGTACAGTGGTGGTTTTTCCGCAACCACCCTTGGTGATATTAACAGAAATAATCAAAAGAAGCACCTCCTAGATAAAATATAGTATAATACTATTATAAAACTATTTAATAATAGTATTATACTATTACAAAACTGTTTTATAATAGTTTAATACCATTATAAAACTAGTTTTATAATGGTTTAATACTAGTATTATACTATATAAAAACTAAATTTGCAAGTAAAAAGCTAAACAAAATAATAATTGGTTAAACTTTAAAGTTGAAAAATAACTTGCCAAACGCATCGTATCATGTTATAGTAACGACATGAGCACCTGCATATATATCAGGTGCACCGGCCGTGTGGTAATCATGGAAAACTGTTACAAAGGACGTACTATCCAGCGTAATATGTTACTGCAGCTGAAGCAGTATAAATGTAGTGGTGTGATATAGCCCATGCACTAGAATATATCCGGCGATCTGCTGCAAGATCATCCAGCAGGTCTAACGTCAGGGGTTGTAAGCTGGTAAGACCTCAATAAGCCTAAGTTGTGTCACTATAATTATGAGACATGATATGGTTAAGACAAGCCAGCGGGGGCTAGTCCGTGCTCGTAATTGGTACAAAGGCGAGAGGGATTGCATCCGATGACCGAAAGGTCAAACGCGCGGAGAGACGGTATGGTGTCATTATGTATGTGCGCAAGTGTATGCATAATGTTATGCGAGAGCATATGCGTATGGATGTAGGTCGACTGGGTTATTGCAGTCGATCAGCTAGATGATCACTTAGGACGGTGTACGGGCGGGGTATACGGCCGATCGGCAACGTGACTAAAGAGGTAGCTATCTTGCAATTTAAATTGCAGGGATAGTCTACCCTTTTCCAGTCCCAGACAAGATGCCAGCCGAGCAGATTCGAACACAAGTTTGCTTCCTGCCTATTTGATTACATTTGTAGCGTGTGCTAAAGTGTGTGCTTGATTGCTGCTTGACGACCAATGGCGATGGGAGCCGCGGTAGGGAGAGGGAAAACCCACTCGGTGGGTGTCCCTTAAATAAAGGTCAATCGTCAAAGAAAGAGGTCTTTTGAGCTTCGATGTACTTGCCCCTGTAATAGATTGCAACCGTCTTCTTGTTTGGTAAATTGCCAAAGTCATCTGGAGCTAAGATTGGTTCAATGGCTTCAGCAACGGATCGGCCGGATGAGCTGTGATCAGAGATTTGCTCAGAAGTGCTTAACTTTAAGACTTTCCGCGTACCGAATAGGCGGCTTGCCCAATCTCTGGTATCTGGGTCCATGATCGAAAGGAAACAATGAACTTTTGTGCAATCCATCAGAAGCTTGCGTCCAGCGATGCCATAGTGCTTCTCTATCATTGCAAGTGATTGACAGGATAATAAGAGTGAACAGTTATAAGCACGGAGCAGTGCTGCAGACTGGGAGATAACAGGCATTTCAGGTAACTGTCCGAACTCGTCGAGGATGAATGCAATTGGGGGGTTTTGACCTTCATGACGGTATAACATTGCGCTCATAAAAGTTTGGTAGATCATTGCAATTACTGGTGTCATAAGTTCCATTTGATTCGGATCAACCTGAATATAAATGTCCGTGCAGTTTTCTAAATCGGCAGGTGAGATTTGTGTGCCTTCATTGCTAAGTAACGTATGCATAATTGGGCTGCTGAAAAGGCGAGTTGCGGAGACTAACTTGCTGTAGGTTCCGGCTACGTTCTTTTCATTTTCACCGTAAAAATGATTGGTATATGCTTTCGCTGCCTCGTCATCAGAATCCTTGATTTCAATTACCCACTTGCTGAAAGTTCCAATAACAATTTGCTGGATAATCTCTGGAAATGAAATGATATTGTCCTTGTTAAGCAAGTACAACGATATGCCAGTAAAAAAATCTCTTGCTCCGTCCGTAAAGTATTTGGATTCTGAACCGCCATCGTTTGAAATTAAGGTAATGGCAAGATTTTCAAGGAAGATCTTACGAGCACCAATATCCATTGATCTGGCACTAATGAGAGGATCGAAATGAGCACTGTCCTGCCAATGTATCGTTGAGAACCGCTTTATATGTCGGAAATCTTTGTTTGCGGCATAGATATCGCCTTTAAGGTCAGTTGTCATCACCGCGCCTTTTTGAATCCGATTGCCGTTGTCGTCAAGCTGCATACCGAATTGTCTGCAAGACGGGATCACGATGGAAGTTGTCTTACCGTCACCGGGCGCACCCCAGGCCATGGCAACAATGCCGTTCTTGTAGGGTGTGTAATGGATCAGCTTATCGTCAACTTTTCCGAAAATGAGTCCATCGGCATCTTTCCAATTCAATGATGGGAGTGCAGCTATATCAAGCTTGGAAGGATCTGCACTCGAAAAGAAATCAAGCAGTTCAGTAAAACTACGTTTGTAATTCTTGAAATCATGTGATAAATTACGACCTGTTTCAATTTGATAGAATTGCTTCTTAACATCGGTGATGGCAATGAAACACCATATGGCAAGTAAGCCAATCGGAATCATTACTTTAAACAGGCTAGATGCGACATTCGATGTAGCTAAGTAATCAAGTTCAGAAGGTATAGCTGCATCAATGGCATGGCACAATAGATTGATGATAAGGGGATCTGCAATTAGAAATCCGATTGCCAATATGATATGTCGTTTAAATTTAATATGTTTGAAATAGTACGTTATCGTGTGTTTGGGGTGGTACGTCATGATAATATCTCTCCTTCCTTCTGTTCAATCAAAATTAATATGTCCGTTCTTCCTCTATTTCACTTTCCCAAGCGTTTGTACCCCATACAGATTGCGTATGATCACGTTCAACTAATTGTTTTTCTAAAGTTTGAAGCTTTTGAGCTGTGGCAGAAAGTTCATGTTCTTTATTCTTCAATTCTTCATGTAAACGTTCATTTTCAACCTTTAGCGTTTGAATCTGCTCATAAGATAGCCCGGTCGCCTTGGTTACTTCCTTCATTGCCTTAACTGAAATTCCCTTGCCGGACGTAACTCCAGATGCAACTGTTGCCGAAATTCCGGCATTATCCAGCCAAGATTGATAAGAAGAATGCCACTGCATCAGAATGTTCCTGCGAGTCAGCTGGTCACTATTAAGCTTATAGTCAAATCCTTCATGCTTCGTGTCTGGGACTGCTGGAACATACATAACGTGCAAGTGCTTTGCACCTTCAACAACCGTTTGGTTATCTTTCAACATGCGCCCTTCGTCACAGTGGACTTCAGCAAGAAAGATGCAACGTTCTCCCATCGGGAGAGTCGAAGCAATGTACTTTAAGGACTCTTGAAAGAAAGCAAGTTCCTGATATTTTGGGCAGTCTTTAGGAAGCGTGCAAATGACTTCGTTGGCGTGAATTAAATTCTTGCGATTATAATGAAAGCATTCCCCCTCGATTTGCTTGCGGTAATGCTCGATTTCAAGGGCTGTATTTCCGCGACGAAGCAGAGAATAATTGTATTTGGTTCTTGTTGGATCTACTTCCATATTTGTGGGGCATATTCCGTCTTTAAAATCACGAATGTTATGCTTGATTTCGCCAACGATTCCAGTGCTGTATTTTGTTAATCGCGCCATAAAAATTGATCCTCCTTTCTTTCGTTTTCGTGCCGCCAAAGGTGTGGGTACAGAATGGATGCAGCCCTACAAGCTAGGGAAGTAAACTTCCCCGGCCTATGGCCGCCCTGCGGGTAGCTTGCTTTCTTGGGGAAACCGTAGGTTTCCCCAACCAAGAGCCAACCCCTTCCAATGTTGCTTCGTAATGCTGCGCATTTCTTGCAACATGCAGGGGCTTTGCCCCTACGAAAAACTTGCCATTTGGCGCAAGTTTTCCTACCCCAAAGTGCTGCAGGAAGGTTTATTTCCTACGATGATTTTTGAAATAATTTAGGCTAGTTTCTGAACAAAAAACCGCGAGAAAATCTTCAAAATCTTGAGGAGTTTTTAAGCCAAAATAAGCAGCAATGTTTGACTCAAAATCGCTTGAATTTCCAAGCTTCTTATGTATTGTTTTGGTGTCAATTCCGAACTCATCCTTTACGGCTTTTTCAAAGAGTTTTTGAAGCTTTTTGAGTCGATCATTTTCAGATTGAAGTTCAACGATTTGTTCATTGATGGTCTTTGCCATAACGTATTCCTTTCTTTTAAGTCAACGCATTTGGATTGATAAAGCGTTGTGATTGCTTTTGCCAAGCATTCAAATAATCGGCAGTAATGGTAAGATCTCGATGCCAGGACATGTAACTTTCTATATCGGTATCCTTTATGGAGCAGGTAAATTGCCCACAAGCATCGAAAAAGTTACTGTGCTCATCAAGATAAAGTTTGTAGGAATTTGCAAGTTCGTCAAAGTAAAGTTCTGCAATACTGCTATTTTTGAAATGGTAGATCTTTGAAGGTTTTAAGTAGATACCAAAGGTGCGGTCAATTTCAACTCGATAGTAGATAAGATAATTTCCTTCTTTTCGCAACGCAGTCAGTCCGTCAAATCTGTAAGATAGATTTTCAAGAGCAGAGATATTAAGTTGCCGTCCATTTTTAATCTTGAAGTCATTTATCTTGTACCAAGCCCAAATCGTAGAATTACTTTTCAAGTGATTTTCAATGCTTAAGAAGTCTTTTTGAACGCTTGAAAATTCAGGCAAATCAATTAAATCTGCAGAAGGCTCTTCTGTTTTCTTCTTATTTTTGATGCGAACCAAAGCCAAAACGGATACCTCTCAATCTCTGATAATTTTAATGTTATAGGGTGCTGCATACAAATCGGAATAGTTAGGATCATTTGTGGCAATGATGCCAAAATAGCCAATTTGTGGAGCAGTACGCATTTCTGCATCATTTATGCAGCGCATTGGATTATCTGGATCATAGATAGGACGTTTGGCAGTATCCACAATCTCTCGAAAACGAGGCCACTTTTGCACACAGAGTTGATTGATATAGGTTGTATCGGCATCCGTATAATGAGCAGGGTTATTTCCAGAAAAATAAATGAAATGCGGAACTGGAAATTGCGCATTTCTTATCTCGACAATACATACATTTCGATAATTCTGTGCAGCTGATTCGTTTAATAAAATGAAATTTTCTGGATAAATGAGATATCCGTCTACGAGTCGTATCTTTTTCATTTGAGCTTCATCCAAAATGCTCGAAACTGTAATTTGAGGATTCTGAGTCAGAAACGATAGAATTTCTATATATTGAGCACTTTTATTATAGAGCTTTTGGCATTCAAAGATTCCGACTTGATCCATTTCCGCGTATAAAGCGCGTATCCGTGATTTGCAAATGGTGATTAGTTCGTCTTTGATGTCTGGAGACTTGCAAAGGATACGCAACAGACGATTGATAATGATGCTGTAGGGCATATTGCGAGATTCCCTAAATTTGTCCAAGGCTTCAAAATTTTCATCCGATAAATCAACAGAGATTTTTCTACTCAATGTTTATACCTCCTAAAATATTATTTTGAATATTATTAATAATATTGTTTTAATACTAAAAATAATACAATATATTTCACTTAAAGTCTACTACGAAAAAGGTGAAATGTCAATAGATTTGATACGCGAACCATTCCAGCCGCCGCCTCTGGCGGTGGGCACCCACCTCCTTGCCCACTTGCACCTGCAGGTTCCTTAGAACCTGCTTAAAACGGTGCAGAAAGTGGAACAATTGAATCACCCCCAACCCCCTCATTGAGGGGGCTTATTGTCCTGCGCATTTAGCATTCCCCCCCTTGAGGTCTGCCGTAAGAACGCTGAATCAGCAGCAACTTCTCTCGAAACGGCTTCTTCATCTCACACAAGGCTCTAATCAAGTGAACTTCTGCCATTACAACGGTATTTCTTGCCGACATTGCGTCAAAGTCACCTCTCGTATCCCTCAGCATATCAAAAGATAGTCTCAGATTAGCGTGGTGATTTCTTCGGATTGCAGTTTGCGTTGATATAAAATGGCATTCTTTGCTGAATAAATCGCTTCTGCTTTTTGAAAGCATGGGTCGATCCGGCTTGAAATGCAAGGGTACGACTTTTTTGATTCAAAAAAGTCTATCAGGCGCAGATGCGCCCTTGCATTTCGCAGGATCTAACCCAAAGATGGCTTTCAAAGCAGGACGCTTAATTTTAATCAGCAAAGGAGACATGCCATGTTAGTATCTATCACCGCAACCGCAATTACACACGAAGAAATCAATATCACCGCGACCAATCTTGAGACTATCTTACTTGCAGATGATCTCTACAAGAAGATTGATGATTCGGAGGAAGAAGAGGTGACATTTGTATTTGACGCAACCAATGTCGGACATAAGAAATACCTGTATAAGCTTTGTCAGTCACAAAAGTCCGCAAGGGATCAGAAGAGCCTTGGTGAGATGATCGAAGCGTTGAAAGGCTGTATTGTTTCTATTTCAGAAGGTTTCTTGAAGCGCTGATTCAGCTTTGGCAGCCCCCTTCGGGGGGGCTTTTTTTATGCGCAGGTTTTTGTGCGCCTATGGCGCAATAATTGTTGATGAACGATTGTGGATAAAGATTGGCATGAAAATAAATGAAGAAAATGAAATGATGAATAATGATGAACGAAAAAACGTTGGTAGTATCCAATCTGGACATCCAATGCTCATTGAACTTCGCTGACATGTTGGTGCTGTGACCTACACTACAGCATCCACACAGCCCCCGCAAGGGCAAGCGTTGTTCCCTACTGGGAACCCTTGCAAGAGTTGTGTGGTAATGCTGTGTTGCGTGTGGCACAGCACCAAAAGTATGTCAGGAGGGATTATCATGAACATTATCAGAAGTCCAAATTGAATAAGAAATGAATTAAGAGCTATGCTCTTAGAATTAAAAGAAAGATTGGAGAATGAAAGATGAACAATAATGATATTGTACAGGAACTGCAAAGAAGAGGCTATAAAGCTGAATTGCATGAAGTAATGAAGAATGGTGTGCACTTGGAGGGGATTGTAATCATAAGCGAAGATCCGATCACGCCAATTATGTATACTGACGATCTGATTGAAGTGGCAGACGTACTGATCAAAAAATATGAGCAGCAGAAGGATATTGAGATTGATGTGAACCGATTGATGAGCAGAGAGACAGTACTGTCTCATATTTATATTGGGATGCAAAAGAAATCCGATGAAAAGATAGAGAAGAAGTCGTGCGAACTTGAAGGTTTGGAAGCATATTTGTATGTGAAGCATTCAACTAATGATCGGAACTATTCTTTGAAATTAAGTTTAATGCTTATGGATGCTATTAACTTGAGCAGTGATGAAGCATGGAAATGCGCAGAGGAGAACACATTTGCAAAGGGTGAGACACAGATTCAAAACGTGGCTTCAATGCTTTCTGGAATGGGATATATTTCTGATGAAGCAGCAGAAACAGAGTTAGAATCGGACTTTCCACAGCTTTATGTAGTTACCAACCGCGCTAAATATAGAGGTGCAAGTGCAATCCTCGATAAGGCTGTGCTTAAAGAATTTGGAAAGAAGCACAAGATTAAGAAGCTGGCTGTGCTTCCATCTTCCATTCATGAAATGTTGATAATGCCTTATAACGATAGTATCAATATGGATGATTTATCATTTATGGTTGCCGATGTAAATGCTAATCAGGTTGAACCGGAGGAACGCCTCACAGACAGAGCATATCTGATTGAGTTATAAAATAATAGCTGAGCTATCGGCTATACGGGCAGAAAGGATAGAAGAATGGAAGAATTACAATTTGTACATATTGAGTTGAAGCGCGATACTTGGGTGAGTCCGAAGATGAGTGTCCGCGATCCATTTGATGCTGTGGAGGTTGCAAGAACATTGATTGAAAACCTTGATAGGGAAATGGTAATTAACATCCATCTGGCTACAGATGGGCGAGTGATAAACGCTACAATATGTTCGCTGGGAGCACAGAACTCGGCATCTATTTCGCCTAGAGAAGTGTTGCGCACAGCTATTGTATCTGGTGCGCATAGCATAATAATGGTTCATAATCATCCGTCTGGCAGTTGCCAGCCAAGCAGAGAGGATCTGCACATGGCGAAGAAACTTGCTACTGTGTGCAATTTAATGGGATTGGAACTTAAAGATTTCATCGTGATTGGTGCATACGGATACAGGCATTCAATCAAGGAACAAGAATTTGAGTGGTTGGAGCCAAGCTATAAATGGCTTCAAGAGGTGTGACATGAAGAATCAGGAAATAATTGCAAAGGCAGCAGTAAATATTGGTCTGTTGATGGCTGAGGAGGCAGAGAGACGATTAAGAAACGGAGAAGATATACCACTACATACCATTCAGGGATGGAGATTGAGGGGAAATTATAAAATTAAAGACGGTGCAGAGCCAGTTGAAGTGAAACTCTGGAAGAAGCAAGATGACGGTCGATTTTATCTGGCGAAAGCATACTTGTATTCAGAAGAACAGGTTCAAAGAATTGAATAATCTTATTCCACGTTCCGCTTGACATTAGGCCCCACAGGCGTTGTTGGTGGGCATCAGGCAACACACATGAAATGGTCGGACATATGACCGGATATGGGTTGCCCGAAGTTGCATACAACACCTTGTCCCAATGTCAAGCGGCTTTCGCGGCATAAGAGGCATAAGACAGGAAGGAGATAATAACGATGGATGTATACTCTATGGTAACGGAGCGGATCATAAGTCAATTGGAAAAGGGAGAGATCCCTTGGAAGAAACCGTGGGCTAAGTGTCTGGATGGCACTTTTAATCGTGTCACAAGAAGACCATACTCGTTGCTCAATAAGTTATTGCTATTACATGGCGGTGAATACGCCACTTTCAAGCAATGGGAGCAGGTTGGAGGCAGAGTTAAGAAAGGTGAGAAGTCAGAAATTGTGGTGTTCTGGAAAATGCAGGATCTACTGGCGGAAAAGAATGAAAGTGGAGAAATCGAAATCAAAAAAATACCGCTATTGAGATATTATAACGTATTTCACATTTCGCAGGTTGACAATGTGCTGCCATTGATCACGACTGAGAACTTCGGTACGAAGCCGATTGATCAGGCAGAAAAGATATTGCATGATTATATTGATCGTGAACATATAGCCTTATCGGAACGAGAATCCGATAGGGCTTTTTATAGCTCACTTACTGATAGTATAACATTACCAAAGATTACGCAATTTAAACACGCAGAGGAGTATTATAGTACAGCTTTTCACGAATGCGGACATTCTACGCTCAAGGCAAGCAGATGCGATAGGGAGGCTGACAATAAAACAGCACGTTTTGGTTCAGAAGACTACAGCAAAGAGGAGCTGGTAGCAGAGATAACAAGTGCAGCCATCATGAATCATATTGGGTTGGAAACGCCAGCTTCGTTTAAAAACTCGGCAGCATATATTAAAAGTTGGCTGAATGCATTGCGAAACGATAAGAAACTTATCGTTTCTGCATCTGGTAAAGCAGAAAAGGCAGCCAGATACATACTTAATATCAATGATGAAAAGGAAATGGAGCGTAATTATTATGAGACAGGAAAGATACGACAAATTAAAGAAAATGTATGACAGCAAGCACTTGGAAGATGTGTGTGCTGATGCAATCGAGGCGGTTAACGCTGAAAAAAAGATAAGCGATCTCAGCAAGGAAATTGCAGATACACAGCAACAGCTAATTGGTATGATTGGCGGTTTTGATTCAGATGCAAATGTAGTGTTGGAGAATTTGATGGACTTGTATAATCAGCGCATGTGTAAGTTGCTCGAGGCCGTATATATTCTTGGTGCAAGTGATGCGGAAACGTATCTATAGACATCTATTGACTATATTATTTGAATATGATATATTACAGTTAACTAAGTTAACTAAAATAACTAAGTTAACTGTAATATCACGGTTAACGGAGAGGAATTAAAATGGCAGAAGAGACAAGATCGGAGCAGTTGGCGCAGAAAGTAACACCTTCTGTGAGAGAAAAACTTGATGAAGTATTAAAAAAGATGGGGCATTATGACACTGGCAAGGATGGTCACATTAAATGGGATCAGGAAGTGCTTGAGGAAATCATTGCTGTCCTTGAAGAAAAATATATTATGGATGGTCATGATAATTACGCGGAGGTAGTTAGATCCATCAATCAGTATACAGCGTTAATCAATACGAAGTTGATATCCTTGATTGGGGATCTGGATACCAGCGAGGCACGAATCAGGTCAGAATATGAAAAGCAGATTGCTTCAAAGGATGAGATTATCAAAGATCTACAAAATCAAAGAAGCACACAAGAGGCTTTAAAAAAATCAGCATTGGAAGATGCATCGAAGTCAAAGGATGCTCAAACGATTGCTGAAAAGAGCTTATCGGATGCCGAGGAAAGTTTAAAGAAATCGGAAGAGGCGGTCAGAGATAAGGAAAGTATTATTCAAATGTTGACCGTTAAACTGAAGGAATCAGAGGAAAAACTTACTGGATATGATGAACTTCGCAAATCTGAAGCAAGTCTTCGCGATCAAGTTAACCAACTATCACATAAAAATGAAATGTTAGAGAGAGATTTAGCGGAACAAAAGAGAGCTGCAGAGCAAGCACAAGAACTTGCTGTTGAAAGGGCTGTTGCGAAAATAAAAACGGAAATGCAGGAACAAATGTCAAAATTACGGGATGAAAAGACTAGGTTGGCAGTTCAATTGGAACTATTACAAAAGAAAGATAATAAAACTAAAGCGTAAAAGACAAAATATTTCCGCAAGTGAAATTAGTTGAAAAGGTTGTAGTAATTTGCTAAAATAAATGTACAATTAGAATTATACACACACCAATTGATTGATAGAAAGAAATGGGGGTGAATACCAATGGGAATGACTGATACCGTTACGAAGGAATACATGAGAGGAAACAAGGTATTTGCGGATGCTTTCAATTATCTCATCTATGGCGGTGAACAGGTCGTCAAGCCAGCACTTTTGCAGGAATTGGATACAACAGAGATTGCGATACCATTTGCGTTGGATGAAGAAGAAAGCACGACTGAGGAGGCTGTTCAGAAGTATCGCGATGTGCTGAAATCAACCGTTATCATGCAGGACGCTAAAGCATCATACATTCTTCTAGGAGTCGAGAATCAAACGGATATCCATTACGCAATGCCTGTGAGAAACATTATCTACGACGCTCTCCAGTATGGAAAACAAGTTTCAGAGGTTGCAAAAAAGCATAAGAATCAAAGTGACGGAAAGAGACATAATAGAGGCGAGTATCTTTCAGGTTTTTATAAGGAAGATCGGATTCGTCCAGTAATCACACTGGTAATACATTTTGGAGCGGATGAGTGGGATGGTCCGCTATCGCTCTACGAGATGATGGATCTGGAAGATGAAAAATTACTAGAATTTGTTCAGGATTATCGAATCTTCCTAATTGATCCATACAAGCTCACACACGATGACTTGGAAAAATTTTCATCAAGTCTTGGAGATGTGCTTGGGTATATCAAATATTCAAAGGATAAAAATGCACTGTCAAAGTTCTTGAATGACAGTCAAGTAATGATTATTGATAATGATGCCGCACGAGTGATACGCGACATCACAAATACACCAATCTATGTTCCTGATGGAAAGGGGGAAATCGACATGTGTAAGGCAGTTAAAGATATGATTTATGAAGAACGAATCCTCACGCTCATTGAACTTGTGAGAGATAACTCGCTGAGTATTGAAAAGGCATCAGCTAAAGCTAATATGACGGTGGAGCAGTTCAAGAAAGTAATGGAAGATACTAATATCAAATAATGTTAAACCACTTAGGATGAATGTGATATGACCCCTGTCAAGTAGACAAGTTAAATATCTAAAATGAGGTGCTGATGAACGACCGTACAAAATGTGCGGTCGTTTTTCTATGTGCCTTACAAGATGATCACAGTAGTTGAATGGGATACATATATTGGTTCTATTTGACTAGATAGATTATACCGTAAATAGACATTGTGTATCTGACTTTATTGTGTTAAAATAAAGTCAGATATTGTTTTTTGGACAAAATGCAAGCAATATTAAGAATCTAATTAGACACAGGAGGATTATTGATGGGAGGAGGTAAAAATATCGCTTACGTCAGAGTTTCGACTGCTGAACAGAATGAGACAAGGCAGAAAGAAGCTCTTAAAAAGTATGATATAGACAAGTGGTTTATTGAAAAGGCTTCTGGCAAGGATACCAACCGACCAAGATTACAAGAAATGTTGGAATACATTCGAGAAGATGATACTGTCTATGTCGAAGAGTTTTCAAGGTTAGGAAGATCCACGGCAGATCTTCTGAATACAGTGCAGCAGATAGAGGATGTTGGCGCAAAGTTTGTCAGCCTGAAGGAGAATTTTGATACAAAGACTCCTACAGGAAAGCTTCAGATGACCATGATGGCAGCCATTGCAGAATTTGAAAGGTCAATGATCCTCGAAAGGCAGCGCGAGGGGATTGCTATAGCAAAACGTGAAGGCAAGTACAAGGGGCGAAAGGCAGTCAGTGTTCCGAATATCGGAACATATTATGACAAATATATGCGTAGGAAGGGAACAAAGGTCAGCATTGCTCATGAGCTTGGAATTAGTAGAACAACCCTTGATAAGCTGTTCAGGGAATACGAGAGGTCATCAGATGGAAATTGATATAGTGGAACAGAGAATAAAAGACTTGAGTCCAGCTCTATTAAAGATACTTTTGTCTGATAAGACCACAAAAAAGTCTATTCGATGGGGGACGGACAATTATAAGGAGTATGGTACAGAGTATTATACCGATCAAGAAATAACGCCTGACTTGATAACAGGAGATATGACAGTAACCATTCAACCAAGAGTTGCCAAGTCAGAAGCGGAACAGAATTGACGTACACGAGATAAGGCAGAAGTATTCACTCCCTCATGGGTGTGCAATGAGCAGAATAACTTAGTCGATGAAGCTTGGTTCGGTCGTAAAAATGTTTTTAATTCTATATATGGCAAATCATGGCAAACCATAGCAGATCCAATACAATTTCCAAAAGGTAAAACATGGAAAAGTTATGTGGATGCACGAAGGTTAGAAGTATGCTGTGGGGAAGCTCCATATCTGGTCAGCCGTTACGGTACAGTAACTGGTCAGACTATACCAATAAAAGATAGAATTGGGCTATTAGATAGAAAACTGCGAATAGTAAGTGAAAATGCTAAAAATGATCTGGAATGGAAGAACTGGGTTATAAGAGCTTACCAGAGCTGTTATGGATACGACTTCTCAGGAGACAATGTATTATTGGCACGAGAGAATCTGCTGTATACGTTTATTGAATACACCAAAGAACGCACTGGACAGAAACCATCATTAAAAGAGCTAAAGCACATTTCAACCATAATTGCTTGGAATTTATGGCAGATGAATGGATTAACAATGACAGCGCCTTATAGCTTAGCGCAACCAGCTTATCAGCAACTATCGCTTTTTGATTTTTGGGATACAAATGAGGAAGAGGAAATACAAGGGACAAATGAAATCCCATGTAGGATTTTTGACTGGCGAACAAATGAAAGTATTGAGTTCCGGTCAATGATACAGGAGGGGTAATACTTATGGATACGACTTTTAAAAATGCGTTTGAGTTTAAAGTGATTTATGTGTTTACCATTGATGATCAGGCTCATAAAGGACCAATGCCATTAAGCTAACTGTTCGATAGTGTTCGATTATTATGTTGTAAGCGATTAGTAACCGCACGTATACGACCACTAGGGAACCTTCACTTAAATTGAAAGGTTCCCACGGTTTTCTGGATTTTCAGTTTCAGCATCGACCACTCTTGAACATCTTTCTTTTATGAAGTCACTCCATGGTAGTAACTGTTCTATACCTGCGGGCTCATTTTTGTAGTCCAGCATATACAGTAGCAGGGTGTACAGATAATGATAGATATTCAGACTGTTTGCCTTTGCTGTTTCTATTAGACTTAGGACAATTACACTTGCTTTTGCTCCATCTGCACTGTTGTGAAACAGAAAGTTCTTTCGTCCCATCACATAAGATTTTACTCGTCTTTCTGCTGCATTGTTGGAGATCTCGCATCTTCCATCCTTCGGGAATCTGAGGGGCAGGCACTGTTAACAAAATGTGAACAGATATTCGAATAATGTCGAAAAGTGTCGAATGAAATTGGAAACCAGAGTGACCTACGTACCAGGCACCGTTAACAGACGAATACTCAATGGATTATGCAGTGACGGCAACGCAGAAGTCGATTCTGAAAGCGTTCGACTTAGCCGAGACAAACATCCGTAAACAGGCTGCCGGCATCAATGAAGATCTTAAGCCCTACAATACGAAGGAGGCATAGTAATGGCACGCAGAAAACTCAGTATCGATGATAAGATCGAGCAGCAGAAGCTGGCCGTATCTAAAGCTAAGGACAGGTATGAAGCGGAACTCGAAGAACTCAATCATCTGATGAAAAAACGAGATGAGTTGCGCAACAAAGAACTGCTTCAGGCCATCGAACAAAGCAAGCGTTCATTCGAGGAAATCATGGATTTCTTCAGCACCGATGACTCCCAGGATTAAACCAGGAAACCATCGAGAGTTAATTTTTCAGAAAGTTCACATTAATAAAAGATTTAATTAGAGTATAACTCAAAGATAAGAAAAAAGACAAGAAACTCTTGACAAAACATCGTATTCTATGTATAATTTTCTTAAAAGAAAGTTGTAGAATATAAGAGAAAAAGACAAAGTGAACAAAATCTGTACTCAATCATATTATCATAAAAAATATATTGGAAAGGGGTAGGATTAAAAAATTTATATTAAATGATTTGATGAAAAAATTTAAATATATGATTGTCTGAGTGCAGATATATTAATACATTTTAAAAGATAGAAAGAGAGGATGCATATGAAGAGAAAAATGAGTTTATTTGTTACTGCATCAATGGTAATAGCTAGTATTGGAAGTACAGTTCCGGCATTTGCATCGGAAGCTACCTTGCAGGCATCGGATTATTTAACTGCATATGAAATGTATAATGGCAATCGTGAAAATGAATTTTATGGGATCAGTACCTTTAGTGTAAGTGGATTGAGCGAAGACGGAGTGAAACACAGTGCGTTTATTGAAGAATGGAAAAATGACCTGGGTATTGAAATTCATAATGTCGAATCAAAGTTGGTTAGTGCAGAAGTACTTGATAATTATGATGACGGAGCTAAGGTTTGGCTGTATGAAGCAGTTACGATTGATTATATGTTCCCGAGTGAAGGATTTGAAAGAACAATGGAGTTTGGAACGGAGCATATAATTAAGACGAATAATGATTCTGGAATCAGTATTCTTTCTGATACATATAGTGAAATAACTGGGTATGAGACTGGTACAGAAGAAGACCTTGCAATTCTTTATGCAAGACGTGAGAGCAATTTTAGTGTTGCTGAAGAAACTAACGTAGCAAGTACTGGAGAAATAGTAACAACTGCGGGATATAATCATTCAGCAGCAGTTAGCTATGCACAGCAGTATTGTGGAAGCGATTATTTTACATCAGGAATGAACGTAAGCAGATATAATCCAAGCTTCTATTATTACGCAGGTGCAGATTGCTGTAATTTCGTTTCTCAGTGCCTTGTAGCTGGTGGTAAATCAATGTCTGACTCTTGGTGGGCAACTACAACAGGATCTACGGTTCCGCTTGCAGATACTGATTATAGTAAGAGTGGAATTTCATGGAGATATGTTCCTTCATTTGACAGCTATTGGCAAAGCAAAGGCTATGCAAAGATTCGCATTACCAGTACTTCACAGGCTGGTGCGGGAAATCCTATTTTCTGGTTAAAGTCAGATGGATATAGTACCAATCATGTGATGTTGATCGTTGGAGCATCAAATGCGGAAAATATTGTATTTGTAAATGCTCATAACAGTGACTGCAAAGGGTATCCGTATCGTTTGAGTGATTGGGTAATGTATACATTCTGGTTTTAAATGACTCTGTTGCTGTAAAAATTTAGTTTGGAGAAATGGAGGAGATTATGGCAAATTTGAAAAGAAATGTATTTTTGTCGTTGGCCGCTGTTATCACAAGTATGAGTACCATTTCTATGAATGTAGCAGCATCGCAGGATCAGACACAGCCTGTAATGCCATTGGAAGAAGATGAGTACCTGGTTCTGACCGTAGGAGAAAGTCATTACAGCTGGCTTGGCGGAGATCTGGTGCTGGTGCTGGATGCTTCCGGAGAGGAAGTTGCAAGATTATCTGGATATGGACTGACTGGAAATGGCCCGTCGATGAGCAGGGGATTGATTTTGAAGCAGTCAGCGCCGTTGGAAGTATTTGCCGGATATCAGGATGGGGCAGAGGTACAGTCGGACGCGGTATCGGCATCCGTGGGTTTGTATTCTCTGGCAGATCAGGACTGGCTGGTGGAGCCGTCGGAGAACCGGCTGAATCTTTTGAGCGACAGCCTGTATACGGATGGGGACATGGTAAGCAACCTGTATAAGACAGACGGAACTTGTATTAAGGAAATGTCAGACGGAGCGGCAAGGCGTGGAAACTATGTGATTGATTCGCAGAATGTGTATGATCTGGACGGTCAGGAGTTAATGGCGCTGGATGGCCTGAAGTTTCGGGAGCTGATTGGCGATGAGATTCTTCTGATCGGATACAATGAGGATGGAAGCCACTGGACGCAGCTGACTAAGGCGGACGGTACAACGGTTTGGACCGAGGATTCCGGACTGATCTGGACCGGATCGGTCGATGACTACAGCAGCTGGACGGACGCGGACGGAAAGGGACAGATCCTGGTGATGGGTGAGACACCGGAGACGGTTCTTACAGAAGAAGGATTTCTGGCGAAGAACGCGGAGGTACAGGGAAGCGGTATGTGTCTGGCGGCAGTGAAGGAGTCAGAGCAGGACGGACAGCAGTTTGTGATCCGGATGACAGACCTGACAGGAAACAGCTGGTTCTATCTGTGCGACGCGGAATTTCATGTTGTGACGGCATATCCGGAGAATCAGGTATATTGGAATGAAACAGACGGACAGCTGTGGTACTGGAAGATTGGCGAAGGAAGCGGCGGCGTGAAGAATCTGCTGACCGATGAGACGATGACCTGGAAGCAGGAAGGACTTTCCGCGGATCAGCTTCCGGATCCGCTGCAGGTGGAAGTGATGCAGGCAGGAAGCACCATTGGCATGGTTTACCGGAATCCGTCCGGCACCGGAAAAACATTTGTCTGCGGAATCGGCGAAGATACAGCTGCTTATACTGATGAAACAAGTATTACCGCCCGGATGACAGCATTAAACGATGGAACGGTGGAAGTTTACATCCTTTCCGGAGCGTATACAGAAAATGAAACCGATCAGGTTGCGTATTATACGCCGGACGGCAAAGCGATGGAAAGCGATGATTCCGTTTTATTCCAGAATCAGAGTATGAAATGCATCCAGACGAAAAAAGGCATTGAAATTGAAAACGCGGACGGCAATGTGATAAATATGGTTGGAATGAACGAGTAAGAAACAGTACCGATTTCTATCTGTTCTGTGAAACGGATAAAATGATGAAATAAAAGAGAGCCGCTTCGAGCGTCTGACTGAATGATATACAGTCGGCTGAAGCGGCTCTTTTGTTATGTTAGTTTTTGCTTACAATCTGTTCGGCTCTTGCGATTGCCGCATCGATGTTCGGGCAGAAGTTTTCTTTGCCGATTAGACCACATTGGTGCCTGACACCAATGTGGTCAACTTAAGATATGTTTTTAATATTACGGATGTAGTTTATGCGCATACGAATCCGTTTGATGAAAACAACATTTTCTCGCAATAAATCTATCAGAAGAAATTTAGAAAAATAATAAAAGGCATACTTTAACCAAGCCCACTTCTGTTACCAGAAGTTGACTACTTTAGTTATATTCAGTTATTATAGCTAACGGGTTACTTTTCGATTTCCATAATGCTTTCGGCAACTCATTTTATTTTTTCTTCGAGGGAAAGAACGTCTAGGGATAATCTGTGACTTGCAACGAGTTGCTTCGATATAAATGTTTTCAATCTTTGAAAGTTTAAAAACATTGCATAGGATTTTAGGAAGATTTATTGTAAGAGAACCAATAATAAAGTTGCGGTTTGCCTGATAGTCATATTTGTTTGATTCATCTGCTGTTTCAGTGATTTTCTCATCTGCATCATTTTTTATAAGAGAGCAGAGATGAGGTAATATAAAAGTAAGTAATTTAGAAATTGATCACGCCATTTTGAAAAAAGTAAAAGTGTGTGTGAAGAGTGAATCCCAGTTGGCGTGAAAGGAGTTTCTAAATTCTAATCTATTAGTGAGGTGTTTCGCGATTGGATGCGTGAAGCACCTCACTTTTTTGCGGCATAAGCATAGTTTTATAATAGTATAATACTAGTATTATACTATTATAAAACTATGCT
>OFMC01001219.1_pt1 | contig 20989 bp, 19 predicted proteins | sample 1541271 | NCBI WGS metagenome assembly OFMC01 (sample SAMN04209252, study PRJEB22552) | human gut metagenome | biome: gut; material: feces | host: Homo sapiens | place: USA: Oklahoma | reverse complement strand
TAGAATGATTAGCATTTCTCCGGTTCCGGATAATCTACACCGAAAGTTTCAACGGTAACAGTTTTCATACGCTGTGGCTCTAATGGTCTGTCACTGTAATCAGTTGCTGTCTCTGCAATCTTATTTACGATATCCATTCCCTCAGTGATCTTGCCGAAAGCCGCATAAGCTCCATCTAAATGTGGAGAAGTTTTGTGCATGATGAAGAACTGGCTGCCGGCGGAATCCGGATGCATAGCTCTTGCCATGGATAAAACGCCCTCTGTGTGTTTCAGGTCATTTTTGAAACCGTTCTGGGAAAACTCACCTTTGATGTCATAGCCAGGCCCACCCATGCCGGTTCCGTCCGGGCATCCGCCCTGGATCATGAATCCTTTGATCACGCGGTGGAAGATCAGTCCGTCATAATAACCGCTTTTAATTAAACTGATGAAGTTGTTGACAGTATTCGGGGCGATTTCCGGATACAGTTCCGCTTTCATGATATCGCCATTTTCCATTTCAATCGTAACGATTGGATTTGCCATAATTGCGTACCTCTTTTCAAAATAATAGTGCCTGCAGATGCTTGTAACATCATTACAGGATACCGCTTTATTGTAGCCGAAAAAAAACGAGTAGTAAAGTAAATAATTTAAGAAAATCTTTGCTTGAATTAAGACTTCTTACAGGGTAACATAATATAGAGAAGTTTCGTACGAAAATGGGATAAGATATTTTACGATATAAAACAGTTCAGAATTGGGAGGATTGGATATTTGGGTCGTCAGAAAAGAAAGGAGTACGCATTTTATGCAGTGTTAGCCGGAACATTTCTGCTGATCGCAGGAGCGTATGGTTCCGGTGAAAAGTCTGTGCAGCAAAATGCGAAAGAGATGGGAGCGGTGGCAGAGAAGGCAGTCGCCGAACCGGAGTATGTGCCGGCAGTCAGACTGTATGCCGGGATTTTTACAAAATTAGACGGGGAAGAGTATGCTGTGATCGAAAAAAATAAGGACATTCTGGTGGCTGCCGCAAACCGGGGATATTTTGATGAGTCGGATGTTTATTCATTTTTACAGGGACCAAAGTCCTGGGGAGAGGGACGGGCATGGTCCGGTGAATGGAGCAATCAGTATGTACGCGGCAATTATTTTGGCAATTTCGGGTGCGGATTGTGCTGTATGGCAAATATATACAGTACATTTTCTGGTCATACCTGTTCGCCGTGGGACATGTTTTTGTATGCAAGAGAGGTCTCCGGTTACACACCGACGAAAAAGATCGGTGCGATCGGCTGGGGCGATATGAAAACTGTCATGCGCAAATGTGGATTTGATGCGGAGCTTTACACAAAGCCGCAGGATTACGAAACTTTTCGGGATCAGGTCAGATCTGCAAAGAGTGTAGTTGTTTTGGTCAGCAGCCATGATGACAATACTTACTGGAAAAAGACGGGTGGTCATTATGTAAATATCAGTCTTTATAAGGAAGATACCGATGAAGTGTTTCTTGCAGACCCGGCGGATCCGGATGGAAACCGGAATTATATACCGCTGCGCTATGTATATGATGCTTTAAAAACAGTCAGTAAATATCAGTATTTGCTGGTAAATGGATATTCCGAGGAACAGAACCAGTGGAAACAGGATGGAATTGATGAGGCGTGGGTTGCACCGTGAGAATGACATCTGTTATAATGGCGGTAAGTTTGTGAAAAGTGAATTTTGGTTACAGATTTTGTTAGAATGGAGAAGATATGAATCAGGAAGAAAGAAGGCAGAAAAGACAGGATGAGTTCAAACATGCAGCAGTGGTGGTTACCGTATTTGTACTGGTCTTGGCAGTAATGATCATTGGGGCGGCAGCTGCCCTGCATAAGTTTTTGCCAAAGGGCACAAAGGAAGTAAAGACACCGGACACACAGAGCACGGAAATTTCAGATGATACACAGACATCACAGAATGGAAGTGACGTGGCAGAACCTGCCGTGGACCCGTTAGATGAGCAGGCAGCGCAGATTGTATCAGGGATGGCCTTAGAGGATAAGGTGGCGCAGATGTTTGTCATAACACCGGAAGCGCTGACGGGATATACCAGTGTGACGGCGGCCGGAGATACGACCAAAACAGCATATGAAAGCAGACCGGTCGGAGGTCTGATCTATATGGCAGACAATCTTCTCAGTACAGAACAGACGACAGAAATGCTTACCAATATGCAGAACATTGCAATGGAGCGGACGGGACTGCCGGCATTCTTAAGTGTGGACGAGGAAGGCGGAACGGAAGCACCGTGGCATACGATTTTCCGTCGCGCAGATCCGCAACGTAGAGGTTGTCCGGTTCATCGAGGTCGGCGTCCCCGTCGTCCGCAGAGATCAGCATGCGTCCGCCGACCATGAAAATCCCCTGCTGCCACTGGGGTACGGGACGCAGGTGGACCTTGCGGACATACCGCCCCGTTTTCCGATTGTAGCCGTAGACGTAGCGTCCGTCGACCCAGTCGGCCATCCAGACCATGTCGCCGTCGCGGTCCACCGCCAGCCCGCACACCTCGACCTGCCCCGACGAGGGTTCCCAGTCGATCGAGCGTTTCCATTTCAATGTGTTAGCGTCGTAGACCGCCACCTGGATATTCTCCCCGCGGCCGTCGTCGAAGGTTTCGATCCCGGCGTAAATCTCCCCGTCCCACACGTCGATGTCGCCGATGTGGTTGGCAGCCAGCGGCAGCCCCTCGAACGGCCGCTCGTTTTTGGCCGCCAGCCGCCCCTGCTTGTCGTATTTATAGAGCGCCGTGCTGCCCGACACATAGTAAAAATTCGAATCGGCGGCGACACCCTGCCGTCCCTCGACGGGAATCACGCGTTTCAGCCGGTACTCCGACCCCAAATTCTGCGCCCCGAGCGGCATTCCGGCCGCCAGCAGCGACGCCAGCATCAAAATTCGTTTCATAACGGTATCGTTTTATGCGGCCTCCGGCAAAAACAAGGCCGGAGCGTTCCCGATGTGGAATCCGCTCCGGCCCGTGTTCAAAGCGGAGTTCCGCCTATTTTCTCTTCGCGCGCTGCTGGGCCTCCTGCTGACGCATCAGCTCCTCGTAGCGCTGCTGGAATTTCGATTTCTTGCCTTTCGACTTCTTCGCGGCGTTCGCCTGCATGATCGCGTGGATCTTGTTGTCGTCGACCATGCGCCGGATGACGAGCGTCTGCCCGATGGTGAAGATATTCGACAGCAGGTAGTAGTAGCAAAGGCCGCTCGAATAGCTGTTGAACCAGAAGAGCATCATAATCGGCATCATGTAGACCATCATGAACTTCATGCCCGCCATCTGCGGCTGTGCGGAGGCCGTCTGCTGATAGCTCATATAGGAGAACCCGAAGGTCGAGAGCGCCATGAGCAGCGCGAACAGACTCACGTGGTCGCCGTAGAAGGGGATCGAGAAGGGCAGATTCAGGATGCTGTCGTACGACGACAGGTCGTGCGCCCACCAGAGCGACTGCCCCCGCAACTCGATCGACGAGGGGAAGAAACGGAACATGGCGATCAGGATCGGGAGCTGGATCAGCATCGGGATGCACCCTCCCAGCGGATTGATGCCCGCCTTCTTGTAGAGGGCCATCATCTCCTGCTGTTTCTTCATCGCGTCGTCCTGCTTGGGATACTTGGCATTCAAGGCGTCGATCTCGGGTTTGATGATGCGCATCTTGGCCTGCGAGATATAGCTCTTGTAAGTCAGCGGCGAAACGATGATCTTGATGAGGATCGCCAGGATGAGGATGATCCAGCCGAAGCTCGGAATATACTGCCGCAGGAAATCGAAGACGGGGATCACCAGCCAGCGGCTCACCCACCCGATAATGCCCCAGCCCATGGGGATCAGCCGGTCGAGCAGCAGCGATTGGCCCTGCGCGTCGTCGATTTTCTTCAACACGGCGTACTTGTTGGGACCGAAGTAGAACGAGAAGTCGTACTGTTCGGTCTGGGCCGTATAGGGTACGGCCATCACGGCCGAAAAAGCCTTGATAAGCCCCGAATCGGGCGATGCGGTATCGTACGCCACGTCGGCGTAGAGGAAGTCGTCGCGGGCGATGAGCACCGACGAGAAGAACTGCTGCTTGAAGGCGATCCACTCCACCGACGAAGAGATCTTCTCCTCCTTGGCCCCCTCGCTCATCGACAGGTCGTCGATCGACCCTTCGCCCGGAACGCGGTAGGCGACCGTCGTGTACATGTTCTCGTTCTTGAAACCGCGCTCGTTCTGGTAGGAGGTGTTGCTCCACGCGATGCCGATGCTGCTCTGGTTGGCCATGTAGGGGGCCATCCCGACCAGACGCACCGTGTAGTCGACCAGATAGTCGCGCGAGGGCGTCGCCTCGTCGTAGACCACGTAGCGGTATTCCAACACCGCGCCCTCGGCGACGGGCAGCCGCATACGGACGATCTGCGCCGTGTCGGTACGGACGACCGGATCGGCCGTGAAGGTATATTCCGACGTATTGACCTTCACGTTGTTCAGGCCGTTTTTGATGAAAAACGACAGATCGAACTTCGCGCTTTCGGGGACGAACATCTCGATCGGTTCGTTGCGTTCGCCCTGACGGCCGTAACGGGTATAGTCTTTGAGCGTCACGGAGCGCACGATGCCTCCTCCGGTCGAAAAGCACACCTTCATCACGTCGTTCTCTACGACGATCTCCTGCGGCGCAGCGTTCTTGGCCGCGGCGAGGAAATCACCCAGCACGGCCACTTCGCGTGCCAGACGAGTCGAATCGGGCGTCGCCGCACCGAGCGACTCCACGACCGGTGCTGCGGCCACGGCCGACGAATCGGGGACGACGGGCTGCGTCAATTCGGGATGGGCCGCCTGATAAGCGGCCAGCTCCTCCTGATATTTCTGTTGCTGCCGGGAACTGTAAATCGTGAAACCGAAAAACAGAATCCCGATAAGTACGATGCCTATGATTGATTTTTTATCCATTCGAAATTTCTCGACGCGAGGGGATTAGTTACCACTGTATTTCAACGCCGCAGCCACGAAGGCCACGAACAGGGGATGCGGACGCTGCACCGTACTCTTGTACTCGGGATGATACTGCGTGCCGACGAACCACGGATGACCGGTCAGCTCGACCACCTCGACCAGCCCGGTTTCGGGATTGACGCCTGCGGGGATCATGCCGTGCGACTCGAAATCGCCCAGATAATCGTTGTTGAACTCGTAACGGTGGCGGTGCCGCTCGACGATGTCGGTCGCACCGTAAGCGGCGGCGGCTTTCGAATCGGGCCGCAACTGGCAGGGATAACCGCCCAGACGCATCGTGCCGCCCTTGGCCGTCACACCCTTCTGCTCCTCCATCAGGTCGATGACCGGATGTTTGGTCGAAGGCTCCATTTCGGTCGAATTGGCATCCTTCATCTTCAATACGTTGCGCGCGAACTCGATCACGGCGCACTGCATACCCAGACAGATGCCCATGAACGGCACGCCGTGCTCGCGGGCATACTTCACGGCCTCGATCTTCCCCTCGATGCCGCGGTTTCCGAAGCCCGGCGCCACGAGGATGCCGGCCATCCGGCCCAGTATCTCGTCGACGTTCGCATCGTCGATCTTCTCCGAATTGACGTAACGCAGCTTGACCTTGCAGTCGTTCATCGCGCCGGCATGGATGAAGGCTTCGCTGATCGACTTGTAGGCATCGGGCAGTTCGGTATATTTTCCCACCAGCGCGATCTCGATCTTGTGGTGCGGATTCTTGACCTTCTCCACGAAAGCCTTCCACTGCTCCATATCGGGTTCGCAGTCGGCCGGAAGGTCGAGTTTCGAGAGCACCACCTCGTCCAGATGCTGATCGTGCATACGCAACGGCACCTCGTAGATCGTAGGCACGTCGATCGATTCCATCACGGCGTTGGCGTCGACGTTGCAGAAGAGCGCCACCTTGCGGCGAAGCCCCTGCGACAACGCCCGTTCGGTGCGGAGCACCAGGATGTCGGGTTGCAGACCGTTTTCCATCAATGCCTTGACCGAATGTTGCGTAGGCTTGGTCTTCAACTCGCCCGAAGCGGCCATGTAGGGGATCAGCGTCAGGTGCACGAGCGCCGTATCGCGGTAGCCGAGCGCATAGCGCAGCTGGCGCACCGACTCGATGAAGGGCAGCGACTCGATGTCGCCCACCGTGCCGCCCAGTTCGGTGATGATGATGTCGTAGACCTTCTGCTGCGCCAACAGTTGAATGCGCCGCTTGATCTCGTCGGTGATATGGGGGATGACCTGCACGGTCTTGCCCAGGTAATCGCCGCGGCGCTCCTTTTCGATGACGCTTTTATAGATTTTGCCCGTGGTGACGTTGTTGGCCTTCGAGGTGGTGATCGACGTAAAGCGCTCGTAGTGCCCCAGATCGAGGTCGGTCTCCGTACCGTCTTCGGTGACGTAGCACTCGCCGTGCTCGTAGGGGTTGAGCGTCCCGGGATCAATGTTGATGTAAGGGTCGAGCTTCTGGATGGTCACCGTATAGCCGCGCGCCTGCAACAGGCGGGCGATCGATGCCGAGATGATGCCTTTGCCCAGCGAAGAAGCCACGCCGCCGGTAACAAAGATGTACTTCGGTTTTTTGAGTTTCATATCCTCTTTTGAACGTATATGGTCTGAAAAGTTTTTTGTTAATAACTCGTCCGCGGCCGCACCCTCGCAGGCACGGTCGGCCCCGCCGGCCGCAACGGCGGCCTATGCCTCGCGATCCTCCGACTCCCGGGCCGCTTCGCGGTCGATGAGCTTCACCTTCTCGATCGTGTCGGCCATTTCGCGCTTGGCGCGCTCGATCTTCTCGCGCACATCGGCGATCAGCGCCTCGGCGCCCTTCGAATGGGCGAAGAAACCGATGTTGTTCTCCAACAGGGCGATGTCGGACTCCAACTGCTTCACCCGATTGTAAAGACGATCGCGTTCGGTGCGGATCCGGCGGTCGCCCGACGCCTTGAAGGCCGAGACCTTCTCGCGGAACCGCGACATCGAACGGTCGCGCTCCGAACCGCGCAGCACCGAGAAGAGCGTATCGACGCACTCCTTGTAGCGCTTCTGTATCTCGTCCTTACGCTTGATGGGCACGAAACCGATCTCGCTCCAACGGCGCTGGAACTCCTTGATCATCTCGAAACCGCCCTCCTTGACGTCGGCTGCGGCCATTTCGTCCAGAAGCGCCTGCTTGCGGACGAGGTTCTGCTCGTACTGGCCGTCCACGTCCGAGAAGTGCGCCGCCTTGCGCTCGAAGAACTTGTCGCACGCGGCACGGAAACGCTTCCACACCTGATCGGAGTAACGGCGCGACACGGCGCCGATCTCCTTCCAGCGAGCCTGCAAGGCGATCAGTTCATCGGTCGTCTTCTTCCACTCCTCGCTCATCTGCAACGCTTCGGCCGCTTCGCACAGCTCGTTCTTCAATTGAAGGTTGTGCTCCATTTCGGTCTTCACGTCGGCATAGAAGCGGCGCTTGGCTTCGAAAAACCGGTCGCACGCCGTACGGAACCGCTCGTAGATGCGGGTATTGTCCTTCTTCGGCGCGAAGCCGATCGTCTTCCACACCTTCTGGATCTCCAACAGACGGTCGCTGGCCCGGTTCCACTCCTTGCGCGTGGTGTAGAGCTGCTGGGCAAGCTCTTCTGTCTGCTCGCAGAGCCCCGCTTTCAGTTCGAGATTTTTCGTCTGCTCGGCCTTGATGTTCTCGAAGAAGGCCTGATGCTGCTTGTTTATACGGCTCGAAGCCTCCTTGAAACGCTCCCAAAGCGTCTCCTTGAACTCATTGGCGACGGGGCCCGTCTCACGCCACTCGTCGTGGAGTTTCTGCAATTTGTGAAATGCCTCCACGATCGACGGTTCCAGAACCAGCGCCTCGGCCGCTTCGCACAGCGCGAGCTTCTGCTCGTAGTTCTTTTTCAGATCGAGGTCGCGCAACTCCTTGTTGATCTTGATGAAGTTGTAGAAATTCTCGACATGCAGGTTGTAGGTCTCCCACAGATCCTTGACGTTCTGCTGGGGAACCAGCCCCGTCTCCTTCCAGCGCTGCTGCAATTCGCGGAACTTGGTGAACGTATGGTTGAGCGTCTCGTCCGAGTTGACCAGTTCCTTCAACTCCTCGATGATCTGCAACTTGATTTTCAGGTTGGCTTCCTTCTCGGCGTCGAGCGACGCGATGAACTCGTCGCGGCGGCGGCGGTACTCCTTGAACAGGTCTTTGAGCCGAAGCTCCTGAGCATCGGCAGCAGGCACGAACTCCGCTTCGTCGCCGCCGGCTTCGACAAAAGCCCTTCGTGCGGCATCGGACTCCGCCCGACGCAATTTGTAAAACGCTATCTTGAGGGCCTCCACATCCCGGCGCAGGGACTGCACCGGGCGCTCTTCGAGCATCCTGGCGAAAATCGCCAGCAACTCCTCCTTCGACTTGCCCGCCAGGTCGCTGCCGGCCGCGTCCCCGCCTGCGGCCTCCTCCTCGGGCGAAGCCTCGCCCAGGTCGAGCCCTGCGTTTTCGGCAGCCAGTGCTGCATCTTCGTCGGCGAAGTCCACCCGACTCTGTGTCGGCACGTCGGTATCGTCCGCAACTGCGGCATTCGTTTCCCCGCCATCTGCGGGCACGGAATTGTTCTGCGTATCCTCAACTACGGAAGAGTCGAGATGTTCCCCGGAAACAGGAAGAGTAGAATTTTCAGTAGCCATCTTGTCTGATTTTAATCTTACGGTTTGCAAAACCATATAAACCTTGCAAATATAACCATTTTTCCGGCCCCCGCACAGGATTTGCCGATAAATTTATTATCTTCGCAAAAATTACGCACGCTCTTATGAGTCATCGCATCCTGCTCATCGACGACGAAGACGACATCCTCGAATTCATCCGTTACAACCTGACCAAGGCGGGCTACGAAGTATATACGGCCCGCAACGGAGCCGAAGGTTTGCAACAGGCTGCGGCACATCGGCCGCACCTGATCCTGCTCGACGTGATGATGCCCACGATGGACGGCATCGAAACCTGCCGGGCCCTGCGCTGCGACCCGGCGCTGAAGGAGACGATGGTCGTCTTTCTCTCGGCCCTCGGCGAAGAGGAGCAACAGCTCGCAGGGTTCGGAGCCGGAGCCGACGACTATATTTCCAAGCCGATCAAGCCCAAACTTCTGATAAGCCGCATCCAGGCGATCCTCAAACGGGTAGCCGCCGACAAACCGGCTTCGCTGGTCATCGACCGGGAACGACATCTGGTAATCCGCAACGGAGAACGTATCGAACTGCCCCGCAAGGAGTTCGCCCTGCTCGCCCTGCTCGCCTCCTCTCCCGGAAAACTCTTCTCCCGGGAAGAGATCTACTCCCGCATCTGGGGCGACAGCGTGGTCGTCGGCGACCGCACGATCGACGTCCACGTCCGCAAAATCCGACAAAAAATCGGAGACGGACACATCTCGACCGTAAAGGGTATGGGGTACAAATACGAAAATTAACCACAGATAGTCCAAAATTTATCACAAAAATTCCGGAAAACCTTACGATCCGTAATTAAATTTTGCGTAAATTTGCAAAGTCTTAAGTAAAAACGCATTTTCGACGAAATGATCCGCGAGATCGTGGCAGTAGGAATCGGAGGGGCCCTGGGCAGTATGTCGAGGTACTTGGTATCCTACGTATGGCTGGCCGAACAGTCCCTGTTGGGCTTCCCGGCCGGCACTTTCACGGTCAATGCCGCCGGATCGTTGCTGATGGGCTTTTTGCTGGAGATGCTGGGCGCAGGAACTGCGTCGTGGCTGTTGAGCGTAGGATTCTGCGGAGGATTCACTACCTTTTCCACTTTTTCTTCCGACGTGGTGCGGATGCTTAAAAGCGGCGACTACACGGCGGCCGGACTTTGCATCGCGCTCAATTTTGCGGCATGCGTGTGCTGCATCCTGTTGGGCGCCGCATTGGGACGGTTGCTGAAACGCTGACAACGAACAAGGAAACAACAAAATAATTTTTACAAAACAACTGAAATGGTCATTTTAGTACTCAACTGCGGCAGTTCTTCGATCAAATACCAGGTGATCGACATGGAAGCCCAGTCCAGCAAACTGCTCGCCAAAGGTCTGGTCGAGCGCATCGGCCTTCCTGAAGGCGATCTCACGCACAAACCCGTCGGCAAGGAGAAGTTCGAACTCCACCAGCCGATTCCCGACCACACGACGGGCATCAGCCTGGTGCTTCAGGCCCTGACCGACCCCGTGCACGGCGTAATCCGGTCGCTCGACGAAGTGAAGGCCGTCGGTCACCGCGTAGCGCACGGCGGCGAATTTTTCCCGGAGAGCTGTCTGGTAACCAAACAGGTCCAGGAGAAGATCCGCTCACTGTTCCAGATCGCTCCACTGCACAATCCGGCCAACTTGGAAGGTATTCTTTCCATCGAAAAAGTCCTTCCCGGCGTGAAACAGGTAGCCGTATTCGACACCTCGTTCCACCAGACGCTTCCCGCAACCAACTTCATGTACGCCCTGCCCTACGAGTACTACCAGAAATACGGCATCCGCAAGTACGGCTTCCACGGCACGAGCCACAAGTTCGTCGCCCGCGAAGGCGCCAAACTCGCCGGTCTGGATATCAATAACTCCAAGATTATTACCTGTCATATCGGCAACGGCGGTTCGATCACGGCCGTGCTGAACGGCAAGTCCTACGATACCTCGATGGGCTTCTCGCCGGTCGATGGTCTGGTCATGGGCACCCGCTGCGGCAACGTCGATCCGAGCGCGGTCACCTTCATCGGCGAAAAGGAGCAAATGAGCTATGCCGAAGTGAACAACATGCTCAACAAGCAATCGGGCGTCTTCGGCGTATCGGGCGTATCGAGCGACATGCGCGACATCGACAAAGCCTATGAAGAGGGTAATCCGCGTGCGATCCTCGCCCGCGACATGTACTGCCTGCGCATCAAGAAATTCGTCGGCGAATACGCGGCCGAAATGGGCGGCGTCGATCTGATCGTTTTCACGGGCGGCGTCGGCGAGAACTCGCCCGAAACCCGCAAGGAGGTCTGCGAAGGCCTCGAATTCATGGGCGTGCACTTCGACCGGAAGATCAACGAAGGTCTTCGCGGCGAAAACAAGATCATCTCCGCAGCGGATTCGAAGGTCAAGGTGGCCGTCGTTCCGACCAACGAGGAGCTGGTCATCGCCACCGACACTTACGAAATCGTCAATAAATAACCAAACAATTATATTAAAAACACACAACCCATGCAACATTTGAGTGAAATTGTCGAAGAGGCAAGAAAAAAAGGTAAGAAGCGCCTTGCAGTCGCTTACGGTCAGGACGCCCACACGCTGGCAGCCGTCTATGCAGCTTATAAGGAAGGTCTGGTAGAGCCGATTCTGTTCGGCGATCCCAAGATCATCGAGCAGGTTTGCAAGGAAGAGAATATCGATTGCAACATTTTCAAAATAATCCCCGAGAGCAACGACGTGAAGTGCGTCAATCTGGCTGTCAATGCCGTCGTTACGGGCGAGGCCGACGTACTGATGAAGGGTCTGGTTTCCACGGACAAGTACATGCGCGGCATCCTGAACAAGGACGCAGGTCTGTTCCCCCCGAAAGGCACGTTGAGCCACGTAGCGGTAGTCGAAATGCCGAACTATCCCAAGTTGCTGGTCATCTCGGACGTAGCGGTGATTCCGCAGCCCGACTTCAAACAGAAAACCATCCTGATCGGCTACCTGACGCGCATCGCCAACCTGATCGGTATCAAGACGCCGAAGATCGCCTGCATCGCACCTTCGGAGCAGCTGTTGCCGAGCGTGCTCTCCTCGACCGAAGCCGCTCTGCTCGCCAAGATGGGCGATCGCGGACAGCTGGGTAACGTCGTCATCGACGGTCCGCTGTCGCTCGACGTAGCGCTTTACAAGGAAGCCGCCGAGATCAAGAAGGTCAAGGGTTCTTCCGTCGCAGGCGATGCGGACTGCCTGCTCTTCCCCAACATCGAATCGGGCAACGTCTTCTTCAAGGCTTCCACGCACATGGGCGGCGGCGAGATCGCAGCGATGGTCATGGGAACCAAAGTTCCCTGCGTGCTGACTTCGCGCGGCGACTCCAGCCTCACCAAACTCTACTCGATCGCACTGGCTTGTCTGGCCGCTAAATAATTCAGGTATCGGATTTATGGGATTCAAGATTTTAGCAATCAACCCGGGCTCGACTTCGACGAAGATCGCCCTGTATGACGACGAGCAGCCTACGCTGGCGCTCACCCTGCGCCATTCGGCCGAGGAGATCGCACGTTTCCCGCGCATCATCGACCAGCTCGACTGGCGCAAGGAGATGGTACTCGAAGCACTCGCAAAGAACAACTTCGACGTGAAGTCCCTCTCGGCCGTGATCGGTCGCGGCGGTCTGATCAAGCCGATCGAATCGGGCGTATATGAAGTAAACGCAGCTCTGAAGAACGACCTGGTGAACGCCCAGCGCGAACACGCCTCCAATCTCGGCGGCCTGATCGCCGAGCAGATCGCCCAGGCTGCCGGCGTGAAGGCTTACATCGCCGACCCGGTCGTGGTCGATGAGCTGGACGACATCGCCCGCCTGAGCGGTATTCCGGAATGCCCCCGCATTTCGATCTTCCACGCCCTGAACCAGAAAGCCATCGCACGCCGCCATGCCGAGAAGGTAGGCAAGCGTTACGAAGACCTGAACCTGGTCGTTGCCCACATGGGCGGCGGCATTTCGGTTTCGGCCCACTGCAAGGGACGGGTGATCGACACCAACAACGCCCTCGACGGCGACGGCCCGATCGCACCCGAACGTGCAGGCACGGTGCCTGCCGGAGCGCTCGTGAACCTCTGCTTTTCGGGCAAGTACAGCCAGCGCGACGTGCTGAAGATGCTCGCCGGCAAAGGCGGTCTGGTAGCTCACCTGAACCAGAACTCCGTGCAACAGATCTGCATCGACATCGAAAAGGGCGACCAGAAATCCAAAGCCGTGCTCGACGCGATGAGTTACAGCATCGCCAAGGAGATCGGCGCGATGGCTGCGGTTCTCAAAGGTCAGGTGGATGCCATCCTGCTTACGGGCGGCGTGGCGTACAACGAACCGGTGAACGACGTAATCCGCGAACACTGTTCGTTCCTCGCCCCGATCTTCATCTATCCGGGCGAAGACGAAATGGGTGCGTTGATGCTCAACGCCCTGAGTGTACTGCGCGGCGAAAGAACCCCGAAGGTTTACGCATAATAGCCTTCTCCGTTTCCGGTACCCGGCGATACCCGAACAAATTCGACATGGTTTCGCATTGATCGAAAACGGTTAAACCGGATATAAAAAAGCTCTTCCTTTACCGGAAGAGCTTTTTTACTAATTCCCACGCGACCCGCATCGCTTCGAGCCGGAACAACGCTCCGAACCCAGCGTAACAGACCACGCCGACCGCCACTTTCAATAGGAACGTAGGCAGAGGTGCGAAGCTGGTGAAGTGTCCGAAAGCCCAAACCACACCGAACATCGCCGCCGTCGCAGAAGCTATAGGCAGCAACGTCCGCAGAAAACGACCTGCCGTCAGCCCCGCATACCGGGTCGTCGCGCCAAAATTGAGGATCATTTCGAAAAAAGCCATCGCCGACAGGCCCCACGTCACGGCGAGCACGCTGTGCGGGATCGTCAGGATCAGGACCAGGGTCATCACTACCTTCTTGACCACTTCCAGCCGCACGATGATCCGACCGTTGCTCTTCACCTTCAGCACATTATTCGAAACCGTAGCGATCGGAGCGAACATTCCGGCCAGCGAAATAACCTGAAAATAGGGAACCATCGGCATCCACTTCTCCCCGAGCAGACTGTCCACCATTTCAGGAGCGACGACAATCAGACCGGCCATCATCGGCAGCATCACGAAAGCGACGATCATTACTACCTGCCGGTAGCTCTCGGCGAATTTACGCTCGTCGTCCGCGATCTTGGAAAGCGCGGGAAAAGTCACGCTCTGAACGGCCTGCATGGTCGATGTCACGGGCAGCTCCTTGAGTTTCTGCGCCTGGTTGAAAAAGCCCAGCACATCCGCAGCATAGAGCTTCCCGACGAAAAGCTGGGAAACATTGTTGTAAACGGAAGAAATCAGATCGGTCGCCAGCAACCGGAAGCTATACGGAGCCATCGCACGCAGACGGCCCGCGTCGAAAGCCGCCCGAGGGCGCCAGTCGCTCAACCCCCACAGCAACATGGCCCGTACACCCATCGCCACTACCCGTTGCCCCACCAGGCTCCAGATACCGCATCCGGCCCAAGCCATACCGATAGCCACCAGTCCGCTTACGAGCGACGAAGTAAAAACGACCTTCGAAAGCCGGGCGAAACGGAACTGCCGGGTGAAAATCGTATTCTGAATCACGCACAGGGCATTGAGAGGCACAAGCAGGAACAACACCGGAGCGATCCGCACCAACTCGGGCATCCCGTAAAAACGGGCGATCCAGGGCATCGCCCCCACCAACAGCAGGTACAGCAGCACCGAAACCGCGATATTGAAGACGAATACCGACTTGTAGTCCTCCTCCGACGGCACCGCCTTTCGGATCAGGGTCTGCGAGAAACCGCTGTCCACCATCACCAGTGCCAGGGACGAAAAAACCACGGGAATAGCCATAATACCCATCTGCTCGGGCGTCAGCAACCGGAGGATGACGATACTCACCCCCATTTGCAGCAACATGGAGCCTACCTTTTCGGCAATGCTCCACGCTACACCGCTTGCGACCTTGTCCCGCAATTCACCTCCCACGACCCTTCGGATTTAGCAGCCGTCGCACACGGCATCCCGCTCGCGGAACCGTTCGGCGCTCGAAATCTCGAGGTACGAAGCGCCGTATTTCGAATCGAAGCTGCCGCCCACCACAGCCAGCAGATCGGTCGGTTCGATCGCATGCTTGCGCTGGATAAAATCCAGGGCGTCGATCACGAAGTGGTAACGATCCTGATAGCGTTCGTGCGACTGCTGTTCACGCAGGATCGGCACGACGCCGTACGAAAGAGCCAGAATACGCTGCGCATGACGGGTATAACAAACCGCCAGGACCTGACACCGGCCCCGGAAAGCGGCCAGATAACGGCCCGTGCGTCCGGTCGCGGTATCGAGCACCACATAGCGAATCGGCAAGTTCGTACTGGCCCGCACCGCCGAACGCGCCAACTGCGCCGTGATCTCGTGGTTCACGGAAACCATGTTCATATCGATCATCGGCGTAAAATGCGTTTCGTCCTTCTCGATCTCGCGGGCCACGCGCGACATCGTACTCACGGCCTCCACCGGATAGTCGCCCATAGCCGTTTCGTCGCTCAACATCACGGCATCCACGCGCTCGTAAATGGCACTGGCCACGTCGCTCACCTCGGCCCGAGTCGGACGGGGCGAGCGCACCATCGAATAGAGCATCTGCGTAGCGATGATCACCGGTCGTTTGGCGGCTATGCAACGCTCCACGATACGCCGCTGCGCGTTGGGAATCGCCTCGGCCGGAAGTTCGACCCCCAGATCGCCCCGGGCGACCATCACCCCGTACGAAGCCTCGACGATTTCGTCCAGGTTGTCGATCCCCTGCTGGTTCTCGATCTTGGAGATGATCTTGATCGGACTGTCGTAACGGTCGAGAATCTCCTGCACGGCATGCACGTCCCCGGCGCTCCGCACGAAGGAGTGAGCGATGAAATCGACGTCGTTCTTCACGGCCCATTCGATGAAGCGGCGGTCTTTTTCCGTCACCGACGGCAGGTCGATCTTCATCCCCGGCACATTGACGCTCTTGCGCGACCGCAGCGTGCCGCCCCGCACGAACTCGCACATCAGCTCCTCGTCGGTCTTGTCCGTCACGCGGAGTTCCAACTCCCCGTCGGCAATCAACAACCGCGCACCGACCGCGATATCGCGTACCACCGTCGCCACGTTGAAGTAGATCGTATCGCGGGTCGAAGGTTCGCCATCGGCCGTCCCGCGCACCTTCACGCGCTCCCCGGTCTGAAAGCCGATCGCACCGCCGTACTCGTCGGCCACGGCCGTCACACGGATTTCAGGTCCTTTGGTATCCAGAATGACCGGAATCGCCGGATTGACCCGGCGCACCGCCTCGACGATCTTCGCGGCCCCCTCTTCGGTCACATGCGCCGAATTGATGCGTACTACGTCCATTCCGGCCTCGAAAAGGCCGCGTACAAATTCTTCGTTGGCGCGGAAATCCGACAACGTGGCTACGATCTTGGTTTTCTTCTCTCCCCACATACAGCTTCTTGTTAAATTATATCGTTTCAAATCAAAATTACACCTGGAATCCGGAATCCGCCTCTATCCGAAGCTTTTCCGCCATTCGATCGCGCACCAATCCTTTACGCACGAGCACCCGACAGACAGAACTCGCATCGTTCCGAATATCTTCCGTCGTAATCCGAAAACGGACACTTCGACGAGCCGAAAATCCCGAAAACATCCACAGCACAGGCAGCGCTCCGACTATCCCCAGCCAGACAAACGGCACGAAGGGCACGCCTTCGTCATTCCTGCTTACAAAAATAGTGAAAAACCCGGATATACGCCGCAAGATCCTCCGATTCGCATCGAATTCACACACATTTCACACCCGTCCGAAAGTCGGGACGACCCGGGCGCCGAAAATAAATTTTCGTATCCTCCCGGCTTTGGCTATCTTTGCAGAAGACAGGATGCGGTTCGGCAATTTTCAAGAACAAGTTCTCATAATTGCTCTCGGCTTTCGCTATCTTTGTAGAAGATAAGACGCGCCTCGGCAAAATACAAATAAAATTTGCTTTTGCGCTCGGCTTATTCGTATCTTTGCTACATTCCGGACTTCGGCCGCGTCCGTTCAATTTACCCGAACGCCGCCGCTCCGCACAAACCGCCATTCGACATGACTGAATTCGGACTTATCGACACGATCCGCGACATGTTCGCCGCAATTCCCCGCAACGGATTCGACGGCATCGGGGACGACTGCACGGTCTTCCCGCTGGGCAGCGGCGAATCGCTGGTCTTCACCGCCGACCTGCTGGCCGAAAACATCCACTTCCTGCGCCGGGCGACCTCGGCGCGTGAATTGGGCCGTAAATCCCTGGCCGTCAATCTGAGCGATGTCGCGGCGATGGGCGCCCGCCCGATCGCAACCCTGCTCTCGCTGGCTATCCCGCACGACCTGCCCGAAGGATGGATCGAAGATTTCATGGAAGGCTACCGCGACCTCTCGGCCCAATACGACGTCGGCCTGGTCGGGGGCGACACCACAGCCTCGGATTCGGGACTGGTCGTCAATGTAACGGCCATCGGGCGTATCGCCGACAGCCATATCAAACGGCGCAGCGACGCACGCCCCGGCGACTTGATCGCCGTCGGCGGTTCGCTGGGAGAGTCGGGCGCCGGACTGCGCGATATCCTGGCCGGACGGTACGACACCCCGCTGGCACAGATCCACCGCAACCCCGCCCCGCAAGTCGCCGAAGGCATCTGGCTCGGCGAACGTCCGGAAGTGCACGCCATGATGGACATCTCGGACGGCATCGCCTCCGACCTGCGGCATATCCTGCACCAGTCCGGCGTAGGTGCCGAAGTCGATACCGAGTGCATCCCGACTCCCGTCGATCTCGAAACCGCCGTATCCGGCGGCGAAGACTACAAACTTCTCTTCACCGTCGCTCCGGAGAGCGCCAACACACTTCTGTCCAACTACCGGCTCCGTTTCGGCGATGAGTTCCACTTCATCGGCCGCATCACGGGCGGCAATCATCTCGAATGGCTCCGAAACGGCACCCCTCTGCCGGTCGATTGGCAGGGATTCCGCCACTATTGACCGGCGTTCCGAAAAGGTTGCAACAACCCGGCACATACCGTCCTCCGAAATATCCGAAGGTCATCCTCCATACCGCTCCTCATACCTTCTGCTTCTCCGCAGAAAGGAGCCGTTGCAAATCCGGTCCGCATCGCCCGCCGCAATATTCCCGCTGCAAGCGCTCGAAATCCCGGCGATTCACCGCAAGCTCTCTCCAAAACGAAGCCGACTTCTGCCGTACGACATCGGCACGGTCCGCCGCAAAAAATAAAGGGGCTGTGTCGAAATGAAAATTTCAGACACAACCTCTAAGGGATGTCAGAATGGATGCAAGGCATTGAGGGTAAGGGCGACAGGAATTTACTGCCGTAAAGATTTAGCCCGCATCCCGATAATGACGCAGCAGTGCGCTTTATAACACATCGCCGTATCTCCAAAAACTCTATCCACACGCATCGAAAGCCGCTTCATTCCACGATATAGACTTTCTCCCCCCGCCGCTGCATGCGATAGCGCTCGCGGGCGAATTGCTCCAGATTATCGTCGTACTTGAGCTCTTCGAGCAGCGTACTGTCCTGCTCGATCCGAGCGCGATAGATCGCCCTTTCCTGCTCCAGGATAGCGATATCTTTTCTGATCTCTATGGCGTGCAGCAGATTTCGTCCCACGATGAAAATCGTGAAAACCACGATGATACAAGTAATCACCACCCAAAACCGCTTGTCCAATTTCAACTGCATCTTCCGAATCCTTTAAGGAATATGCATGTATTTATGCGTCTGGATCGAAATATTCCACGCAGGATGCGCCTTGACGTACTCGACCAGCAGGGGCATGATCTCCTCCGACACGCTCCATTCGGGCTGCAGGAAGAGCTTGCACTCCCGTCCGACCTGTTCGGCGTTCCGCTCGGCCCATTGCAAATCGGCCTCCCGCTCGACGATGACCTTCAGCTCGTGCGCCCGCCAGAACGCCTCCGGCAGAGGCGGCTGCTGACGCTTGGGCGAAAGGCAAACCCAGTCGAAATACCCGCTGAAAGGGTGCGACCCCGAAGTTTCGAGAAATATCTTGAGTCCGTGCCCCTTGAGCGCCGAAGTCAAAGGCCCCAACGGGTAAAGCAACGGCTCTCCGCCCGTGATGACGATAGCCTGCGCCTGGCACGAAGTCGCTCGCCGCACCACCTCCGAAATATCGGTCGGAGGATAGAGTTTCGGATTCCACGTATATTTGGCATCGCACCAGCGGCAGCCTACGTCGCATCCGCCCAGGCGGATGAAATAGGCCGGTTTGCCCGTATGGAATCCTTCGCCTTGAATCGTATAGAAATCCTCCACCAGAGGCAATTTCCGCCCTCCGTCCAACAAGTCGTAATTCGTCGCTTCCTTCATCGGACTATTCGGTCACCACGTAAACATCCTTGTAATTCCGGCCCAACTGGTCGTAGTCCAGCCCGTATCCCACGATAAACTCGTTGCCGATGTGCATGGCCGGATAATCGATCGGAATCTGGCGCTGGTATGCTTTCGGTTTGAAGAAAAGCGTACACACGCGGATACTGGCGGGCTTCTTCGTCTTCAACTCCTCGACCATGTGTTCGATGCTGGCGCCCGTATCCACAATGTCCTCGACGATAATCACGTCCCGGCCTTCGATGTTGTTGCCCAGTCCTATCAGACACTTGACATCCCCCGACGAGGAGGTACCGCAGTACGAAGAGAGTTTCACGAACGATATTTCGCAGTTGAAATCGATCTTCTTCAGCAGGTCGCTCATGAACATAAACGAGCCGTTGAGCACCCCCAGAAACAGCGGATTCCGTTTCTCCCGGTAATCCTCGTTGATCTTCGCCGCTACCGCAGCCACGGCTTCTTCTATCTTTGCAGCCGGAATCATCACCTTGAATTTTTTATCATGCAATTTTATGACGTTTTCTTTCATCGGGATACGGATTTTATTGTTATTTTTACAAAAGTAAATAATTTGAGCCACAAAGTTACACAATCCGGAAGAAAAATTCTATGCTTGCAAAACTCATCCGCAGGATCAAATGTTGTTCCGTCCAGGAAATCCTGATGATCGTATCCATCATCATGCTCTTGATCGTGATCGCCAACCGAACCTCGGCAGGGATAAAAGCCAGATCGGCCGCATCCGGACAAATCACACAGGTCCAAAAGACGACCGACCTCCCTCAAGAATAGAAAATACGCTACCCGCCCTACGCCCGTCATCGGCCGACAGGATGCAACCGGGCTAAATCTTCGACGAAATTCACGATCGCCGCCTCATCTGGGACGGAAAGATGAAAGACGCGACACTTCCGTTACATCGAAAGTCCCGACCACATCGATCACGACGGTTTCCTTCGGACCGTAAGTAACCATCAGGAACTCCGACTCTCCGTTCCGTCCACCCTCCGCCAGGTAACAGCGGGCCGTCTGCCCCTCTTCCGACAACGACGAAAGCAACTGATAGGGCGCTTTGTCCGCCACTTCCCGCGCAGCCGCTACGAAATCCCGGTCCAGGGTATCCGCCACGATGATCCGAATCGAGCTGATGCCTTGCAACAGTTGCGCCAGCGAAGCATCCGTCCCCGCCTGACGGGTCATCATTTGCATCATCCTGCGCCCCAGTTCGACGCTCGTGAATCCCTCCCGCACGGCATAATTCCCGAAAAACTCGATAAAGGACGGTTGCTGGGCCCGCGCACCGACCACGGAAAGCATCAACAAGGTCAAAAACAACAGTTTTTTCATACCGATTCCACGTTAAATCCCGAAATAGAGATTGCAGGTGATCCCGACCGTCCACGGGTGCGTCACGGGAGCCACGTCCCCTCGAAAAAACTCGGTCAGGCCATATTTGGCATAGAGTCCCACCCCTTTGTAGGTAATCGAAGCGCCGACGCCAGCCTGGAATACATTGACCCCCGAAAAACGATCTTTCGTAATCGGCTTCTTGTACTTGGTGTGGGAGTTGAATACCACATCGCCGTACACCTGCGCCGAAAGGCACAGTTTATACACAGGCATATAAGTCAATTCCAACGGAATACCGAACGATGCCGTCGTCAGTTTCGATTTCTTGTAGTCCCGGTCGAGAACCTCCGGCACGACCGTTTCGTCCACCCGACGCAGCGTGACGTTCTTATCGAACACATAGTTGTCGCACATCAGGTGTAAACC
>OFMC01001207.1_pt1 | contig 21174 bp, 9 predicted proteins | sample 1541271 | NCBI WGS metagenome assembly OFMC01 (sample SAMN04209252, study PRJEB22552) | human gut metagenome | biome: gut; material: feces | host: Homo sapiens | place: USA: Oklahoma | reverse complement strand
TCGTGGCTATCCAAATACAGATGATTAAATTTCTCTCTCATAAGCACACCTCCACTTCTTTAGCTTCATTATATTGGAAAGCAGGGGAAAGGGCAAATCTGCAAAAAGGGACAAAAATAAGCGTACCACTATTTCTAATGATACGCCTATCCTCATTAAATCACTTCAAAATGCTTCAACGCATCCTTTATCGCTTCCACTTTCTCCGCTGTCGGATGTTTCCTCGGCTGTTTCAATTCTTCTACCGCATTAGGAGCATCGTACATCGGCAAGCCCAAATCTCTTTTTACCTCTGCGATATATGCGGTATGTACTTTGAAGCCGTATTTAGCTTCTATGTACTCCTTTATCATTTTGTAGGTCACTCGCTCTTTTGGCTTATAACTTTCGGCTCTTTTTGCGATATTATCAAGCGGAACTTTTCCCTCTCCCTCGCCAAACTCAACTTTTACGTTGATATGTCCGTCTGGCTTTTTGTGGGAAAGCAGTACTACCGTCTCGATGTGTGCTGTGTGGGGGAACATATCTACGGGTTGGATTTTTTGGGCTTTGTAGGGGCTGTTTTGGGTTAGGTAGGCTAAATCTCTTGCCAATGTTTCGGGGTTGCAGGAAACATAGACAACCTTTTTAGGAGACATTTTGATTAGTGAGTCGAGAAATTTTCGGTCACTTCCGGCTCTTGGCGGATCCATGAACACAACATCGGGCTTTTCGTCCTCGTCTGCAGCTTCTCTCATGAACTCGCCCGCATCGGCTTTGTAGAAACGGATATTTTTCAGATTATTTGCTCTTGCGTTTACGATTGCATCCCTCACGGCATCGCCGTTAAGTTCTGCACCGATAACATTGCCTGCGCCGTTTTTGGCGGCAATTATGCCGATTGTGCCGATTCCGCAGTAGGTGTCAAGCACGGTTTCGTTGCCTTTGAGATTTGCAAATTCAATTGCTTTGCCGTACAAAACTTCGGTCTGAACGGGGTTAATTTGGTAAAAACTTTTCGGCGAAATTCTGAACCTGCAACCGCAGAGAATATCCTCAATATAACCCTTGCCGTACAGCACTTTCTGATTGTCACCGAGTACAAGGTTGGTGCGGTAGGAGTTTATATTTTGCACAATGGTTGTGATTTCGGGAAACTGTTTCAGAATCGCTTTTACAAAATTGTTTTTTGACGGAAAAACAGGTGTACCTGTCACAAGCACAAGCATAATCTGATTTGTCGCAAAGCCTCTTTTCACAAGAATGTGACGGAGAAAACCTTTGCCTGTGTCCTCGTTATAGGTTGTCATTCTGAAAGAGGGGAGGAGCTTGCGTACTGCAACGATGATTTTGTCGGCAATAACATCCTCTGTCTGACAGCTGTCAATTCCGACAACATGATGACTGCCCGACTGATACACACCAGAAATGATTTTGCCCTTTTTGTCCGTATAAAAAGCCGCCTGAACCTTGTTGCGGTAGTGGTAGGGAGTTTTCATTCCGATGATTTTTTCAACGGTGCAAAAGCGTTTGAGAAGTTTTTCGACTTTCTTCTGCTTAAATTCAAGCTGTTCGGGATATGATAGATTTTGCAGCTGACAACCGCCGCATTTTTTGTAAACGGGACAGCTTTGTTTATTGGTTTCAGGTCTGTTACTCATAATATTTCCTCACATTTTATTGCATTGTATATATCCTCTATTTTATCATCAATCATATTGATATGCAACAGAAATAAACCCTAAATGACAAAGAAAAACGCAGGAGGGAAATCCGCTCCTGCGCTTTCTGATTATTAACCGGTATATCGAAAAATTGAGGATTATCAGGTTATTTGTAATCAATTAAAGATTTGTGTATCCCATAAGGCTTTCGTCAACCTCTTTGGCAACATCTCTGCCCTCACGAATCGCCCAGACAACAAGTGACTGTCCTCTGTGCATATCTCCTGTAACAAATACATTTTCAACATTTGTCTTGTGTGAGCCTTCTGCCGTTGCAACATTGGTTCTTGCGTTTGTTTCAACACCGAATGCCTTGGTTACATAGCTTTCACTGCCGAGGAATCCCGCCGCAATGAGTACGAGTTCAACATCAACCTTGTACTCTGAGCCTTCAACCTCTTTCATCATAAGTCTGCCTGTTTTAGCATCCTTTTCGGGCTTGAGCTTAACAAGCTCCGCACCTACAAGATTGCCGTTTTTGTCAGCAATGAACTGCTTAACGGTTGTCTGATAAACTCGTGGATCGTGACCGTAAACTTCAATAGCCTCTTCCTGACCGTAGTCTGTTTTGCAGACTCTCGGCCATTGCGGCCATGGGTTATCGGCACTTCTTGTGTCGGGAAGCTTGGGCATCATTTCAAGCTGAAGAACGGATTTTGCACCGTGTCTGATGCTTGTGCCAACGCAGTCGTTACCTGTGTCGCCGCCGCCGATTACCATTACATTCTTGCCTTTTGCGCTGATGAATGTACCCTCTCTGAGGTTGCAGTCAAGAAGTGACTTTGTTGTTGATTTGAGGAAGTCAACGGCAAAGTAAATGCCGTTAGCCTCTCTGCCGGGAACTTTGATATCTCTCGGATTTGATGCACCGCAAGCAAGGATTACACGGTCAAAGTCCTTGAGAATTTCGCTTGCTTTGATGTCTTTGCCGACATTTGAGCAGGTTTCAAAGGTTACGCCTTCTTCTTCCATAATGTTAATCTTGCGTTCGATAACATCTTTTTCAAGCTTCATATTCGGAATGCCGTACATAAGCAGACCGCCTACTCTGTCATTGCGTTCAAATACCGTTACAGAGTGACCGCGCTGATTGAGCTGGTCGGCAGCGGCAAGTCCCGAGGGACCCGAACCGATGATTGCAATTTTCTTGCCTGTTCTTACCTTTGGAATTCTTGCGTCTGCAAGACCTTCTTCATAGGCATTTTCAATGATTCCGTATTCGTTGGCTCTTACACTGACAGCGTCACCGTTTGCACCGCAGGTGCATGCCTTTTCACAGAGAGCAGGACATACACGGGATGTAAATTCGGGAAAGTTGTTTGTAACCTTAAGACGGTTGTAAGCCTGTTCCCAGTTGCCCTTGTAGATAAGGTCGTTCCATTCGGGAATGAGGTTGTTAAGCGGACAGCCTGAGAATGCAGAACCAATCTGCATTCCTGCCTGACAGAAAGGCACACCGCAGTCCATGCATCTTGCACCCTGTTTTTGCTGATCCTCTTTGCTGAGGGGATCGTGAAACTCGTCAAAATTTTTGATTCTCTCTTTTACGGAGTATGCCGGAGCATCCTCACGCTTATATTCCATAAATCCTGTTGGTTTTCCCATTGATGTCCCCTCCTTATTTATTATTCACAATTTCGTAGAAAGCTTCAATCTGTGCCTGCTCGTTTGTAAGACCTTTTTCTTCATAAGCGGCAATTGCAGCCATCATTCTCTTGTAGTCGTGCGGAATAATCTTCTTGAATTTCGGAAGATACTCGTCAAAGTTATCAAGGATTTTCTTGCCTCTCTGTGAACCTGTTGCTGCAACATGTTCTTCTATAAGCGTTTTGAGTTCGATTATATCGTACTTTTCTGTTACCTCAGAGAAGAGAACCATTTCTTTGTTGAGCTTTGTGTAAAGATCTCTTTCTTCATCAAGAACATAGGCAACACCGCCTGACATACCTGCGGCAAAGTTTTTGCCTGTTTTGCCGATAACAACAACTCTGCCGCCTGTCATATATTCACAACCGTGGTCGCCGACACCCTCAACAACTGCTGTTGCGCCTGAGTTTCTTACGCAGAAACGCTCGCCTGCAACACCGTTGATGAATGCCTTGCCGCTTGTTGCACCGTAAAGTGCAACATTACCGATGATGATGTTGTTACCTGCGTCAAATGTTGAGTTCTTCGGAGGATAAACTACCAGCTTACCGCCTGAAAGTCCCTTGCCGAAGTAGTCGTTTGAGTCGCCCACGAGTTCAAGTGTGAGTCCCTTCGGAATGAATGCGCCAAAGCTCTGACCGCCCGAACCGTTGCAGACTACTGTAAATGTATCGTCATCAAGGTTGTTGTAATGCTTTCTTGTAACCTCAGAACCGAAGATTGTACCGAATGAACGGTCAGTGTTCTTAACATTGACTTCAACCTTTTTCTTTGTGCCTTTTGCAAGAACCTTTGCAAATTCTTTGCAGAGGATTCTCTCGTCAAGTGTTGATTCAAGGTTGAAATCATAAAGGCTCTTTTTGTTGTATTCAACCTTTTCCGAAACAAAGTTTGTATCAAGAATGTTAGAAAGGTCAACCTCGGCAGCCTGTCCTGTGATGCCTTCTTTTCTCTTTATGAGGTCAATTCTTCCGACAAGCTCATCAACGGTTTTTACACCGAGCTTTGACATATATTCACGAAGCTCGCTTGCTACAAACTTCATAAAGTTTATTACATATTCGGGCTTACCGCAGAATCTTTTTCTGAGCTCGGGGTTCTGTGTGGCAACACCGAATGGACAGGTATCAAGGTTACATACTCTCATCATTGCACAACCGAGAGTTACAAGCGGAGCAGTAGCAAAACCAAATTCCTCTGCACCGAGCATTGCTGCAATTGCAACATCACGGCCGTTCATAAGCTTACCGTCGGTTTCAATAACAACCTTGTTACGAAGGTCGTTCATAATGAGTGTCTGATGAGCCTCGGCAAGACCGAGTTCCCACGGCAGACCTGCATTGTAGATTGAGTTTCTCGGAGCAGCGCCTGTACCGCCGTCATAACCTGAAATAAGGATTACGCCTGCACCTGCTTTTGCAACGCCTGCGGCAACCGTACCTACACCGCATTCCGAAACGAGCTTAACAGAGATTCTTGCGTCTTTGTTAGAATTTTTGAGGTCGTAGATAAGCTGTGCAAGGTCCTCGATTGAGTAAATGTCGTGGTGCGGTGGGGGAGAGATGAGCGATACACCCGGTGTTGAATGACGGGTTTTTGCAATCCAGGGATAAACCTTTTTGCCCGGAAGATGTCCGCCTTCGCCCGGCTTTGCACCCTGAGCCATTTTAATCTGAATTTCGTTTGCAGATGTGAGGTATCTTGATGTAACACCGAAACGACCTGACGCAACCTGCTTGATTGCAGAACATCTGTCAACCTTCTGTCCTTTTGTGAGAAGTCTTTCAAGGCTTTCACCGCCCTCACCGGAGTTTGACTTGCCGTGAAGCTGATTCATTGCAATCGCAAGTGTTTCGTGAGCCTCCTGTGAGATTGAACCGTAGGACATAGCGCCTGTCTTGAAACGCTTTACGATTGAATCAACGCTTTCAACCTCATCAAGCGGAACAGGAGTTTCCGCAAAGTTGAAGTCGAAAAGACCTCTGATATTTACAGGATCCATTTCTTCGGAAATCATATGAGAATACTTTTTGTAAAGCTCATAGTCGCCTGTTCTTGTTGCCTGCTGGAGCATATATATAGTCTGCGGATTGTAGAGGTGTTCCTCTTTGCCGCTTCTGAACTTGTGTGAACCACGGGATTCAAGCTCATCGCTTACACCGAGGTCAAGCGGATCAAATGCCGCTGTGTGAAGTTTGTCAACATTCTTTTCGATATCCTTGATTGTGATACCGCCGATTCTGCTGACTGTGCCTGTGAAGTATTCGTCAATAACATCCTTGCCGATACCGATAGCCTCAAAAATCTGTGAGCCCTGATATGACTGGATTGTTGAAATACCCATTTTTGACGCAATCTTTACGATGCCGTGGAGAACTGCGCTGTTGTAATCGTCAACTGCTGCGTAGTAGTCCTTGTCAAGAAGGTCGTCACCGATAAGCTCGTGGATTGTTTCCTGAGCAAGATACGGGTTGATTGCACTTGCACCGTAGCCGAGAAGTGTTGCAAAATGATGAACTTCTCTCGGCTCACCGCTTTCAAGTATCATTGCAAGTGAAGTTCTCTTCTTTGTTGCAACAAGGTGCTGATGAAGAGCGGATACTGCAAGAAGTGACGGAATTGCAAGATGGTTTTCGTCAACTCCTCTGTCGGAGAGGATAAGAATATTTGCACCGTCATTGTAAGCCTTGTCAGCTTCAATGAAAAGTCGCTTAACAGCCTTTGAAAGTCTTGTGTTCTTGTAGTAGAGAATCGGGATAACCGCAACCTTAAAGCCCGGAATGTGCATATTCTTGATTTTGAGAATATCGGTTGATGTAAGAATCGGGTTGTGAATCTTCATAACCTTGCAGTTTTCGGGACGCTCCTCAAGGATGTTGCCGTCCTCACCGATATAAATTGTTGTTGATGTTACAACTTCCTCACGGATTGCGTCAATCGGCGGGTTTGTAACCTGTGCAAAGAGCTGTTTGAAGTAGTTGAAAAGCGGCTGCGGTTCTTTTGAAAGAACTGCAAGCGGACTGTCTGTACCCATTGCGGCAATTGACTCTGTGCCGTTCTTTGCCATAGGAAGGATTGATGTCATAACATCTTCGTAGGTATATCCGAAAGCCTTCTGGAGTTTTTGTCTTTCTTTATATGAATGCTCCTCAACCTTCATATTAGGAATTTTGAGGTCTTTAAGACAAACAAGATTACTGTCGAGCCATTCGCCGTAAGGCTGTTTTGACGCATAATATTCTTTGAGTTCATCGTCATCAATGAGTCTGCCCTGAACTGTATCGACAAGGAGCATTTTGCCCGGGCGAAGTCTTTCCTTTGTAACAATCTTTGCGGGATCAATAGGAAGTGCACCGACTTCCGATGAAAGAATGAGGTTGCCGTCATCCGTGATGTAATATCTTGACGGACGCAGACCGTTACGGTCAAGAACCGCACCCATAATGTCACCGTCAGAGAAAAGGATTGACGCAGGACCGTCCCACGGCTCCATCATTGTTGCATAATACTGATAGAAGTCCTTTTTCTTCTGGCTCATTGTGCCGTTATTATCCCACGGCTCCGGAATTGTAATCATAACGGCAAGAGGAAGCTCCATACCGCTCATTACGAGAAATTCAAGTGTGTTATCAAGCATTGCAGAGTCTGAACCCTCTGTGTTTACAACAGGAATAACCTTGTCGAGATCGCCCTTGAGATGCTCCGAACGCATTGTTTCCTCACGGGCAAGCATCTTGTCAGCGTTGCCTCTGATTGTGTTGATTTCACCGTTGTGAACAATCATTCTGTTAGGATGAGCTCTCTGCCAGCTTGGATTTGTGTTGGTTGAAAAACGGGAGTGAACCATAGCGATTGCAGACTCGTAATCCTCGTCCTGAAGATCAAGGAAGAAGTTACGGAGATCGCCGACAAGGAACATACCTTTATATACAATAGTTCTGCTTGAAAGCGAAACTACATATGTGTCTTCATTACTCTGTTCAAAAACTCTTCTTGCAACATAGAGCTTTCTGTCGAACGGAAGACCTCTCTTTACGCCGTGAGGTCTTTTGATAAAGCACTGCATAATTGCAGGCATACATTCAACAGCTCTGTGACCGAGTACCTCGGGCTTTGACGGAACATTTCTCCAGCCGAGAACTGTAAGACCTTCTTTTTCTGCAATGATTTCAAACATCTTCTTTGCCTGATTTCTTGCAAGCTCATTCTGAGGGAAGAAGAACATACCTACAGCGTAATCTCTTTCGGAACCGAGCTTAATGCCGATTTCAGCAGCTGCCTTCTTAAAAAATTTGTGTGAAATCTGGAGAAGAATACCTACGCCGTCACCTGTTTTGCCTTCGGCATCCTTACCTGCTCTGTGTTCGAGAGTTTCAACAATTGTCAGAGCGTTTGCCACGGTGTCGTGTGACTTGATACCCTTAATATTAACAACAGCTCCGATACCGCAGTTATCATGTTCAAACTTCGGAGAATACAGAGTCTTGTTGTTCTCTCTGACTGTCTGTTCCATTAATGATCACCCTTTCCTGTTAATCACAAAAATTATTCAGCGGACTTTTTATATACATATATATGTAAAAGGAAGTTTGCTTTCGTAAACTTATCGGTTCAAAGTGGCAATTAATGTTCTGCCGGTTAATAATCAATCATATATATGTAATTGTAAAATGCCCAATCTCTTCTCAGCGGTAAAACCGCTATGCTCAGCCTGTGTTATATCCTGCAAAGGTGAATGTGCAGGTCGGCTGATATTCTGAAATGCCTTGTCGTCTTTGATTAAGGAAAATCAGCACTTAGATTATATAACTATACATTGTGCTTTGTCAAGGGAAAATAGAGGAAAATTGCAACTTTTAAGGGTAAAACTTTCATTTTACTGTGATTGTTGTAGAAAATATGCAACTCTTATTGGTGTTTCAGCTTAATTTTGCAGGAAATTTAATAAAACTTGCAATTTCAAAACTTTTTTCAAAAAATGTATTGACAAATTCGCAAAAGTGGAATATACTAACAACATCAAAGACAGCAAGGGCGCTGTGAGCTGAGGCTTACAGTGTCCTTTTCTGTTTTTATAAAGCAAAAATCAGACCATTAAAATTTATTTTCAAAATGGATAGGAGAGAATTAAAATGGCAAAAGTTCCCGAAATTTTTGGCAGCATGGTATTTAATGATCAGAAGATGCAGGAAAGACTTCCAAAGTCAACTTACAAGGCTTTGAAAAAAACAATCCAGAACGGTGAACCGCTTGACCTCAGCGTTGCAAATGTTGTTGCGGCTGCTATGAAGGACTGGGCAGTTGAAATGGGCTGTACCCACTACACACACTGGTTCCAGCCGATGACAGGTATCACAGCCGAAAAGCATGACAGCTTTATCGCACCGAACGGTGAAGGTCAGGTTATCATGGAGTTCTCAGGTAAAGAGCTTGTAAAGGGCGAGCCTGATGCTTCTTCTTTCCCGAGCGGCGGTATTCGTGCCACATTCGAGGCAAGAGGTTATACAACATGGGATCCGACATCATATGCATTCGTTAAGGACGGAACACTTTACATTCCTACAGCATTCTGTTCTTATACAGGCGAGGTTCTCGATAAGAAAACTCCTCTTCTTCGTTCAATGGAGAGAATTAATACAGAGGCTGTAAAGATTCTTCATCTTCTCGGTAAAGACGATGTTACAAGAGTTACAACAACAGTAGGTCCGGAGCAGGAATACTTCCTTATTGATAAGGACGCTTACGATCAGAGAGAAGATCTTATTTATACAGGCAGAACACTTTTTGGTGCAAAAGCTCCTAAAGGACAGGAACTTGACGACCATTACTTCGGTGCAATCAAGACAAGAGTTGCTGCTTATATGAAAGACCTTGACGAGGAACTCTGGAAACTCGGTATCCTTGCAAAGACAAAGCATAACGAAGTTGCTCCTTCACAGCACGAGCTTGCTCCTATCTTCACAACAACAAACATTGCAACCGACCACAACGAGCTTACAATGGAAGTTATGAAGAAGGTTGCCGAAAGACACGGTCTTGTTTGTCTTCTTCACGAAAAGCCGTTCGCAGGTGTTAACGGTTCCGGTAAGCACAACAACTGGTCAATTTCAACCAACACAGGCGAAAACCTTCTTGATCCCGGCAAGACTCCTGAAAACAACCTTCAGTTCCAGCTTTTCCTTGCAGCAGTTGTAAAGGCTGTTCACGAGTATCAGGATCTTCTCAGAATCACGGTTGCATCGGCAGGTAACGACCACCGTCTCGGCGCTAATGAAGCACCGCCTGCAATCATTTCAATGTATCTCGGTGATGACCTCGGCGAACTCGTTGATTCAATCATCAATGACAGAGAATATGTAAGCAAGGGTAAGCAGAAGATGAGAACAGGCGTTGATGTTCTTCCTGATTTTATGAAGGACACATCGGATCGTAATCGTACATCACCTTTTGCATTCACAGGTAACAAGTTTGAATTCAGAGCACTTGGTTCTTCACTTAACATTGCCTGTCCTAACTATATGCTCAACACTATGGTAGCCGAAGAACTTTCAGAGTTCTACGATGAGCTTAAAGATGCGGATGATATGGACGCAGCTATCAAGGCTCTTGTTAAGAAAGTATTCACAGAGCATCAGAACATTATCTTCAACGGCAACAACTACGCTCCCGAGTGGGTTGAAGAGGCTGAAAGAAGAGGACTTCTTAACCTCAAGTCACTTCCTGACGCAATGGAACACTTCCTTGACAAGAAGAATATTGACCTCTTTGTTAAGAATAAGATTTGTTCGGCAGACGAAATCCGTGCAAGATATGAAATTGAGCTTGAAAGCTATTCTAAGCAGATTAACATTGAGGCTCTCACAATGATTGATATGGCTAAGAAGAACATTCTTCCTGCCGTTACATCATATGTAAGAGATCTTACGGATACAGCACTTGCCAAGAAGGCACTTTCAGATGCTATTCCTACAAGTGTTGAGGAAGACCTTATTACAAGCCTTTCAAACAAACTTGTATGTTTCTCAAAGAAAACTGCAGAGCTTGAAGAGGCTGTTATCAAGGCAAGCGACTACAGCGATGACAACCTCAAGTATGCTAAGTACTACAGAGAAACAGTATTTGCACTTATGCAGGAACTCAGAGCTGTCGGTGACGCAATGGAAACAGAAACAGCTTCGGAATACTGGCCTTATCCTTCATACGGCGAACTTCTTTTCGGTGTGTGATTGATAGAACCTCTATTTATACTAAATAACATTATTTATATTGTATAACAGGTAACACAACGGCGTGTGATTGACAGAATTAAACTGTCAACTCCACGCCGTTTTTGTTATTTTGATAAAAGGAGAGATTTATATGGCAGAACTAATTTACGGAGGCACAGGCGTCTGGTTTATGATCGGCGCATTACTCGTGTTCTTTATGCAGTGCGGATTTGCAATGGTTGAAACCGGTTTTACAAGAGCTAAAAACGCAGGTAACATCATTATGAAAAACCTGATGGACTTTTGTATCGGTACGGTTGTATTCAGCTTGTTAGGCTTCGGACTTATGATGTCTGAGGACTATGTTGCAGGATTCATCGGTGTTCCCAACCTCAATATGTTCACAGACTGGATGAACTTTAATTGGAACTCATTCGTATTCCAGCTTGTATTCTGTGCTACAGCAGCTACTATCGTTTCAGGTGCTATGGCAGAGCGTACAAAATTCTCGGCATACTGTGTTTACAGCGCAATTATTTCACTCGTTGTTTACCCGATTGAAGCAGGTTGGGTTTGGAACGGTCAGGGTTGGCTTGCACAGCTCGGCTGTATCGACTTTGCAGGTTCAATCGTAATTCATATGGTCGGCGGTATCTCGGCACTTGTCGGCGCGATCATTCTCGGACCCCGTATCGGTAAATACGGCAAGAACGGCAAGGTAAACGCTATCCCCGGTCACAGCATCACACTCGGTGCTCTCGGTGTATTCATCCTTTGGTTTGCATGGTACGGCTTTAACGGTGCCGCTGCTGAAGACGGCGCTCGTCTCGGTCAGATTCTTCTTACAACAACAATTGCTCCGGCAGTTGCAACAGTAACAACCATGCTCTTTACATGGATCAAGAACGGCAAGCCTGATGTTTCAATGTGTCTTAACGCATCACTCGCAGGTCTTGTAGCAATCACGGCAGGTTGTGCAGATGTTGACGCAATCGGCGCAGCAGTTATTGGTATCGTTTCAGGTATCCTCATCGTAGTAGCAGTTGAATTCGTTGATATCAAGCTTAAAATAGATGATCCTGTCGGCGCATTCTCGGTACACGGCGTAAACGGTATGTGGGGCGGCCTTGCAGTAGGTCTTTTCGCAACAGGCAACGGTCAGAACGGTATCACAGGTCTTTTCTACGGCGGCGGTTTCGCTCAGCTTGGTAAGCAGGCTCTCGGTATTGTTACAATCGTAGCTTGGACAGTTGTTTGCATGATTATCGTATTCACAATCATCAAAAAGACAGTAGGTCTTCGTGTTACAAAGGACGAAGAAATGAAGGGTCTCGATATCTGCGAGCACGGTCTTATCAGCGCATATGCAGACTTTATGCCAATCGGTGTCGGTACAGCTTCACTTGATGAAACATTTGATGTTGACAGCAATGTTCCTGTAACTCAGGCAGTTCCCGTTCAGCTTGCCGGCAAGTATGATATGGCTACCGATGGCACAAAGATTACTAAGATTGACATTCTTCTCAAGCAGTCAAAGCTTGAAGCTCTTAAAGAAGAAATGGATAAGCTCGGCATCACAGGTATGACAGTATCTCAGGTACTCGGCTGTGGCGCTCAGAAGGGTAAAGCAGAGTATTACCGTGGTGTTGCTATTGAAAGTAACCTCCTTCCTAAGATGAAGGTTGAAATCGTAGTTTGCAAGGTTCCTGTAAAGGCAGTTGTTGATGCGGCTGTTAAGGCACTTTACACAGGTCACATCGGTGACGGCAAAATCTTTATCTATGATGTTGAAGATGTTGTTAAGGTTAGAACAGGCGAAACAGGCTACGACGCTATGCAGGATGTTGAATAATCCACGGTAGCTTAATTAACCTATCCTTTTTAATTCACATAAACCGAGACACCCCGAACGGCAACAGCTGTTCGGGGTGTCTCGGCTCTTATATTAAATATTATGACTCAATGTTAATAATTGGGACAATCGAAAAAAAGTAAAGTGTAATTGCAGACGGCTGAAAATAAAGCCTAAGCCCGTTTTAATTATGCCGGTTTGCACAATTTTAGTCCAAAATATAAAGTGCAGAATTTAAAATACTACTTATTTTCACTTTGAATTAGCAATAATTACAAATTATCATATATTATAATTATGCATAAAGCACAAAAATTCAATGTATTATTTACATCTTATAAGTGTAGTGCTATAATAAATGTAAATCGTATTTAAATGTTGATGTGTTCAATATTTAAAATGTAAGGAGTTGCAGTGTATGAGGAAATTTTTATCAATTGTTACTTCAGGAGCATTGGCTTTGTTAATGACAACAACGAGTGTTATGACAGGCTTTGCTTATGACGGAAACAATGAATCTGCCAAAGCTACAGACGCAGTTAGCTTGGAAGTTGTTTCGGACAATACTATTCCTGCCGAAGAGCCTACCGGTCCTAATGAAACAGTTCCGACTGTTCCTTGTGAGCCGACAATTAACTATCCGCAAATCAGCGGGTTTTCAAATACTGCTACAGGAACAAGGATAACTTGGAACTCTTATTCAGGTGCTGTTAAATACAGAGTATATGTTTTTAACGGAAAGTCATGGAGTCGTGTGGGCGAGAGCACAACCACTAACTTTACGCATAATTCATTAAGAGACGGCGTTACTTATCGCTACACTGTCAGAGCTATGGACAAAAACAATAAATTTGTAAGTGACTACAACAAAGACGGATATTCAAATACATTTTTTGCACCGCCTGTAATCAGTTCACTTCAGAATGTTTTTGGTGGCGTTACTGTTAAATGGAGCAAGAATTCTGCAATAGACAGCTATCGTATTTACAGAAAGACAAAAAATACGGGTTGGAAACGAATCGGAACCTCCGACAGCGGTTCATTTACCGACACAACAGCAGCATCAGGCATTAACTATACTTATACTCTCAGAGCACTTGACGCTGAAAATAACTTCGTAAGTTATTGCAATGGCGGAAAATCCGTAACATATGTAAAAGCTCCGACAATCAATAAAATTGAGAATACTGCCACCGGTTCAAAAATCAGCTGGGGAAAATGCAGCGGTGCTTCAAAATACAGAGTCTACTATCTTAAAAATAAGAGTTGGAAAGCTCTCGGCAACACTTCTGCAACAAGCTTCACTCATAATAAACTCAAGTCGGAAACAAAATACACTTATACCGTAAGATGTCTTGACAGCAAGGGTAATTTTGTAAGCGGTTATGACAAAAATGGCACAAGCAATATTTTTCTGAATCCTCCTAAAATTTCGTCACTTGCTAATATTAACGGCGGTGTTGAAATTAAGTGGAATACCCTTAAATACGCTGACGGCTACCGTGTTTACAGAAAGACTAAAAATACAGGTTGGACTCGTATCGGCAATACCGAAGACAATACATTTAAAGATACAAATGTTAAATCAGGTACTGCATATACATATACAGTCAGATGTGTTGATGAAGACGGCAATTTTGCAAGCTATTTTAATAACGGCAAAAGTGTTACCTTTGTAAAAACTCCGACAATCAATAAAATTGAGAATACTGCCACCGGTTCAAAAATCAGCTGGGGAAAATGCAGCGGTGCTTCAAAATACAGAGTCTACTATCTTAAAAATAAGAGTTGGAAAGCACTTGGCACAACTGCGTCAACAAGTTATACACATAATAAGCCGGTGAACGGTACAACATACACATACACTGTAAGATGTCTTGACAGTAAAGGTAAATTTGTAAGCGGTTACGATAAAAACGGCACACGCAATACATTTATCGCACCGCCTGCAATTTCAAAGGTTTCAAAAGCCGGAAACGGAAATCTTGTTAAGTGGAAGAGTGTACCGAAAGCTGCAGGCTACAGATTGTACAGAAAGACCGTAAACACATCATGGAGCAGACTTGCCGATGTAACCGAAGGCACATCATATACAGACACTACTGCTAAAAAGGGTAATGTCTATTCATACACATTGCGTTGCCTTGACAAGAACGGTAATCTTATCAGTTCATACATTTCAAATACAAAGTACTATCACAACGGTGCGCTTGCTGACGGAAAAATTACAGTAAACGGAAAACCCTACTATTTTTCCAAGGGATTGTTCCGTTCGGGTTATCAGAAAATTAACGGCAAGAGATACTACTATAACTCAAAGGGCGAGGTTGTTAAAAACACAATTGTTGGTTCAAAGAGAGAAGGTTGGTACTATGCCGACAAGAACGGTGTTTGTTGTGAAAGCGAAGAAATGCGTCTTGCCGCAGAATATATGATGACTTATTGCAAGGGCAATACTCTTAATGAAAGAATGAAGACAGGCTTCTTGTATATGGCGAAGAACTTCCCGTACCACCGTACCTATGACCACCCGAAGAAAGCCGCTGATTTGCCTGCACTTGCAATTGACCTATTTAAGAATAAAAAAGGCAATTGCTTTAGATATGCTGCTGCTTTTGCCTGCACGGCGAGAATCGCAGGTTATCGCTCAAGAGTTGTAATTGGCGATACGCTCGGCAGTCCTCACGGCTGGGTAGAGGTGCTTGTCAACGGAAAATGGCTCATCTGTGATCCCGATGCACAGCTTCCGGGTTATAAGGTTCCCGACTACAAGCCATATATGATGAAAAAGCATTATTGGACTCTTAATCCTCATGTAAAATGTGAGGTAACAATTGAGAACGGCAAGGCCGTTTGGAAATGATGATGTGAATATATTAAATTTATTAAGTTAAAGCTAATGATTTTTGGCAAATTCTTGACTTATATGGAATAAATTTGTATAATTATTACATCGTTGTGAGAGGAAAAATAAATAGTTGTAATCCTCGATTTGCAATGTGAATCGAGGATTATTTTTTAATTTTAAAAACGGAGGGTATTTTATGAAAAGAAAATTTTTCAAATCAGCCGCTGTAATCCTTGCTTTAACAATGGCTTTTTCAGGTATTCCTGCAAGTGCATATGCACTTGAAACAGGCAAAAATGCTGTTGAAGCGTCGGCTGCATCAGATGTAACGGTTCCGGTTGAACCGACAACAGCAATTTATCCGACAGATTCGGTTGAACCGACAACAACAGTTTATCCGACAGGTCCCATTGAACCGACAATTCCGGTTTATCCGACTCAGCCTGTTGAACCGACAGAACCGGTAATTGTAAATTATCCTGAAATTACAGGCTTTTCAAACACTGCAAAAGGTACAAAGATAAGCTGGAGCAAGTACAATTCAGCGGTTAAGTACAGGGTATATGTCCGTAAAGGAAGCTCTTGGAGCCGCATCGGAGAAACAACGGGTGCAAGCTTTACACACAATTCTCTTAAAAACAACACAACATATGTTTATACCGTAAGAGCGTTGGATAAGAAGAATAATTTCGTAAGCGACTTCAATCGGGACGGCTATTCAAATGTTTTTATTGCTCCTCCTGCTATCAGTTCAATTGAAAATGTTGACGGCGGTGTAAAAATTAAGTGGAGCAAAAACAGCTATGTTCCGAGCTACCGTGTTTACAGAAAAACAAAGAATACAAGTTGGACACGCATAGGCAGTACCAAGAACGGTTCATTCACCGACAAAACTGCCGTATCAGGCACAAGCTACACATATACAGTCAGAGCGCTTGACAAGAAAGAGAAATTTATTAGCTATTTCAACGGCGGAAAAGGCATTACATATGTAAAAGCACCGATAATCACAAAGATTGAAAACACTGCAACAGGTTCAAAAATTACTTGGTCAAAGAGCAGCGGTGCGGCAAAGTACAGAGTGTACCGCCTTGAAAATAACAGTTGGAAACGACTTACTACAACTGCGTCAACAAGCTATACACACGGTAAGCTTACCAACGGTAAAAATTATACTTACACTGTAAGATGTCTTGATAAAAAAGACAGGTTTGTAAGCGGCTATTCAAAAACAGGAAAAACAAATCTTTTCCTTGCACCGCCTGCAATTTCAAGCATATCAAAGGTCAAAAACGGAAATCTTATAAGCTGGAAGAAAGTTTCGGGTGCTGACGGTTACAGACTTTACAGAAAATCGTACGGCTCATCATGGAGCAGAATTGTTAGTACAACCGACAATTCATTTGTTGACACAACAGCAAAAAAGGATACAGTTGTAGCCTACACATTGCGTTGCCTTGACAAAAAGGGCAATCTCATAAGCTCGTATGTTGACAAAACCAAATATTACCGCAACGGAAAACTTGCCAACGGTACTGTTACAGTGAACGGCAAAAAACTGAACTTTGATAAGGGTGTTCTGCGTACAGGTATGCAGACGATTAACGGAAATAAATATTACTACAACACATCGGGCGTTCTTCAGAAAAACGGTATCGTAGGTTCTGACAAGAGCGGCTGGTACTATGCCGATAAGAACGGCAAAATTGACTTTTCGTACAGTAACGGTATTACTCAGAACGGTAAAGACTGGAATGTAATGAGCGGCAAGGCAACAAGGGTTAAAACAAAATCCGACAAAACTCTTTTCAGAGCCTTGAAGGTAGTTGCAAAGGTTACCAATAAAAGTATGAGCAAATCTCAGAAGCTTAAGGCTTGCTTTAACTATACAAAGAATGCTTACAAGGAACTCAATCCGAGAATCCCTCATTATCACGGAAGCGATTGGCCGATAATCTACGCAAACGATATGTTTGTTGACGGTGCAGGCAACTGCTTCAGCTACGGTGCGGCATTTGCTTATATGGCAAAAGCTATCGGCTACAAAAATGTGTATTGCTGCAACAGCGGCGGTCACGGCTGGGCAGAGGTTGACGGCTTGGTTTATGATCCTGAGTGGAGCAGACATCACGCCAGAGATTACTATGCGCTTAGTTATAACACGAAATTAGACCAGAATTACAAGGCAGCCATTGCAGCCGGATATTCATGGATGCATGTAAAAATATAGTTATTTGGTTATCGGAGACAGTAAATGGTATTTAGCTCATTAGTATTTTTATGTATTTTTCTTCCGACGGTATTTTTGCTTTACACATTAGTGCCGTCGCTGAAATTCAGAAACGGACTTCTCATTGTTGCAAGCTTAATTTTCTATGCTTACGGCGAGCCTGTTTATGTTTTGCTGATGATATTCAGTTCACTTTTGAACTATATTTGTGCAAGGCTTGTAGCAAATGAAAACGCAAAGAGAAAATTGGTGCTTGTCCTTGCTGTTGTTATCAACCTCGGAATACTTGCCGTGTTCAAATATTCGGGATTCTTTGTAGAATCACTCAACTCGGTTACAGGACTTGCAATTCCTGTTCCGCAGATTGATTTGCCGATTGGTATTTCATTCTTTACATTTCAGGCCTTGTCCTATGTGATTGATGTTTACCGCAAAACGGTTGACGCACAGAAAAATTACCTCTATGTTCTTCTTTACATAACATTTTTTCCACAGCTTATTGCCGGTCCTATTGTTAAATATCGGGACATCAGCGAGCAGATTGTTGACAGAGAGCAGACTGCCGAAAAAATTGCAGACGGTATGCGCCGTTTTATCTGCGGCCTTGCAAAGAAGGTTCTCATTGCAAACACGATGGGACAGACGGCTGACATTATTTTCAACGCAGGTGACGGTTACCTTTCCGTTGTAACGGCTTGGCTGGGTGCGTTGACATACCTTTTTCAAATCTATTACGATTTTTCGGGTTATTCCGATATGGCAATCGGTCTTGGCAAAATGTTCGGCTTTGACTTTAAGGAAAACTTCAACTATCCTTACGGTGCGGTAAGCGTTAAGGATTTCTGGAGAAAGTGGCATATTTCGCTTTCAACATGGTTTAAGGAATATCTTTACATTCCTCTCGGCGGCAACCGAAAGGGCAGGATGAGAGCTGTGCTAAACAGACTTATTGTTTTCTTCTGCACAGGTCTTTGGCACGGTGCAAGCTGGACATTTGTAATCTGGGGTCTGTATCATGGTGTTTTCCTTCTTCTCGAAGAGTTTATACCGATTCTCGGCAGACTTCCGAAAGTTATAAATCACATCTACGCATTGCTTGCGGTAACAGTAGGTTTCGTAATATTCAGAGCCGACACTATCGGTCAGGGCTTTGACTTTATCGGTAATATGTTTGCCGGCTTTAATATCACGGACAAGTCGCTTTCGCTTGCCCTCACTCAGCTCACACCGTGGTTTATAGTTATTCTTGTTGCTGCGATTATAGGCTGTGCCCCAATCAAACCGATTGCGGATAAGTTTAGAATCAACGGTTCAGCGGCTGCGCTTGTCGGCAAAAAGCAGAGCGTGGCTCAAACAGTACTGTATGTGCTTGCATTTGCCCTGCTCATATGGTGCATAATCAGATTGTCGGGAACTTCCTACAATCCGTTCATCTATTTCAGATTTTAAGGAGGCGGCAATATGAAGAAAAAAGTATTTTCTGTAATTTTTACAACCGCCTGTCTTTTGTGTTGTGTTATTCCGTTTGCAGGAATGATTGTTGCGCCGAGCAACGAGGCAATCGGTAATGAACAGCAGACAAAGCTGCCGTCAGTCAAAACCGAAAACGGCAGTTTTAACGAAGAGTATCTTCAACAGCTTGGCGATTACTTTTCAACCCATTACGCATTAAGACCGCAGATAATGTCGGCTGATGCGGAAATTCAGTCAAAGGTTTTCGGTGTATCGAATGTTGACACGGTTACTGCCGGAAATGACAACTGGCTTTTTTATTCCGCAACGCTTGATAACTATCTCGGCAGAAATTTGATGTCGGGTCGTGCTTTGTTCAACACAAGGCATAACCTTGAGATTACTCAAAATTATCTCACGGAAAACAATGTTAATTTTTTGTTTACGGTTGCGCCGAACAAAAATACCCTCTATTCAGAAAATATGCCTTACTACTACGGCAAAAAAGAAAGTTCCGAAAGTAATCTTAAAAATTTCACATCCTCACTCAAGGACAGCAAGCTGAACTATTGTGATTTGCTGACAAAATTGAAAAGCTACGATGAAACGCTTTACCTTGAACAGGATTCACACTGGAACAATAAGGGCGCGTTGATTGCGTACAATGAGATTTTTGACAAGCTCGGCAAAAACCATGAAACCTATGAGAATGCAGCGGCAAGCAGGTCAAAGAACTTTTACGGCGACCTTGGCAATATGCTTTATCCGTCAACACAACAGCCGGAGTACAATTTTGATTTTGATATCAATCAAACCTATTCATATGTTACCCCCACAAAGAGTGTTGAGGAGGCTATGATTGCAACTCAGAATGATAAGGCAACAGGCAATTTGTTTATGTACCGTGACTCATTCGGCAACGCACTTTTGCCATACTTTGCAAATGCCTACAACTCGGCATATTTTACAAAGGCATTCCCGATTAACCTCTCGCTTGAGGTTATGTCGAGAAACAGCGATACTGTTGTTTTTGAAATTGCAGAGAGAAATCTCATTTGGTTTGCACAGAATCCGCCGGTTCTTCCTGCAAGAGAGTTTACGATTCCGAAAAATTCAAAGACTGTAGACAACAAGTTTACGGTTGATGCGAAAATTTCGGAAGTCAATATGCAGTATGTCAATGTTTCGGGCAGTGTTGACAAAGAATTGTGCAAGGATGACAGCGAGATTATTGTTCTTGTAAAAGACAACAATGGTGTTCAAAGGGCATTTGAGGCATTTACAACATCAAACGATGATACGGATTACGGTTATCAGGCATATATACCTGCGGAATATCTGAATCCCGATTCGGTTGATGTCAGCATAGTAATAAAAAACGGCAGTGAATATCTTAAAACTGCAACAAAAACAGCAGATATTCAGCAAGCCGATATTTAATATGATATTATACAGGAGAGATTAAAATGAAAAGGAAACCAATATCAGTTTTAGGTGTAATTGCTTTGGTTCTTGCAATTTGTGCAACGATGTTTTGCGTGTCAGGCTGCGGTTCTGATGTAAAGGTTAAAATTAACGATTCAGGCGTTACAACCGAGGCAGACGGTAACACGGATATGACTGTAAAAGAAATACTCGAAAAGGCTGAAATCAAGCTTGGCGATAAGGATGAAACAGAGCCAAAGGCTGATGAAAAGCTTGGTGACAAGACAGAAATCACAGTAAAGCGTTATGCAAAGGTAACCGTTAAAAACGGCAGTGATGAAAAGACAGTTGAGCTTGTAGGCGGTACTGTTGAGGATGCTGTTAAGAAGGCAGGCTTTAAGCTTGATGACAGCGTATCATGCGATGCTGACAAGACATCATACCTCAAGGACGGTATGACAATTACTCTTACCAACAGCATTGAAGTGAGTCTTACAGTTGACGGAAAAACAACCAAGTGCAAAACTCAGGCTGAAACAGTAAAGGCATTCCTTGAGGAGCAGAAAGTAAATCTCGGCAAGGATGATGAAGTTTCACCAAAGCTTGATGAGAAAATCAAGGACGGTTCCAAGGTTGTTGTAAAGCGTGTTGAGTACAAGACAAAAACCGAAAAGGTAAGCGTTGACTACAAGACGGAAGAGCAGGAAAGCAGTTCGCTTGCGTCGGGAGAAACTCAGGTTACGCAGGAAGGCGTAAAGGGCGAAAAGACTGTAACATACAAGGTTAAGTATGTTGACGGCAAGGAAAAG
>OFMC01001204.1_pt1 | contig 21237 bp, 20 predicted proteins | sample 1541271 | NCBI WGS metagenome assembly OFMC01 (sample SAMN04209252, study PRJEB22552) | human gut metagenome | biome: gut; material: feces | host: Homo sapiens | place: USA: Oklahoma | reverse complement strand
CTGTTTTTGTTTTACCGGATTGCCTCCTTTGCAAAGGGGGACTGAACGGTTAATCTTTTTTCTCCTGTTTCTTCTCCAGCTTGGTCTTTACCACTTGCAGTAGGACAATCAGGGCCAGACCGATCAAGAAGAAGACAATGCTGAAATTGTCTTTATTGAGGATCGCATTGGCTTTATCCACCGTTACCGGACCGCTGACAATGGCGTACAGAGAGCCGATGAGCATGCCTAAAATCAGCATCACCATTTGACCGCGATACTTTTCCAAACTCTTTTGGATTCCCTTAACGGATACCAGCGCACCGCAGATAACGCCCACGCCAAAGACGATGATCATGGGCAGCACCCCAAAGTGCAGATGCAACAACTCTTTGACCCCACTGATCACCGGCAGATACACGCCGAAGATCAGCAGCACAGTGGAGCCGGAAATGCCGGGCAGGAACATGGCGGTTATGGCAACCGCGCCGGCCAGGAACAAATACAGCGCCGTGGGTACGGAGAAGTGGGTCAGATCCACATCCACCACCTGAACCTTGGAATTCATATAAGTCAGCGCCGCCACAATGGCAATGCCAAGGATAACAAAGGGCGTGTATTGCCACTTCTTTTGGATACAGGCGTATTCTTCCTTTGCAATGATAAAGATAGAGGGGAAAATGAAGCCCAGGAACAGGGACGACACGGCATAAATATTGGTCTCAAAGAATTTGGTGAGAACCAATACCGCCAAAATCATACCCACAGCCCAGCCCAGCAGCAGCTTAATGAGATAGATCAGGCCTTCTTTTTTCTCTTCCTTCTTGCCATAGAATACCTGGTTAATAGAACCGATGAACTTGTCATAAAATCCCAGAATCAGCGCAATGGTGCCACCGGACACGCCGGGCACGCTATCCGCCAGCGCCATACAAAAGCCGTTGATCATTGTTCGGATCATAAATTGTCCTCCTGATTTGTAATATCCTCCATACTATATCACATTTTGGCGGCCTTGTATGCACTTTTTTGCAAAATTTAACCGGGAATTAACAAAGAAACAAAAAGAACGGACCGACAAAGGATCGGTCCGTTGTGTATGCAGTGCATTTTTTATTCTTGCGTTTGGGCAGCGGCACGGGCGGCAGCTTCTTTTTCTGCTCGCCGCTGGGCGCGCTTCTTCTTGGCCTTGTAGCCCAGCAGTTTATCCACCCACTCTTGCGGGGTGGTGCAGGTGCCCAAGGTTACGGTCTTGGCACCGTAAATGCCGTGGAAGTCTGAGCCGCCGGTCATCAGCAAGTCATGCGTCTTGCAAATTTCTGTCAACCGGTGCACATCGTCCTCCGTTGCAGAGGGGTGCCACACCTCAATGCCGTCCAGTCCCAGGTCAATGTATTTCTCAATTTCGTCAAAGTTGTCATAGAACGCCGGATGCGCCAGTACGGCAATACCGCCTGCGCCGTGCACTTCCTCCAGCACTTCCTCAATGGATGGGTACTTGGTGGGAGCCAGCACGTTGGTCTCGCTCTCCCGGCTGAACAGCGCATGGAACAGATCGCCGAAGATCTCATTGGTGTAACCGGCGTCCATCAAGGCGTGCATAATATGCTGCTTGTATAGGTTGGTGGAGCCGGAAGCGTGAGAAATAATAAAATCCGAGGTAATGGGGAAGCGCCCGGCCACCTTGAGCATCATAATCTGCCCGGCCCGTTTGCGGGCGATGGAGGTGCGCTTGCACAGCCCTTCCAGCCGATCCGGCGCATCTGCCAGATAGCAGAGAATGTGCACCTTTTTGCCAGCCTCATTATCAATAGCGCTGATTTCCACGCCGGGGATCACATTCACCCCATAGCGTTTGCCAATCACTTTGCCGCGTACGGTACCTGCAAGGCAGTCATGGTCAGTAATGGCGATGGTGTCAATGCCGCTTTTTTGGGCAATGACGATTAGATCCTCGATCCCCACAGAACCGTCGCTGAGTTTTGTATGACAATGTAAATCTGCGGCCATAACCATACTCCTTCCAAAGGATAACCGTGAAAATTAGACAAAATTTGTCCTGTTCATATATTTTACCATTCTAAAGCCGGTGTTGCAAGAGTTTTCTTGTATATTCTACCAAAAAGCAGCGGTCTTTTTTGTCACTTTTGCTCAAAATCATTCAACGCCCGGTACAATCGGCTTACAGGCAAGCCCACCACATTGAAGTAATCGCCCTGAATTTCTTGCACCAGTAGGCTGCCATAGCCCTGTATGCCGTAGGCGCCGGCCTTGTCCATGCATTCGCCGGTGGCAATGTAGGCGTCGATCTCCGCCGCCGTCAGGTCAAAGAAGCGCACCCGGGTCTCGCAGGAGAAAGTCAAATGCCGTTCTCCCTGTACCAGGCTCACGCCGGTAAACACGCTGTGCCACCGCCCGCTTAGGCGAGCGAGCATTTGCCGTGCCTCTGCTTCATCGGCGGGCTTGCCCAGAATCATACCGTCTACGGCAACCACTGTGTCGGCACCGATAACAATCTGCGCGCCATTGTTCAGAGGCAGCGCCTTGCGCAGGGACAGCTGCTCCACGGCCGCTGCCGGAGCGATACCGGCGGGCAGGCTCTCGTCCACATCGGTACCCTGTACGGTAAAATCCCGGGTAATATGCGCCAGCAGTTCACGCCGCCGGGGCGAATTGGAAGCTAAGATTATCATAACGCACCTCGCTGATACAGTCCTCGGGTGTAGGGAAAATCGGGTTTTTGCCCGGCAGCGAACAGATCCAGCATCTGCTGCACCTGCTGCTGACTTTCAACAGAAAAATAAAAATGTGCATAGGCGGTGCGCATTTCGCGCATACGGTCGCCCATATAAAGCGGTACGCCGTTGAGCAGTTGGGTGCAGCCGTAGGGATTGCACACCACGGGAAAGGTGCAGCCCTTGCGGTCGGTCAGCCGGCCTTGCTTTTGGCAGGCGGCGCAGCCGATGTGCGTCTGCACCGGACAGTTGCGGGTGAGCATTAAGGGCAGATGACCGTACACCAGTGCGCCCACATCGTTGCCGTTTGCCGCCAGGCGGTTTACATCCTCTTGTCGCAGCTCAAAGCTGGCCAGTGGGTGGGGCAGCAGATGCGCGGTGCGGCTGTTAAACACATTCAGTCCAAAGTCGCCGTAAGGCTCCAATCCCGCCGCCCGGGCGATCTGTACCGCGCCCAGGTCCGGGCACAGGGCGTTTTTTACGCCTGCCGCTTTCAGTATTGCCAATTCCTGGCAGATTTTATTCTCTATGCCAAAGACGCCCCGGGGCAGTTCCACCCCGGCGTTGTGTGCCAGCAGGGTGTTTGCCGGAGTGCCTAAGGGCAGAAAGATCCGCCGAAAGGGGTGGTGCTCCGGAATTTGCGCTGCGTTTGCAAAGCGGGCGGTGTAGTAGGGTTTGCCTGCCGTGCCGCCGGCGGGCAGAGGCGGTAAAGGCCGACGCTCCACCGGTGCAGGCGGTGCGGCTTCCAAACGGTCTGCAATCTCTCGCCGCAGGGCATTCACGGCCGCTGCCGGTAAAAACAGGCCGTCGTCTATCTCTATGTCTATCTTATTTACATAATAAGGGGTGCCGCCCCATTTGCCCAGCCGTTGCGCCAGGCTTTCCGCCGTTAGGGCAGCGTTGCGGGCAGGCTGGGGCACATCGCCGTCGGCCGTTACCGTGTGACCGTCTTCTAAAGTGGCACGCAGGGTCACCGGTTCCCCGGCGCGGCAGGTGGCTTGCAGGTTCAATCCCAGCAAGGGCTGCTCTTTTTCATAAGTGTGCGCCAAATCTCGCAGCACATCCTTGGCTGCCGTTACATCCGCCTTGCTGCGCACGCCGAACATGGCGCTGCCTCGCTGACCGGTAAAATAGCCGTCGGTAAATCCGCTGCGGGAGAATACGCTTTGCAGCTGCGCCTCGTCCGCCGGGTCCAGAACGCCGGCGATAGCGTGCTTTACCGCCGTTACGGCGGCAGCCACATATTCCGGCCGTTTCATACGGCCCTCAATTTTTAAGGACAGTACACCCAGATCACCGATTTTTTTCAAGTGGCGAACCAGGCTTAGATCCTTCAAGCTCAAATCGCAGCTGCCGCTGGCGTCTGCGGAGAAGGGCAGGCGGCAAGGTTGGGCGCAAAGGCCCCGATTGCCGCTGCGGGCACCCAGTACAGAGGATAAATAACACTGCCCGCTGACGCACATACAAAGCGCGCCGTGCACAAACAGCTCCAGCTCCATTTGGGTGCTGCGGCGAATCTCCTCGATCTCGGCGGCAGTCATCTCTCTGGGGATGACCGCTCGGCGAAAGCCCATTTTCTCCAGCGCTTGAAACCCGGCAGGCGTGGTAACGCTGCACTGGGTGGAGGCGTGCAGATGCACACCCGGGTACACAGCTGCCAGCGCGGCAGCCAGTCCCAGATCTTGCACGATAAAAGCGTCTACCCCGGCGTCCAGCGCGTTACCGGCAGCCGCAACGGCACCGGGCAGCTCGCTGTCGCTGACCAGGGTATTTAGAGTCATATAAACTTTTACGCCGCGGGTGTGGCAATACTGTACGGCCGCTTGCAGCTCCTGGGGCGAAAAATTGCCGGCGCCCCGCCGGGCGTTAAAGGTCTGCCCTCCCAGGTAGACCGCATGGGCGCCACAGCGAACACCGGCAATTAACGACTCCATGCTGCCTGCCGGAGCCAAAATCTCAAATTGCATATTTACTTATTCTCTGCAATGCGCTCACGCAGGGAGCTGATCTCCCGGTTGAGCCGCTCAATCTCACGGCGCGCCACATCCACTTCCATTCGGGCGCGGGCGCTGTCCTCCAAATAATCCTTGATCTGGGCACGCAGATTGTCGGAGGAAGCGGTGGATTTTTTACAGGTGTCTGCCTTGTCCAGCGCAGTGAGCACCGCCGCTTGGGTTACGGAAAGACTGGGGTTCTCATTGATAATGCTGCGCATTTCCTTGTCCAGCTCCTCGGCCAACTCTTTCACATACTCCGGTGCGTCATCGGTGAGCACCGTGTAGGCGGAACCGCCGATCTTTAAGTGTACTCTGTTTTTTGCCATTGCCATCACCATTGCCCTTTCGGCTCTATCTAAAGTTACAGTCGCGGCGCCGCAGCCCCGCAAGGGAACTACGCACCTATCGACAAAATATCCTACTTTTAGTATAGCAAGGAAAGAAAGGCTTGTCAATCCAAATTCCCGCCCGCCGGGCGGAAAATCCTTACAGGTTTCAAAGTGTAACGATTTATTCACAAAAAGCCGTAAAATCGTTCAAAAATAATCTCTATACTACAAATTGTAAGGCGAGAGCCTTATGGGAAAACTTTTTCCATCTTTTTCTATCATATATCCTCTATAACGGAAAGGGCCGCAGTGTTATGCTGCGGCTCTTTTCGTTTTTTATCGTGTTCTGTATCGTAAGCTGCGGGCTTATTTCTTTTGCCTTTCGGTTTGTTTCTTTGTCTTTGGTGCGTAGTCCTTCATGTCCGGCAACGCACCGCCGGCCACCGCCCAAAAGTACAGGCTGGCCACGCTGCAATAGGGACTGAGCCTGCGACGGTACTTCTCAAACAATTTGCGGTCGATTTTGCGATGATGGTATACCATGCGCATGCCACGATGAATGGCCAGATCGCCGTAGCTAAGTATGTTGGGTCGCTGCATACAAAACAGCAGAATCATTTCCGCTGTCCACACCCCAATGCCGTTTAAGGACGAAAGCGCTTTGATAGCCTCATCGTCCGGCATGGACCAAACGGCCTCTATATCAAAGCTGCCGTCCAGCACCTTTTGGGCAAAATCGGTGATGTACTCTGTCTTTTTGTAAGATATGCCCAGTGCCTGTAATCCCTCCACACCGGCGCCCAGCACCGTCTTCGCATGCACGGTGCCCAGTGCGTCGCACATACGCTGCCAAATGGTGGCCTGGGCCTTGGTGGAGATTTGCTGGCCAATTATGTGGTGCACCACTGCGGAGAACAGGTCCGTGTCCACCGTGCGGTGCACCGGTCCTATGCGGTCGATCACCTCTGCCAGGCGCTTGTCCTTTTGCCGCAGAAAATCAAGTTCTTTTTCGCCGTAAGTAAAATACATGGTTTTTCTCCGATCACGTTTGATTTTTGTCTGTGCTTGTATAAGTCCTTTCTTTTTTTGCACCGCATCTTTTCCAATTTTTTACTTTTCCTTGCCTTGAACTGATTTTTAGCAAGATATACTGAGGGCAGAAAGCAGAAAGGAAGTGACTCTATGCTCCGTTCATTATGGACCCGGGGGTGTTCTGTGTTGCTGATCGGCGTTTCTTTATTGGGAAATGGGCTGCCTTGGCAGCGCGCGGCAGATGATCCGTATGCTTTTGTGCCGGAGCCGGAAAACACGGTACAGATTGCCTGCGTGGGCAACAGCGATTTGTATTCCGGCTTTGTGCCGCCTGTACTGTGGGGAAATCAAGGGTATAGCGCCACTGTGTACGCCTCTGCCCGTCAGTCGCTGACCAAATCTTACGCCCTGCTGGAGCGTGTGTTTGCCACCCAGTCTCCGGAGTTGGTGGTGCTGGAAACGGATATGCTCTATGACCACAATCCGCAGGAAAGAGAAATGCCCCGGGTGCTGGCCCGTCAAACGAGGGCGAAGCACCTGGGACAGGATATGCGCAATTTAGCCTCTGTGTTTCGGCAGACCGGTGCACAAGTGACGCCCGGCGATTTCCCCTCTATTCGTCGCACCCACGGCTACCGCTACAGTACCAAGGTTACCCGGCTGGCAATGCCGGACTATATGGCAGACACCGGGGAACGGGAGCAGATCCGTGCGGAAAATCGAAAAGCAGCGGATCGGATTTTGCAGCTTTGCCGGGAAAACGGCGCACAGCTGTTGCTGGTGGAGCTGCCCACCGTAACTTCCTGGAATGCAGCCCGCCATCGAGGTGTGGCGGAATTTGCAGCCGCTCGAGAATTGGAATTTCTGGATTTGAACCTGCTGTATGATCAAATGGGATTGGACGGCGCCGTCGCTTTTCGGGACGCAGGCAATCACCTGAATGTAACCGGTGCTACCGCCGTTACCGCCTACTTGGGGCGGTATATTGCCCGCCGGTACCGTCTGCCGGATCTACGCGGCAATTCCCGCTATGCCAACCGTCAAGAGGAATGGGTATGCTACCGCCGGTTTGTAAACGGAAATGTATAAAACAGCGGAGCGATGGAGGAATGGAACCGTATAATCGCTTTTTGCCAAAAAAAGGCGGGAGCAGTCCCTTGTGATCGACGGTATTTGGCTTTACAAACGAATGTTGGTGTAGACCCCGTAGTGGTCGGACACATAGCCGCCGCTCAGGTCGTTTAAGACGGTATAATCGCTGCCGGTGCCGCTGGTAAAGATAAAGTCGATGGGCTCATTGCCGGTATCGCAGTAGCCCCACTCCTGATAGGTCGTGGTTTTCTTGGCAGGGTCGGTGCAGTCTTGCAGCCGGGCGGCGATTCGACGGTAGGCCTCGTCCTCTTGCGTTTCGTTAAAATCACCGGTGAGCACCACGCCGGCCTCTTTGCCGTACTTGGCCTGCAAGGCGGTTAGGTGTTCGATGATTACCTCGGCGCCAAAGTCCGCTGCCTGCTGGGAGGCGTTATCCAGGTGGGTGTTGAGAAACAGCAGCCGCTTGCCGGTGGTGCGGTCTTGCAGCACCACATAGCTGCAAATGCGGTAGCAGCCGGCTTGGCCGGGCTGTCCGTTTTCGTCCGTGTAGGTGTAGCGGCTGGCTTTGCTCGGCGTTTCACTGAGCCAAAAGGTGTTCTTCTCTAAAGCGGTGTACTTGGTTTTATTCCAAAAGACCGGGTTCATCTCGCTGTTCCAGTCCGTAGCGTCGCCGCCCCGCTGCACGCCGTAGGCATCGTAGTCCGGCAGGGTGGTTTGCAGCGCTTTGTACCAGTAGATGTTCATTTCCTGGGTGCCGATCAAGTCCGGCTTGCATTGGTTCATATAGGCGGCAAAGCGCGCGCAGCGGGTCATACTGTCCGTATCGTCAAAGCGGTTGCCAAACACACTGGCCACATTAAAAGTGACCGTCCGTACCTCATCGGTCTCACTGCCGGGCGCGGTGTATTGCGCCGGTTGCGCCTTATAAAGGAAACAAAGGGAAAGCACAATGGGCACCGCCAACAGGGCTGTTACGCCTGCGGCAGCCGGGCGTATTTTTTTGCCGCTGATTTTAGTGTGCAGCAGAAATTGCAGCAGGTAAATGCCAAAGGTCACCGCCAATCCGACCTTGGCCCGGGCGCCGAACCCAATGGCTAAAAAAGCCGCCAGTGCAAAGACGGCAGCGTTTATCCCAAAGGCGGTCATATTCCGCCGATCGCCGTCCTTGGCCGCGGTGAACAGGGAACAGATCAGTTCCGCGATTCCCAGCACCAGCGCGCAGAAAACGGCTGCCACCGCAAAGCCGTAGCCTTTATCGGTTATCATGGGTCGCAGGTCCGCACCGTGGTTGGACAGGCAGAGAATGATGGTGATCAGCGATACATTCTTGTGCCCGGCGTAGAACGTAGGCAGGCACAGCGTGCCCAGGGGTGCCAGCAGCGCCAGCTGGCGCAGAATGTGCCAGGGTGTCTGTATGGTAGAATTTTTCAGTCGGTGCCAAAAGCCGGCTTGTTTGCCGGGCGTGGATGTGGTACGCATGATTTCACCTTCCATATTTAATGTTTGTATTTTGTGCAGCGGGTTTGTGGCAAGCCAATACGGATGCGTTGGCAGGCAGATGGTATCCGCCCCCTCTGTGCAGGCGGAGAGAAATTTGCTCACCCCGCCATAGCGCCGATTTGCCAAAATCGGGCACACCATCCTACCTTGATTATATAAGAAGTTCAGCCGGGTGTCAATGGATAGAATTTGCCCAGCCGGAAGTATTCGGTTCTGCCGGGCGCTATTTCTTCTCGTTGGGGCAGTCTGTAATGCCAAAGTAAGATTTTTCCACGCTGCCGTATAGGTCGCCAAGTGCTTCTTTTCCGTCTATCCGGGATAGGTTGGCTTTATCAACGTAAAGGCAGTAACCGCCGGATATGGGCGTGTATCTTTTCTTGTACGGAATGGCCTGTCGGGTCAGGTATGCTTCATATAGCTGTAATTTGACTTGGTTCTTGGTTTCTAAAATTTTATGTTTCATACGGCTTCCTCTTTCAAAATTCCAGGCGCAGCTGGGGGTCCAGCCAACTGGTTTGGGTGGCTTGGTGTACCATGTCACCGGGCAGGCTGCCGCCCAGCAAAAACGGCGAGCTGGGGTCGTGACGGCGCAGGTTGGCGCGCACCAGTGCCGGGTCTGTATTGGCGTAGCAGTATTTGCACAGATGGCCGCAGGTGTCATAGGCGCCGATGTCTACCCCTAGCAGGCAGGCGCACTGCTTGCCCCGCTGATTTTGGCTGCGCCGGGGCACTTTTAAGTGGGCGTGCAGGGCAGTCTCGTAGGTCGCTACCGTCATACAGCCGGAGCAGTCTGCCCCAAACTGCGCCAGGTCGTTCCCCTCCGCGCAGGGGCGCAGGGTCATACCGTTGGCTGCGGCGATCTCTGCAAAAGCCTTGCCGATCTGCAACCGCTGCCGGGTGGATACTGCCCGGACTCCCGGAAAGTTGCGGGCCACTTTTTTGTAAATATCAATAAAGCTGATGACGCAGGTTTTGGTGTACCCGGCCAGGTCCTCCGCTATTTGGGCAAAGGTCTTGATGTGGTATTCCGGGGTGTAGGGACCGTACAGCAAAATGGGGTCGTACCGCCAGCCGATGCTGTCCACCCCTACCGCTTGGGACAGGCGCTTGAAGTCCTCCATCACCTGCTCTTTGTCTGGCACCCGTGGCTCAATGTCCTTGCCATAGGGCGTAATGGTCACAAACCAGTATTGCCCATAGGGCCGCAGCAGGTCCAGATGGGGCAGCATAGGCGCCGGGTTCTTGGTGCAAAAGGCCATCAGGTCCACCACTTGCGGCGACAGGCTGTACCGAGTTACCTGGCTGGGGTTGTAGGGATTGCGCACCAGCACAAAACCGGCTTCTATTCGATTGAGCAGCCACTGGCTGTAAAACGCCGGAATATCCGTGCGCATACCTGTTTGAATAATCATGGTTTCGCTCCAAGGCAGCGGGCGACGGGAACTTGGCCGTGGGAGATGGGCTTGTCGGGTAAGCTGCCTTTATTTTTGGTGTCGTATCTTTTTTACATTCCGGTTCATCAGATGCCGACCCAAATGCCGGTACAGAAAGGTTTTTAGCGGGGACATTTCCTGATGATGAGCCTTTAGCAGATCGTCCGGTGCGTCATAAATGCCAAAGTCCTGATTGATCCCCTCACTTTGGATATAGGTGTTGTTCCGGTCAAAGTCAATGACCGGGTGTTGCAAGTCCTGGACCGCCACGCCGTAGCCGCAAAAGGCGCCGGTGCAGCCGCTGTTTTGCTGTTGCAACCGGGTCAAATAGGCTTTGTCCAGAATGTATGCCTCCAGTTCGTACCACCGATCATCCAGGTACACCTCTACCCAACTGTGAAACACATTTTGCGGTGCGTTTTTGTACACAAAGCCGGTCATAGCACCCTTTTGCAGCGCCTTGTCAATGGTAAAGCCGTGCACCCGGCAGGGAATGCGGCACGCCCGCAGCAGTGCCATAAACAGGGTGCCCTTGGTGTTGCACTGGCCGTAGCCGTCTGCCAAAACCTTGGAGGCGGGAATGCTGTCGTCTGTGTTGTAGCCAAACAGGATCTCGTCCCGCACAAAATTATAGATCGCCTGCACCCGCCGGAATGCATCCAGGCGGTCCCATTTTCTTTTTGCGATCAGTTGCCGGATGTTTTTGCTGGAATAGTCCAGCATTTCGGTCTCTTTTAAGTATCTGTCCATGGCGTTCTCCCCACCGCTTTCGGTGCGTATGATTTCCTTATCTGCCTTAATTATATGAAAAATGCGCCCCACCGTCAAATAGATAGAAAGAATCGTCCGGATCGTACGCTGGAAGGGCTCGTCACTCAGTATCGAAAGGTCCACTGGACCTTTCTCCCAAATTTTTTCGCTTTGCTCAAAATTTGGACACTCGTGTTCGAATCCCTACGACCCAAAACATAATAAAAAGCCGTAAAACGCAAAAGCGTTCTACGGCTTTTTGGTACGCTGGAAGGGATTCGAACCCCCGACCTTCTGGTTCGTAGCCAGACACTCTATCCAACTGAGCTACCAGCGCATATGCAAAAGCACTACTGCGCTTTTGCTCAAATAATATAGCACATCGCATTGCAAAATGCAAGCCTTTTAGGCGATATTTTTTAAATAATCTTCTAAAAGGTCGGCGGCCAGGGCACATAATTCGGCGCAGGGACGCTTTTTGTAGTAGCCCTCCGTGCGGGGTTCCGCCTGGGGCGTGGGTTTCACATTCGGGTCCAGTCCCAGGAGCACCCGGCACACCAGGGAGCCGGTCTCCGCCTGAAAGCCCTTTGCCACCTGCTGCACCATGGCGTAGACCTCGCTTTTCGGCCGATCGCCGTAGAGGGCAGACAGTACAAAAGTCACGCCGGAGATGGTGCCGCACACTTCACGCATACGGCCCATACCGCCGCCAAAGCCTATGGTAAGCCGGGCGATGGTGTCCGGGTCCATACCAATCTTATCTTGGAACGCCAAAGCCACCGCTTGGCTGCAATTATAGCCGGACTTGAAGTTTTGCCGAGCCAGATCGCCTTTGGTCATCAGTCCGTACCTCCGGGCATGACCTCCGGCGCAGTTTCCACAAACTTGGCGGAGATGGTCATATCCTTGCTGCCTACGGTAAAGGAATAGGTGGAGTCGGTAGATTGCAGTTCGCCGTTCATATACCAGCCGTCAAAGTCATAGCCGTCTCTAGGGGTGGCGGTGAGGGTCACATTGTCACCCTCCTCGTATTTGCCGCTTCCGGTGACGCTGCCGCCGCCCTGGGTGCGTACATTTACCCGCACGCTGTTGTCTTGGGTTGTGGTCGTCTGTTTTTTGGTGGTGGTCTCTTTCTTCGTGGTGGTCTCCGTAGGCTTCTCGGTGGTCACTTCCGCAGGCTTCTCGGTAGCATAATTGTTATTGGTATAGTCCCGGTCGTCGCTAACAGGGACAGAGACGGAGGTGTCCGGCACCGTGGTGGTTTCCTTGTCGTGATGGCCGGAGGCCACGGCGATGATGATACCCACCACCACGGCAATGAGCACCACGCACAGCACGATAATGATGATCATGCTCTGCTTATTCTTTTGCTGCAACTTTTTATCTTCCTCCGGGTTCGGTCGGGGGGCAGGTGCAGGTGCGCCGCCGGGTGTTGCGCCGGCAGGCTGCTGATCTGCTTGCGCGCTCAGCTCATTTTCATCATATAGGGGGGAACCGCATACTTCGCAGATATAGCGGCTGTCATCGTTCTCCGCTCCGCAATTTTTACATCTCATATCTGAAACCTCGCTTGTTGATTTTCGCTTGATGAACAAGGGCGAAAAATGCCCCCATCTACACAAAAGTATAGCACACTGCCGTGCAAATCGCAATAAATATGTTAAAAATACAGGCGATATGAAAAATTAAACACTAATTTTGTAAATGGGGCTTGACTTTTTGGTAAATTTAATATAAATTTTATATGTACGTTTTTGTAAAACGGATTTCGACTTTTGAAAGGGGAAACTATACGTATGAAGAAATACGCATTCAAGGGCCTCGGTTTGGTGCTTGCAGTTGCACTGATCGTTGGCTGCTTTGCCGGTTGTGCAAAGATCAACTATGTGACCGACGGCGCGATCCAGGCAATCAATGAGGTGAAGGACGGCAGCTGGAAGACCAAGGGTCAGGAAGACGCTGGTACCAGTGAAGCGGATTATGACAAGCCCGTTATTGAGGAATTCAAGGCCGGTACTTACGGCGGCGTTGAGTTTAAGGATGTGGCCGCTGTTGCCGATTATTACAAGCAGGCTTACGACTACACCAAGACCTTGACCGCCCAGTATAAGGACGATAAAGGCCAGACCCAGACCTACTATAAGATGCTTTGCGAAGAGGATCTGAATGTACATGACATTGCCATTGACGGCAGCGTGAACAAGACCATCAACAACATGGTTCCCGGTATCGTAAAGCCCATTTACAAGCCCGGTTTGAACGGTCTGGTTCCCTCCACCAACAGAGATCCTAAGCTGGATACGGACGAGTGGGACGGCAAGGGCGAGTCCCTGCAGACCAGCCGCCTGGTGGCTGATGATCTGGTGACTGCCAATGTGAAGGACAATGGCGACGGCACCATCACCCTGCAGATGCAGCCCAAGTATGTAAACATGAGTGCACCCGGTAAGGACGCACAGGGTCATATGTTCCAGTCTTTGGGCGCCATCGATTCCACCGTGGACAGCATCACCGTACTGTCTTGGTCCGAGGGCACTACTGCCGATAACTGCAAGGTGAATTACTACGGCGGTACCGCTACCGTGACCATCGACACCAAGACCAAGGAGATCACCAAGGCCGATTATGTGATGGAAGCTCACGTGGTTGTATCTCACGCTTGCATCACTGTAATCCGTGATAAGAACGCCACCGTGGATGTTACCATGAAGTGGTCTGCACCTGCCAGCGAAAAGTACATGCAGGAAAAAAAGGGTGTTACCAGGGCGTAAACACCTGTTCCGATTTTACAAAAAGCAAAGGAATTCCGCACCTCCGGGTGCGGAATTTTTTGTTTTCGGGGCGGCATAAACATAGGCCGATCGTCACGGCGTGTGGGTTGGGATAAATTCACTGCGGATTTATGTTGCTTTGACGGCGGTTATCCTGTATAATGAAGTGGAACGCACCCTCGGGGGCGTATCCCTTATATTAAGGAGAATAGAATGAGCGAAAAAATACCAAACTATAATTATGATGCAGACGAGGTACTGAATGATTTTAAGTCCAAGTTTGCCTGGCCCAAGCGAGATGAAGTGCAGGCGGTGGTCAAGCCGGGCAAAATGCCCTTGCGGCTGCTGCTGTGCGCCCTGATCACTGCGGTGGTGGGCGGCATTGCCTATTATATGATGCTGCCGGCACTGAATGTGCACGACACCCAGTTGTATCTGTTTTTGATCTTGTTGGTGGCGGTATTTGCCGGGTCCTTTTTCCTGGTGTGCCGGGCCAACAAGAAGGCAGAGCGTCTGGAATATGTGAAGAAAAAGACCCTGATTCCGGTGATTATTGTGGCGGTAATCGCTGTGGTGATGCTGGTGGGCTTCCTGGTAGGTGCCACCATCTTCCGTGCTTCCGCTTACAGCGATCTAATGACGGTGCAGAACAGCGACTTTGACCGGGATTTCTCCGACATCAGCTATGATGAGGTGCCCCGGATCGACGCCTCTCGGGCCAAGACACTGGCAGACCAGCAGTTGGGCTCTCTGTCTCAGTACAAGAGCCAGTATGTGGTTGCGGACGCCACCACGCAGATCAACTACCGGGGCGTGCCCTGCCGTGTGGCCAGCCTGCAATATGCGGATGTATTCAAGTGGGTCAACAATACCAAAAACGGCTTGCCCGCATATATTCTCATTGATGTGGTGAGCCAAAAGGTTACTGTGGTCAACTGTGTGGAGCAGTTCGGCAGCGGTATCCAGTATTCCCCGGCGGAGTATTTTAATGAAAAGCTGATTCGTCACCTGCGGTTCCAGTACCCGACCAAGCTGCTGGATACCCCTAATTTTGAGATCGACGAGAGCGGTCACCCCTATTGGGTGACGGCGTCCCTGACCAAGAAAATCGGTTTGTTTGGCGGCACGGATGTGCAGGGCGCCATTGTAACGGACGCGCTCAGCGGCGAAAGCAAGTATTATCCCATTGACACCGTGCGCAAGGACAAGAGCCTGAACTGGATTGATGTGGTGTATAGTGACCAGCTGCTGATCGAGCAGTACAACTATTACGGCAAGCTGAAGAAGGGCTTTTGGAACTCGATTATCTTCCAGAACGATGTGAATGTGGCCTCTAGCGGCAACGGCTATATTGCCATGGACGATGATGTGTGGGTGTACACCGGCATCACATCTTCTAAGACGGACACCTCCAACTTCGGCTTTATCCTGTGCAACCAGCGCACCAAGGAGGTGCGGTATTACCAGAACGGCGGTGCCATTGAAACCTCTGCTATGGAGTCTGCCCAGGATGCGGTGCAGAACTTTGGTTATGCAGCCACATTCCCCATTTTGCTGGATATTGAGGGCCAGCCCTCCTACTTTATGAGTCTGTACGGCGACAGCAACACCGTCAAGGGCTATGCGCTGGTCAGCCTGGAGGATAAGACGGTGGTAGGCACCGGTCTGATTGATACCAACAGCGACGCCAAGGCGTTAAATACGGCGGTGGAGAACTATATCAACGCCATGAAGGACAAGGGCTGGATCGCCAAGACAGTGGACGCAGCGGATTATGTAAAGGACGAGGCGGAGATTGCCACTGCCGGCGGAGAACAGACCGGCGATGCGGCAAAGCCGTCTGCAAAGCCGTCTGCGCCTACAGACAGCAAAACGGTTACCGGCAAGATCACGGACATTAAGTCCTCTGTAAACGACGGCAACACCGTTTATTACTTGCAGGTGGACGGCGTGTATTACTATATCCGGGTCACCGATTGTATGCAGGTGCTGCTGCTGCAAAAGGGCGACACGGTAGAGATTACGCCACAGGGTGACGCCAAGGACGGCTTTGCCCAAGCTGCCGCAGTGAAAGCAAAATAACAAACAAAAATCCCCTGCGTGCCGCTTGGCATACAGGGGATTTGATTGCCTGACAGGCCACAGAACGGTCTGTCGGGCATTTTTATTTGGCTTCCGTAAAGGAAGACGGCTTGGCTAAAAACGCCTTCAGCGCGTCCATTTGCTCCATGGCATTGCGGTAGCCGGTTTGATAAATCTGTTCCAGCTTGTCTGTGTTGCGCTCTAAGGTGGGGCAGTGCAGCGGATGGTCCGGTGCAATCACAAAGGCATCGCCTCGGCCTTGGGCGTCCCACACGGTTTCCAGTTGGCGGTTGTATATTTTATACCGGTTCAGTATCGCCCGGGTCATCAGCGGATATTTGCGGAATATACGGCGAATCAGGCGCTCATGACCCATAGGCTGCTTTTGATAACTTCGATCTTGCGTAAGCACCACTACGGCCTTTTGGCACCCGTCCTCGTAGGCGTGAGCCAGGGGAATGGAGTCGGTGACTCCGCCGTCAAAGTACCGGTCTTTGCCTAGCACAACCCCCTTGGTGGCGCCGGGCAGGGCACAGCTGGCCCGCAGAATGGGGCAGCCCCGTTTGTGGAAGTCCTTGGGGTACATATATTCCGCCTTGCCGGTGAGGGCGTTGGTGACCACCACGCACAAGGTGGTGTTCGCCCGGTCATAGGCCTCTTGGTCCAAGGGGGACAAATCGTAGCTTAATTCCCCAAACAACCACTCGCCGTTTAAGAATTCGCCGTTTTTTATCATGTTTTCCAGGCTCATAAAGCGTTTGTCGCCGCTGTACTGAATGGAAATATCATGTTGACGACCCCGGCATTTTCCGATGTAAGACACAGCATTGCAGCTGCCCGCCGACACGCCGATCACATAAGGAAAGGTGATCCCCTGATCCATAAAGGCGTCTAGCACGCCGCTGGTGTAAATGGCACGGTTGCCGCCGCCCTCCAGCACCAATCCGCAGGAATACATAGAATACCTCCAAAAAAGTTAGGGGACGGCGAAAGCCATCCCCTCATTGCATTGTATTTTGCTTATTTGGCAGCCTTTTTAGCAGGTGCCTTTTTCTTAGGTGCGCTCTTTTTGGCGGGCGCCTTTTTCTCAGCCGGCTCTGCCTTTTCCTGCACCTGGGTGTCCGCAGCGGCAGTCTCTACGATCTCCAGATCGTTATCGCACTCGAAGAAGTCGCTGTCGTCGAAATACTCTGCCTCTTTGGGAGCAGTCAGCTTCTGGATCGCAAGATATACGGCAACGGCCACGCCTGCAATGGCAACGATGGCACTAATGACTTTCAGGATCGTTTTGAAATTCATAATATGAACCCCCTTATAAAATCTGTTTCTATTATAAATGGATTTGGCGGCAAAGTCAAGCGCCAAAACAGCAGAAAGATGTCTACTTTCGCAAAAGCCGCGGCCGGTGACAAAAAAAGAACGCTCCCTGCAAATGCAGGAAGCGAAAATTCGATAGAAACCGAGTGTTGGCGCTTATGCGCGGTTCAGTTTGCTGACCAAATTGCTCTTTTTGCGGGCTGCGGTGTTCTTGTGCAGCAGGTTCTTGGCAGCGGCCTGGTCGATCTTCTTGCAGGCAAACTGCACAGCCTGGGTCTTGTCCTCAGCGTTGGCATCAATAGCGGCATTTGCCTTCTTGATGGCGGTCTTGAGGGCGGTGTTGCGGGCCTTGTTGTTGGCGGCCTTCACAGCGTTGACCTTGACTCTCTTTTTAGCAGACTTAATGTTGGGCATGGTTTTCACTCCTTTAGCGGTGGATTAGGTAGAAGGGCATAGCCCCGTTTTCTTTTTAATGCCTAAACATCATAGCACACGCAAATCTAAAATGCAAGTATTTTTTTCTTTTTGGACATACTTTTATTGAAAAACTATAAAAATCAGGTGAAAAATATGGAAAATCGCACAGATTTGGCATTGGAAAGCTATGAAAATCAGCGAAAAACTGTGCTGCCCGGCGTAAAAGTGCGGGAGCAGGATGGCATTTCCGTGGTGGAAGTGTTGGACGCCCGAGGGGAAAAAGCCCTGGGCAAACCGGTGGGCAAGTATATCACCTACCGGGTGTCGCCCATGGCGCAGGAGACCCAGCTGTTTGATGGGCGGCTGGAGCGGATCGCCGATTTGCTGCGGGGGCTGCTGCCGGATCACCCCACCGGGGTATTGGTTGCCGGGGTGGGAAACACCGCCATCACTGCGGATGCGTTGGGGCCGGAGACCAACCGCTATGTGCTGGCCACCCGTCACATTGCCGGAGAACTGCGCCGGGCGCTGGGACCACTGACGGATGTGTCTACCGTTACCACCGGGGTGCTGGGCAACACCGGTATGGAGAGTGCCGAGGTGGTGGCGGGTATGGTTCACACGGTGCACCCGGACTGCGTGCTTGTGGTGGATGCGCTGGCGGCATCGTCGGCGGATCGGCTGGGCACCACGGTGCAGCTGTCAAATGCAGGCATTGCCCCCGGCTCCGGGGTGGGCAATCATCGGCGGGAGATCAGTGCCCGGGTGCTGGGCGTGCCGGTGGTGGCACTGGGTATTCCCACGGTGGTCAGCAGTCGGGTGTTGGGCGGTACGGCGGAGGAGATGTATGTGACCCCCAGAGAGATCGACCAGCTGATCAACCGGGGCGCCAAGCTGCTGGGTATGTCCATCAATGTGTGCCTCCAGCGGCACTTGCAGCCCCGGGATCTGTACACGCTGGTGGGATAATCCGGCGCCGGCGTGCATATTCTTATATGAGAATAGAAGCAGGACGAAGCCAAAGGAGCTGGATATGAAAAAAGAACGGGCGGCCTTCTTTTGCAATATTGCGGCGGCGGTATTGGTCACGGCGGTGCTGGTGAGCGCGGCACCTCGGATCTCTGCCGTCGGCGCGGTGGGTCAGCGGGTGGCGGCGGTGTTTTCGCCCACCTATTTCAGCAGCAAAATAAATACAGAATTTTCTACTATAAAATCGGCGCAAACGACGCATACTAAGACTACCGCGACCCGGGAGGTGCAGGCAATGCACCCCATTTCAGGGAAGGACAGCGACCCTTATGCGCACATTACCGAGACCCCGGCGGATGTGGCTAAGTTGATGCAGCAAGAGAAAAAAGTGATCGGCAGCCAAAAGCAGGTGGGCAAAACCAGCGAGGAGAGTTACCAGGGCGGGGGGACGATCTTGTCTTTCGGTTCGCTGGCAATTCAAAGCAAGATCCCCGCTTCGTTTTATCGTCCGGACATAGAGGCACTCCTTAAACAGAAGGCGGCCCTGTCCGTGCCCAACGCGGCCAAGCCGACGGTGCTGATCTATCACAGTCACACCACAGAGGGCTACACCCTCCTGGACGCGGGTTATTATACCAAGTCCACCGACCTGCGCAGCGACAGCAGTACCCAAAATATGGTGCGGGTCGGGGACGAACTTTGCGCGTATCTGGAAAAGTGCGGGATTGGCGTGGTGCACGACCGCACCACCCATGACAAGGACTACTCCGGCGCCTACGACCACTCCCGCAAGACGGTGGCGGGGTATTTGGAGAAGTACCCGTCCATAGAGATTACCATTGATGTGCACCGGGACGATATTACATACGATAATAAGACCAAGGTGAAGCCTACCGCCAAGATCAAGGGAAAAAAGGCCGCTCGGATGATGATCATTGCCGGGTGCGAATACAATCGTGTCAAGAACTTTCCGGATTGGGAATATAATCTGCGCTTTGACCTGGCAGTGCAGCAGCAAGTGGAGAAACAGTACCCGGGACTGATGCGCCCCATTCTCTTTTCCGAGCGTAAGTATAATATGGATATGACCCGCAATTCCTTTTTGCTGGAGGTGGGCACGGACGGCAACACGCTGGACGAAGCCTGTTACTCCGCTCGGCTGTTTGCCACCGCCTTGGCCCGGGTTATTCAGGATTACGAAAAATAAGGAGCCGTTATGAAGAAACACCCAACCCCCATCTTGCTTCTGCTGTGCACAATACTGTTGATCGGCGGCACGGCAGTGGCCTACTGCAACACACGCAGCTTCGGTTTTGAGCCGGACGCCAAGTGGATCACCTATAATGACGGGGGCTTTACCGTGTATGACTTTCGGGTAGAATACCGGCAGTTGGCAGAAGGCTGGCAAAGTTTTTCAAATTTTTTTCCAAAGAAAATTCAAACCTGTTTTTATGATAAAATGGAATTCTGATTGGTGCGCACGGCGAATACCGTGCGCTTTTCTCTGCTGTATATAATGTATATAAATAATAAAGGATTTGGAGAAACGCTCGGCAGAGTGTGAAAGAACTTGAAAAAACTTGAAAAAAAGTGTTGACTTTTGCCTTGCACTTTGGTATTATAGCTAAGCGCTCGAGAGAAGAGCGGCCGGCCGAAAGGCTGGTTAAGGACCTTGAAAATTAAACAACGACGAGAAAGTAAGGAACCCGATAAGATTCTAAAAGAGTTTTATCAGTACTGCGTATCGAGAGATACGAACACAGTAATTTTGAACGTTAGAGTTTGAAATGAGAGAAGCTCAGATTTTTAAGATTTGATTGGTACACTCGCAAGAGTGTGTTAATACAATAGTTTTAAGAGTTTGATCCTGGCTCAGGACGAACGCTGGCGGCGTGCTTAACACATGCAAGTCGAACGAAGCTTGATTACGGATTCTTCGGATGAAGTATGATATGACTGAGTGGCGGACGGGTGAGTAACGCGTGAGTAACCTGCCCTTCAGAGGGGGATAGCGTTTGGAAACGAACGGTAATACCGCATAATGTATTTTGACCGCATGATCGAAATACCAAAGATTTATCGCTGAAGGATGGACTCGCGTCTGATTAGGTAGTTGGTGGGGTAACGGCCTACCAAGCCGACGATCAGTAGCCGGACTGAGAGGTTGATCGGCCACATTGGGACTGAGACACGGCCCAGACTCCTACGGGAGGCAGCAGTGGGGAATATTGCACAATGGGCGCAAGCCTGATGCAGCAACGCCGCGTGAAGGAAGACGGTTTTCGGATTGTAAACTTCTGTTCTTAGTGAAGAATAATGACGGTAGCTAAGGAGCAAGCCACGGCTAACTACGTGCCAGCAGCCGCGGTAATACGTAGGTGGCAAGCGTTGTCCGGAATTACTGGGTGTAAAGGGAGCGCAGGCGGGTGATCAAGTCAGCTGTGAAAACTACGGGCTTAACCCGTAGACTGCAGTTGAAACTGTTCATCTTGAGTGAAGTAGAGGTTGGCGGAATTCCGAGTGTAGCGGTGAAATGCGTAGATATTCGGAGGAACACCGGTGGCGAAGGCGGCCAACTGGGCTTTAACTGACGCTGAGGCTCGAAAGTGTGGGGAGCAAACAGGATTAGATACCCTGGTAGTCCACACTGTAAACGATGATTGCTAGGTGTGGGGGGTCTGACCCCCTCCGTGCCGGAGTTAACGCAATAAGCAATCCACCTGGGGAGTACGGCCGCAAGGTTGAAACTCAAAGGAATTGACGGGGACCCGCACAAGCAGTGGATTATGTGGTTTAATTCGAAGCAACGCGAAGAACCTTACCAGGGCTTGACA
>OFMC01001179.1_pt1 | contig 21515 bp, 17 predicted proteins | sample 1541271 | NCBI WGS metagenome assembly OFMC01 (sample SAMN04209252, study PRJEB22552) | human gut metagenome | biome: gut; material: feces | host: Homo sapiens | place: USA: Oklahoma | reverse complement strand
GCAGCGGCGTCCGGCGATAAAGCATCTCGCTTTTCAGATAGGTCAGCGCTTCGATCAGCGCCGTGAGCTGTGCGCACTGCCGGCAGACATTTCCCGAAAATCCGAAGCCTACGGCAGAGGCGCTGAATATGACGCAGGCCGCGCCGAGCATCTTCAGCATTCAAGCCATCCTTTCCATCGTAACGTGTTTGTCCGGCGAGAGGATCAGGAGCCGCTGAAACAGCTCCAGTTCGCGGAGCCTGCGATAAAGCGGCCTGCGCCGCAGCTCGTCCGGAGAAAATGCGTGCGCCGTCGCAAGAAAACGCACGCCGCAGTAGCTGGCCTCCTCCATGGCGCGGATATCCTCCGGTGCACAGGTGCGCGGGTAATACTGGCCTGCCGCCAGCATACAGCCCACCATGGCCCCGGGCATCAGCCTGTGGGCCAGTTGGACGGCTTTGGCGCTGGCCACCAGCTCATGGTGGGCGGCCTGGTATTTGGTCTGCAGCACGTTTTCGCCCGGCTCAAACAGCAGGCCGGCCCCCATAAAGGGCATGTGGAGCAGCATGTTGATCTCATTGAATGTCAGCCAGTATTTCACCTTGCCCGCAAAGCGGCGGAACAGCACCTCGCAGTAGTGGGTGTAGGCGTCCACCATCCGGCGGTCTTTCCAGCCGCCGTATTTTTGGATGAGTGCAATGGGGGTGTCGAAGTGGCAGAGAGTGACCAGCGGCTCGATGCCGTATTTGTGACACTCGTCAAAAAGGCTCTCGTAAAATTTCAGCCCCTCCTCGTTGGGCTCGGCATCGTCGCCGTGGGGCAGGATGCGGGTCCAGGCGATGGAGAGCCGGTAGCATTTGAAGCCCATCTCCGCAAAGAGGGCGATGTCCTCTTTATAATGGTGGTACATGTCGATGGCCTCATGGGAGGGGTAAAAGTGCCCGGCGTCACAGTCCAGCATCTTCAGTGTGCCCATGGCCACGGGGAAGCGATCCGGGCCGAACGGTACCACATCCACGCTGGACAGGCCCCGCCCACCCTCGTTGTATGCACCCTCGCACTGGTTGGCGGCGGTGGCACCGCCCCATAAGAAATCCTTTGGAAATCTGCCCATAAAAATGCCCTCCTGTTTGTGAAAAATTCTTCTGCTACCACTATACCCCATATCCCGGCGGCGTGTCCAGTCACGCTTTGTACAAAAATCGGCCCGCGGTTTTGGCACTGCTGGCCGGGAAAACCGGGGGAAAGTACGACTTTTATCGTCGATACGACGAAAAACGAGGCTGATTTTTAGCAATTTTCACGAAGAAAACCGAAAAATGAGGGCATTTTCCTTGGATTCTGTTTCTTCCAAACGGACAGGTTCTGTGATAAGATATTGATGGAAGCTGAAAACAAAACCCCTCTGTCACCTGCGGTGACACCTCCCCTGACCGGGGTGACCCTGGCGTACCGCAAGGCTTTCTCTCTTTGCCAAAGGCTCTCCGGACAGGAGAGCTGGCGCGAAGCGACGGAGAGGGTTACACAAGAAATAGGAGTGTTTTGCTATGACAGAGTTTAAGCCCATCAAGGAAGGCAAAGTCCGCGAAATTTACGACAATGGCGACAGCCTCATCATGGTTGCCACGGACCGCATCTCTGCGTTTGATTACATCCTGAAAAATAAGATCACCAACAAGGGCAAGGTGCTCACCCAGATGAGCAAGTTCTGGTTTGATTACACCCGTGATGTGGTGCCCAACCACCTCATCAGCGTGGACAATAAGGATATGCCGGAGTATTTCCAGCAGCCCGAGTTTGAGGGCAAGTGCACCATGTGCCGCAAGCTGACCATGCTGCCCATCGAGTGCATCGTGCGCGGCTACATCACCGGCAGCGGCTGGGCCAGCTACCAGGAGAACGGCACTGCCTGCGGCATCAAGCTGCCCGAGGGCCTGAAAGAGTCCCAGAAGCTGCCGGAGCCCATCTACACCCCCTCCACCAAGGCAGAGCTGGGCGACCACGATGAGAACATCACCTTTGAGCAGAGCATCACCGTGCTGGAAAAGCTCTTCCCCGGCAAGGGCGAGGAGTACGCCACCAAGCTGCGGGACAACACCATTGCCCTGTACAAGAAGTGCGCTGAGTATGCCCTGAGCCGCGGCATCATCATTGCCGACACCAAGTTTGAGTTCGGCCTGGATGAAGAGGGCAATGTGATCCTGGGCGACGAGATGCTCACCCCGGATTCCTCCCGCTTCTGGCCGCTGGAGGGCTACGAGGCAGGCCACGGACAGCCCTCGTTCGACAAGCAGTTTGTCCGCAACTGGCTCAAGGCCAACCCCGACAGCGATTTCAACCTGCCGCAGGACATCATTGACAAGACCATTGCCAAGTATGAGGAAGCCTATGAGATGCTCACGGGCAAGAAGCTGTAAGAACTGCTGATTTTCAAAAACAAACTTTCAACCGCAAAGCACCCGCCCTGTGGAAAACGGAGCGGGTGCTTTTGGCGTAAAAAGTTTCGTTTTGCAGAAAAATCACTTCTTTTGTTGCGCGGCGGGGGGCGGCGTGCTACAATAGCCAAGGTGAAATGGGCGTGTGGCAAAACACCCTGCAAAAACGGTGAAACGAGGAGAACGCCCCGCCGGGGCACTGAAAGGAAAAACGGTATGGAACACAGTAAGCGGGAAAAGATCATGGCGTATGTCAGCCAGTACGCGATCATCACCCTGAGCATCACCATCATGAGCGTTGGTGTGTATTTCTTCAAATTCCCCAATAACTTCGTCTTTGGCGGTGTGACCGGTGCGGCAGCTCTGGTGGCAAAGCTGACCCCCCTCTCGGCCGCGGCGTTCTCGTCCTGGGCCAACATGATCCTGCTGGTGGTGGGCCTCATCTTCCTGGGCAAAAAATTTGCCATGACCACAGGCTATGCCTCGGTGGTCATGTCGGCGGAGCTGATGTTCCTGGAAAAGTTCTTCCCCATGCACGGCTCCCTCTCCAACCAGCCCATGCTGGACCTGCTGTTCGCCATCGCTCTGCCGGCCATTGCCTCGGCCCTGCTCTTCAATGTAGGTGCTTCCTCAGGCGGCACGGACGTCATTGCCCTCATCGTGGAAAAATACACCCACATCCACAGCATCGCCGTAGCCCTTTTCCTCACCGACCTGTTCATGGTGGTGGCGGCCTGCTTCGTCTTTAACCTGTACACGGCACTGTATTCGTTCGTGGGTCTGACCGTGAAATCGCTGGTCATCGACGCCGTGCTGGAGCGGATCAAGATGTGCAAGGCCATCCTCATCATCTGTGACGACAAAGATCCCATCTGTAATTTCGTCATGCGCAAGCTGGTGCGCGGCGCTACCTACACTCCCTGCTTTGGTGCCTACACCGATAAGCCCCATTATATGATCTACACCACCCTCACCAACCGGGAGGCCGGCCAGCTGCAGGAGTTTATCCATAAGGAAAACCTCAATGCGTTCATCTCCATGCTGAGTACCACCGAAGTGTTCGGCAAGGGTTTCAATCATGCATAATAAGAATTGAATACAATCTTTTTGATCTGGAAAATCCCCCTTGGCAAAGCTGCCGAGGGGGATTTTTTTGCGCCTTTTTAGGACGATAAAATAAATTTGAGAAGCAAACGGAATGGAAAGAAAGCCGAAACCGGAATGGAACCATTCCTTTTTTGAATCAAAAATCATCAAAACAAACGATTTAACAAATGCTTTTCCATAGTGTATGATAAAACCATCACAAACGACGAGAACGACGGTGCAAGACCGATAAAATGTACTTTTGGGGATACAATGCCCCTGAGTGATAAAAATGGAGCGCAAGGGAGGGGACAACGGAAAAGCGGCTGTCAGATTGATAGGAAGTACATGAGTTTTGAAGAGGAGAAAGTAAAATTATGGTAGCACTTATTGGCTTTGCAATGATCGTTGCAATCGTTTTTCTGCTGCTGAAAGGGAAGATGTCGCCCATCGTGGTGCTGACATTGATCCCCGCCATTGCAGCGCTGCTGCTGGGCTTTGGCCCCGTTGAGATCGCCGATTTCATCAAGGACGGCGTCAAGACCACCACAAGCAACGGCATTCTGTTCATTTTCTCGGTCATCTATTTTGGTGTCATGAGCGACACGGGCATGTTTGATGTCATTGTGCAAAAGCTGGTCAAGCTGGCGGGCAACAACGTCATCGCGGTCACGGTGGCAACGGCCCTCATCGCCACCATTGCCCACCTGGACGGCACCACCGCCACCACGGTGCTCATCACCATTCCCGCCCTGTACCCCGTGTACAAGAAGATGAAGATTGACACCCGCATTCTGCTCTGCCTGACGGGTGCCTGCATGGGCGTGATGAACCTGCTGCCCTGGGGCGGCCCGGTGGCCCGCGCGGCAACGGTCCTCTCCATGGATGCCAACGATCTGTGGCATATCATGATCCCCGTCCAGATCCTGGGCCTGATCGCCAATATTGCGGTAGCTGTTCTGCTGGGCATGTTTGCCATCAAGCATGGTGCAGGCCAGGGCAGGGGCGAGGAGATCACGGTGGACGAAAAAGCACAGCAGGAGGAAGAGGCGCTCCGCCGCCCGAAGCTGCTGATCTTCAACCTGGTCCTGACGGTTGCCCTGCTGGCGGTCCTGTCCACAGGTGTGGTTACCAGTTATGTTGCTTTCCTGGTGGCGCTGTCCATCGGTCTGGCCGTCAACTACCCGGACCTGAAGCTACAGGACAAGCTGATCAAGAAGCACGCACCAGCAGCCCTCATGATTTCTGCCACTCTGTTCAGCGCAGGCGCGATGGTTGGCGTCTTTGACGGCACCGGAATGCTGACCGAGATGGCAAATGTCATCATCTCGTTTGTTCCCAGCTTTATGGGCCAGTACCTGCACATCATCTTTGGCATTCTGGCTCTGCCTCTGGGCCTGTGCATTGGCACCGATGCCTACTTCTACGGCATCATGCCGCTGGTCATTGAGGTGGGCAGCACCTATGGCATCGACCCCCTGAGCACGGCTTGCGCCATGATCATTGGCAAGAATCTGGCCCTGATGGTCAGCCCGCTGGTCCCTGCTACCTATCTGGCAACCGGCCTGACCGATGTGGAGTTGAAAGATCACATGAAGTTCAGTATCCCCATTTACTGGGGCGTGTCCGTCGTGATGCTGATCGTCGCTGTGTTCCTGGGCGTTGTGCCGCTGCACTGAGTCCTGCACAAAAGCATTCACCAGAACCAATGCGGAGAGCTGGAGCCGCGGGGCCCCGGCTCTTTGCTGCGTGATACCGCTGCCTGCCATCTTTATCCATTCTTTTCCGAAATGGATGGAGATTGAAAGACGCGATTTCACAAAACGAGATTTTGGGCGCATAATAGAAGCAGGAAAAGCGGATTTCCCCGCTTTGTAAGCGATGTTTTTGTGGGAGCGGACAGCGGAGCGGAAACGCGGACGGAAACCAGACATGAGAAAATGGAATATTTCTTGTGTTCAAGCGAAATTTTTGCTGTTTCTTAACGAATATTAAGGCTGCGGCTATGATTTCTGTAAGGTTGTAAGGCTATCATAGAACCATCAAGGGCGGCCACTGGGCCGCAAGAACGGTATATTAGAAGGGAACACCCACCAAGGAGGAAAAAGCATGGAGATCAAGAAAGCAGCAACTGCTGGCACTCTGGAATCCAGCGATTGCATGGTGACGGTGGAGCCGGGCGAGGGCAAAGTTGATTTCTCCCTCGAGAGCTCTGTCATCAACCAGTACGGCAACCAGCTGCGCAAGGTCGCACTGGAGACGCTGAAGAACCTGGACATTGATAACGTCCGCATCACCATTGTGGACAAGGGCGCGCTGGACTGCACCCTGAAAGCCCGCATTGAGGGTGCGGTCTTCCGCTCCGTCGATCAGTATGAGAATCTGCCCTGGGGAGGTGCCATTCGATGAACAATCCCAACAAGAAGCGCCTGCGCCGCACGATGATGTTCCTCAATGCGCAGAAACCCGGCCTCATCAAGGATCCTTACATCTATAAGGCCGACTCCCTGATGCTGGATCTGGAGGACGCTGTGGCCGAAAACCAGAAAGATGTTGCCCGTTTCAGCCTGTATCACGCTCTGAAGACCGTGGATTACCGCGGTGCTGAGCGCGTGGTCCGTATCAACGGCCTGGACACTCCCTACTGGCGGGAAGACATCCGTGCCTGCGTGGCTGGCGGCTGCGATTCCATCCGCATCCCCAAGACCGAGCACGCTGAGGATGTGCACCGCGTGGCCCAGGCCATTGCCGAGGACGAGAAGACCTACGGCCGTCCTGAGGGCGAAGTCCTCATCATCGCCGCTCTGGAGTCTGCCCGCGGCGTGATGAACGCTCTGGAGATCTGCGAGAGCGATGAGCGCCTGTTCGGCATCGCTCTGTCCGGCGGCGACTACACCAAGGACCTGCAGACCCACATCACCGGCACCGGCATCGAGCTGATGGGTGCCCGCCAGCAGATGATCATTGCCGCCCGCGCGGCGGGTGTGCAGTGCTTCGACACCGTCTACACCGACCTGAAGGATATGGACGGCTTCCGCAAGGACGTGGAGAACATCCACCTGATGGGCTTCGATGGCAAGTCCATCATCAATCCTCGCCAGATCCCCATTGTCCACGAGATCTTTACTCCCACCCAGAAAGACATCATCTTTGCGGAAAAGGTCGTCAAGGAGATCGATTCCAAGAAAGCTCTGGGCATCGGTGTCTTCACCGTGGACGGCAAGATGATCGACATCGCCTTCTACGATGGCGCAAAGCGCACCATTGATCTGGCCAAGGCTTCCGGCGTGTATAAGGGGGATTTGTAATTATGATCAACGCAGTCGGCAGAGAAATTCCCGAAGAGATCCTGGAGCGCACCGGCAAAGAGGTCTTCCAGGGCAACAATTATAAAGACGGCAAGGCTTTCCAGAAAGCCAGCCCGAAAGTGACTCCCGTGATGCGCAATGACCACGACAAGATGGTCAAAGACATCCACGAGGCGCTGGTCAAGTGCAATGCCCACGACGGCATGACCGTCTCGTTCCACCACCACTTCCGCGAGGGCGACCTCGTGGTCTGCATGGTCATGGAAGAGATCCACAAAATGGGCATCAAGAACGTCACCCTGAGCGCAAGCTCTCTGGGCAAGGCGCATGACGCTCTGGTCCCCATGATCGAGGACGGTACCATCCTGAACATTGAGTCTTCCGGTGTCCGCGGCAAGATCGGCGATGCCATCTCCCACGGCAAGCTCAAGGGTCTGGCTACCATGCGCAGCCACGGCGGCCGTGTCCGCGCCATTGAGACCGGCGAGACCCACGTGGATATCGCATTCATCGGCGCGCCCAGCTGCGACGAGTACGGCAACTGCTCCGGCATGGGCGGCAAGACCAACTGCGGCGTCCTGAGCTACGCCTATGTGGACGCCGAGATGGCCGATTACGTTGTGGCTGTCACCGATTGTCTGGTGGCTTACCCCAACTACCCCGCTGAGATCAACCAGACCAAGGTGGATTACGTCTGCGTCGTGGATCAGATCGGCATCCCCGAGAAGATCGCTACCGGCGCTGCCAAGCCCACCACCGACCAGCGCAAGATCCTGATGGCAGAGTACTGCACCCAGGTCGTGGCCAACACCCCCTACTTCAAGGACGGCTTCTCCTATCAGACCGGTGTCGGCGGTGCATCCATCGCTTCCACCATCTCCCTGAGCAAGATCATGGAAGAGAAGAACATCCACATGGGTCTGGGTGTCGGCGGCCTGACCAAGCCCATGTGCGAGCTGCTGGACCGCGGCCTGGCACGCAAGCTGGTGGATACCCAGGACTTTGACCTGGACGCTGTCAATAACGTCCGCTCCAACCCCAACCACTTCCCCATCTCTGCGGGCGAGTATGCAAGCCCCATGAATAAGGGCGCGTTCGTCAACAAGCTGGATTATGTCATCCTGGCTTCTCTGGAAGTCGATACCCACTTCAACTGCAACGTTGTGGTTGGTTCCGACGGCATCATCACCGGTGCACAGGGCGGCCATCCCGATACCGCACAGGGTGCAAAGTGCACCATCGTCATCGCTCCGCTGCTGCAGGGCCGTATCCCCGCCATCTGCACCGATGTGACCACCGTCACCACCCCCGGCGAGAGCGTGGACATCGTTGTCACCGATTACGGCGTGGCGGTCAACCCTGCCCGTCCCGACCTGCTCAAGGCTCTGCAGGACGCTGACTGCGTGCCCCTGAAGACCATCGAGGAGCTGCGTGACATCGCTTACTCCATCGTCGGCGAGCCGGACAAGGTCCAGTTCGGTGACCGTGTGGTCGGTATCATTGAAGCACGCGACGGCACCATCATGGACGTTGTGCGCGAAGTCAAGCCTTTCTCTTTCCGCGAAGATTGAGTGTTCCCGCTCAGCGGTTCTTCTGCGGCCTGCCAACCGCAGCTTTCGGAATTGATTCACGGAAATTCCTTTCGCTCTTCTTCAACCCGCTGAGCAACTCAGACACACAATTTCATGCGATTCTCCTTTTAATGGTTTTGTGTTTTATACCGGCATAAAACCAAAAACCCCCGGCTGCACCGCGCGCAGCCGGGGGTTTTCTATGTTGTGAATGAAAAAATGCCGTGTTTACGGCACAAACCGATATCCGACGCCCCGGATGGTGATGATATGCTGCGGGGTACGGGCGTTGTCCTCGATCTTGCTGCGCAGGCGGTTGATGTACACCATGATGGCATTGTCGTCCACGGCAATCAGGTTGCCCCAGATCTGCTCGTAGATCATGTCTTTGGTAAACACCTGCTGCGGGTGGCGGACAAAGAGCAGCAGGAGGGAGCGCTCTTTCTCCGAGAGGTTGAGCTCCACATTGTTTTTGTAAAACCGCATGGTGGTGGTGTCGCAGAGGAACGGCCCGCAGCTGATCTGCTGGTTGTTCTCCTGAGAGAAGCTCTTGCTCCGGCGGATGAGGGCTTTGACCTTGGCCCCTAAGATCTGCGGGCGGAACGGCTTGGTGACATAATCGTCCGCACCCAGCGAGAGGCCGTACATGAAATCGTAATCCTCGTTGCGGCCGCTGATGATGATGACCGGGGTGGTGACGCCGTTGCGGCGGATGGTCTGGATGACATCAAAGCCCTCCATATCGCCCAGGGTGATGTCCATTAAGATCATATCCAGCGTGTTGCTCTGCCGCGCGATGAGGTCCAGCGCCGCCGCGCCGCTGTTCACCACAAGGGGCTCCATCTCGTTGCTGACCATTACTTTGGATAAAAGTTTGCAAATTGCCGGATCATCGTCTACAATAAGAACATGGTAAGACATGGTTGCTTCACCGTACTTCCTCTGACCAAAACCGTCGAAAATTGACACTTGAAATTGATACTTAATTAACAGTATAACATTTTTAGCCGGGAAGAGCAAGCACCTGCCCGGATGAAAGGAGAAACCACCATGAAACCGAACAAGCCGAACGCGCAGGAAAAGCGCTCCACCCTGGAAACGCTCCGCACCCTCTGGGTGCCAATGGCTGTGGGAGCCGTTCTTCTGGTCATGCTGGCCATTGTGGCAAATCTGGTCTGGAAAGATTACAGCACGGCCCTGATGGAAAGCCAGACCCGCCAGATGGAGCTGGTGGTGCAGAGCCTGGCCGACAGCATTGAGTTTTCGCTGGAGGAGTACCTCGACCGCCTGGACTCCGCGGTTGCCAAAGTGGAAGCAAACCCGGACTATAAGCCCACGCTGGCCCCCAGCGATACCCTGAGTGATCTCTGGCTGGAGGACAACGATGGCAACATCGTTTACAGCTGCTACGGCATTACCGCCCTGAGCGATGTCCTCATTACCCGGTCAGAGGGCGTTTCCTACTGGCAGTACCACCGGGGCGATACCCATTACCTGGTGCTGAAAAAAGCGGTGGGGAAGCAGAGCGTCTGCCTGGTGGTGGATTCCACCACCCTCTACAAGCAGCTGGTCTCGGACATCCGGGTGGGCACCAACGGCTATGTGATGATCAAAAACGCCAATGACATGGTGGTCATGCACCCGGAACCGGCCCAGTGGGGCATCCAGGTGGTGGATGGCCGCCAGAAGCTCTATGCCTACAAAGAGCTGGACCTGACCAGCCTGAGCGAGCTGCTCAAGGCCCAGCGGACACAGGACTCCGGCATCCGGGATTATTACTCCTACTGGTGGACCGACCCCAAACTGCCCCGGGTGCATAAGATCAGCGCGTTCCGGCATCTGGATGTGGGGAGCAGCTTCTGGATCGTCAGCGCCGTGGTGGATTACGACGATCTCTACCAGCCGGTGCGGGACAGCTTTTTGAAGATGGCGCTCATGTTCAGCGCCGTTGCGGTGGTTCTGGTGCTGTTTACCGGGATGATATTCCGTCTGCAGTGGAAGAACCAGCGCAGCGTGACCAAAATCAACGACCTGCAGGAGGTCAACGAGGCGTTGGAAGAGCTGCAGAAGAGCCGGGAGTCTCTGGCGCACGACCAGCGGCTCCAGCTCATGGGCACCCTGACGGGCGGCATCGCCCACGAGTTCAACAACTTCCTCACCCCCATCACGGGCTATGCCGACCTCATTATGGCCGACGCCGACCCCGAGAGTGAAATTTATGACAACGCCCGGGAGATCAGCGAAGCTGCCGAAAAGGCCCGGGACGTGGTGAAGCAAATTTCTTCCATGAGCCGGAAGAACGTGGAAACGGTCTATGACGCGGTGCCCGTGGAAAGCCTCATCGAGCACACCTGCAAGCTGGTGGAGACCAACTGCCCCAAACAGGTGCGGCTGCGGCAGGAGCTGGAGCTGCACGGCGAAAACGTGCTGGGCAACAGCACCCAGCTGCAGCAGGTGCTGCTGAATATCTGCATCAACGGCATCCACGCCATCGGCGTGGGGGAGGGCTGCCTGACCCTGCGGGCAAAAGCTGTCCCCCGGGAGGAGCTGGCGGCCCGGATCCCCGAAGAAAAAATCTCGGACGACTGGCAGAGCTATGTCCGCGTCAGTGTCACGGACACCGGCTGCGGCATGGATAAAGACACGCTGGCCCGCATCTTTGAGCCGTTCTTCACCACCAAAAAGCAGGGCGAGGGCACCGGCCTGGGCTTGGCATTGGCGGAGCAGATCATCAGCACCCATCGGGGCCATATCCTGGCCGAGAGCACCCTTGGCCAGGGGACAACGTTCTATATCTACCTGCCCGTGCTGGAGCAGCAGCGCGCCCGGGAACAGGTGCAGTGGGGCGTGGACCACAAGCTGCGCATCCTGGCGGCCGACGACAACAAGAAAGTGCTCAATTTGCTGGAGAAAGATTTCGGCCGTTTTGGCTTGGAAGTGCTCACCTGTTCCCGCCGGGGCGAGGTACGCACCCTGCTGGAGACCCAGCCTTTTGACGCCCTGGCCATCGACGAGAGCCTGACCGGCGGCAGCGGCGTGGAGTTCTGCATGTCCATTCAGGGCAAGTACCCGGCTCTGACCCGCATCGTGATGACCAGCAGCCCCACCCGTGAGATCGTGGATGCCCGCCGCCATGGCGTGATCGACGGTTACACCCTGAAGCCGGTCTCCGCCGCCACCCTGCTGGAAGAAATTCGTGCCTGCAGGCGGAGCGAGAAGCAGAAATAATTGTATACAAGTAAGCATACAGACTCTTACAGGATATTAAGTCTTTCCTTAACAAACCGTAATGGACGGCACTTCGGCGTGTAAGTTTACAGGGCTATACTGGAACCATCGAAAGAGGGAATGGAAGTCCAGTAGAAACTGGAATGCCTTCCCAGATACGGAAAAAGGAAAGGAAGTTAACCAACATGAGTGATACGATCCTCGCTCTGCTCGGCTTTGCAACGGTGATTGCGGTCATCGTTCTGCTGCTGCGCAATGTCACGGTCCCTGCACTGGCTTTCGTCGGTGTCTCGACCATCACGGCTGCCATTCTGGTGGCAACCGGTGCGTTCACCCTCGATGAGATGGCAGACTTTATCAAGGAGGGCGTGAAAGGCGTCCATGGTACCGCGATCCTGTTCATCTTCTCGGTCCTGTTCTTCGGCGTTATGACCGACGCCGGAATGTTCGACAAGATCATCGGCGCGCTGATGAAAAAGGTCGGCAACAATGTGATCGGCGTTACCCTGATGACCTGCCTGATCGCCATTATCGGCCATCTGGACGGCGGCGGTGCATCCACGTTCCTCATCACCATCCCCGCCATGCTGCCGGTCTACAAGCGCCTGCACATGCGCCGTGAGACCCTGCTGCTGATCTGCGTTACGTCGATGGGTGTCATGAACCTGTTGCCCTGGGGCGGCCCCACCATGCGTGCCGCCAGTGTTCTGGGCGTTGAGCCCAATGACCTGTGGAGTCAGATCGTTCCGATGCAGGTCGTCGGCCTGGTCCTTGCCGTCGGCACTGCCATCTTCTGGGGCTTCCAGGAGAAGAAGCGCATTGCCAAGCTGGGCGACGCTGCCGTAGAGGATGCCGGCAAGTACGATGATTCGGAGAGCGAAGAGAAGAACAATGAGCTGGCTCGCCCGAAGAACTTCATCTTCAATGTGATCCTGACCCTGGCCGTTATCATCGTCCTGGTCATGGATATCTTCCCCTCTTACTATGTCTTCATGGTTGGCTGCGCTCTGGGCATTCTGGTCAACTACCGCGGCAAGAAGCTGCAGAACTCCATCATCAAGAGCCATGCGGCTTCCGGCCTGACCATGGCCTCCACCATTATGTGTGCCGGCGTCTTCCTCGGTGTCCTGAGCAAGAGCGGCATCATGGAGAAAATGGCCATCATGATGGCCGGCGTCATCCCGGTTTCCATGGGCAAGTTCCTGCCGGTCATCATCGGCGTCCTGAGCGTGCCTCTGGCTCTGCTGTTCGATACCGACTCTTACTTCTACGGTCTGCTGCCCGTCCTGATCAGTGTTGGCAACCAGTTCGGCGTCAACCCGGCTCACATTGCCATCGCCATGGTCGTCTGCCGCAACTGCGCCACCTTCATCAGCCCGGTGGCTCCCGCTACCTATCTGGGCATTGGTCTGGCCGGTGTCGAGATCAAGGATCACATCAAGTACTGCTTTGGCTGGCAGTGGGGCGTGTCCCTCATCTGCCTGGTCGCAGGCCTGATCCTCGGCGTCATCACGTTCTAAGTTTCCCATTCCGCCGCTCGGCCGCTTCCCGCAAGGGCAGCCCGGGCGGCTTTTTTGAAAAATCCCGATCCCCATTCTGAATCCCTCAAAGGAGGCTGCTGCAATGAACCAAACCCCTGTCTGCACCGTGGCCGACGCCATCTATCGTCTGGCGGCGGGCAACCTCAAATATCTCAATGCGGAAAGCGGACACGGCGATATCTCCCGCCGCGTCCGGCTGGCCACCTGGGCGAAAGGTCAGTCCCCCTACGCCATCATCGTCACCTGCTCGGACTCCCGGGTCATCCCGGAGAGCATCTTCTCAGCCGGCATCGGGGAGCTGTTCGTCATCCGGCTGGCGGGCAATGTGATCGACGACCAGCAGCTGGGCAGCATCGAGTACGCGGCCGGGCACCTGGGCTGCCGGTTGGTGGTGGTGCTGGGCCACACCCACTGCGGCGCGGTGGATGCCGCCATCCACTACGAGCCGGAGGGGTATATCAAGTACATCACCGATGAGATCAAAAAAGCCATTGGCGATGAAAAAGACCCCTATAAGGCCAGCTGCATGAACGTGCGGCACAGTGTGCAGGAGATCGAGAAGAGCCTGTGCATCCACCACATGGAAGAGGAAACCGGCCTGCGGGTCGTCGGTGCGATGTATCACATCGAGGACGGCAGTGTGGAATTCTTGTAAAATTGAGATCATTGCGGCAAAAACGGGCCATTTCCTGCGGGAAATGGCCTGTTTTCTTTTGACAATGCCCGCTGGACAGGCTATACTAACTCTGAACGAAATCGACCGGAAACGGAGGAGATACAAGATGGTACAGGTAGACCTCATCACGGGTTTTCTGGGAGCGGGAAAGACAACATTCCTGCGGCGGTACGCGGCATATCTGGCCGGGCAGGGGGAACGTGTCTGCATCCTGGAAAACGATTTTGGCGCGGTGAATGTGGACGCCATGCTGGTACAGGACCTGCTGGAACTGGGGTGCGAGATCGAGACGATCAGCGGCGGGTGTGACTGTGACACCCACCAGCGCCGGATGCGCACCAAGCTCATCTCCATGGCCATGCGGGGGTTTACCCGGGTGCTGGTGGAGCCCAGCGGCATTTTTGATGTGGACGAGTTTTTTGACGTGCTGCGGGACGACCCGCTGGACCGCTGGTATCAGCTGGGGAATGTGATCGCCATTGTGGACGCTCTGCTGCCGGAACAGCTCTCGCCGCAGGCGGATTATGTCCTGGCCTCCGAGTGCGCCAACGCGGGCCTTGTGCTGCTGAGCCGCGGCCAGCTGGCCAAACCCGGCCAGTGTGAAGCTGCCGTGGCCCACCTGAAACGGGCACTGACGGCCTGCAAGTGCAGCCGGGTGTTCCAGCCGGAGGAGATCCTGGCGAAAGACTGGGCCGCCCTCACGGAAGCGGACATGGCCCGGATCGCCCGCTGCGGGATGCGGCAGGCCAGCTGTGAAAAGCTGCATTTTGAGGAGCACGAGGCCTTTTCCTCGGCGTATTTTCTGGAGCTGGGGCTGCCCCGTGCCCGGCTGGAACGGAACATCCCCGGCCTGTTCACCGACCCGGCCTGCGGGCGGGTGCTGCGGGTGAAAGGCTTTGTGGAGGAAAACGGCCAGTGGGTGGAGCTGAACGCTACCGCCGACGGCCTGACGGCAAGCCCGCTGGCACAGGGCCAGCAGGTGCTCATCGTGATTGGCGAGGGGCTGGACAAGGCAGCGATCGAGCAGAAACTGCGAAACTGAATTTTTTGCAGCGGACAGGCAAAGAAAGTGGGGAAAGAATTTGCTTCTTTGCGGTTCCTGGCGTATAATGGAACCAACAAAACAAGGGAGGAAGACCCCCATGAATGGTACGCTCCTGCAAAAGCCCTCGGCCCGCCGGGTGATCGGGATGGTCGTCGGCATCGTTATCATTGGACTGGGCATCGCCCTGTTCAAGCAGTCACATCTCGGCAATGATTCCATCAGCGCTCTGAACATGCGTCTGGCAGAGCTCTTTGGCATCTCGCTGGGAGTGCAGAATATTGCCGCCAATCTCCTGATGTTCGCCATTGAGATCTGGGTGGGGCGGCAGTACATCGGCCTTGGCACGTTCGTCAACGGCATCTGCATCGGTTTTATCGTCACCGCGTTCTATGACCCCATTGCAGCGTTTTTCGGCCCGGCGGCGTCTTTGCCGGAGCAGCTGCTCTGGGTGGCGGCAGCGGTCATCGTTACCGCGTTGGGGGCTTCGCTCTACCAGACGGCAGACCTTGGCATTGCCCCTTACGACGCGCTGGCGCTGGAGCTGCGGGACCACACGCCCGTGCCCTACTTTGGCTGCCGTGTCTTCACGGACGCGGTCTGCGCGCTGGCCTGCTGGATGCTGGGCGGCCTGGTAGGGCTGGGCACGCTGATCTGCGCGTTCTGCCTGGGGCCGGTCATCCAGTTTTTTAACGGGCATTTTTCGGAAAAAGTGCTGCGGTATCAGCCGCGGAAAACCTGAGCATCGGATCTGCACCGTCACGGGAATGAGGTGCAGGCGGCCCTGCGGCAGTGCGGGAAGACGCCGTAGGAGGACTCTCCCAAGGGGGAATAGCGAATGGCGGAAATGGAACATTACCCAAATTTTCAGAAAGACAAGTACATCCACCCCAAAGCTGCATGGGATAAACTGCGGATGGCAGGCGCGCGGCGGCAGAATGTTTACCTTTACGCGGCCACGGGCTATGGCAAGACGGAGCTGCTCCACCGCTATCTGCGGCGGCGCAGGCATATCTGGCTCAGCGGCGAGGGCCTGACCGTGGAGACTTTACAGGAAATCGCGCTGCCGGCAGAAGCCACCATGGTCATCGACGACCTGGCCCGGGTGCTGGACCCGGCCGTCCGGCGGGAGATCGTGTCCATGCTGGATCAGCCGGGGTTGTGGCTCGTTCTGGCGGGCCGCTGCCCGCTGCCCAGCTGGCTGACAGGGCCCTACGTCAATGGCCGTCTCAGTGTCATCCCGGAGGAAGACCTGAGGCTTTCCGAGAAGGAGATTGCCCAGCTGTACCTTTCGTGGGGCGTTCAGCTGCCCCGGAACCTGCTGGAAAAGCGGATCATCCCGCTGGTAGAGGGCAACCCGTTGGGGGCCCGGCTGCTGGCTGTGGAGATGAGCCAGGGCTCCAGCTATACGGAGGAGCTGATGAAGGACCTGACCCGGAAGTTTTACGAGTACCTCAATCAGGCCATTTACAGCGAGTGGCCGGAAGAGATCCGGGAGATGATGATGCAGCTTTCGCTGCTGGAGCATTTTACCATCCAGCAGGCGGAAGAGATGACCGGGCGGAGCGATGTGAACCGCCTGCTGGCCCAGGCTGCCGAGATGGGCAACCTGTTCAGCATCAAAGACGGCGGTTACACCCTGCGGCCCGCCGTCATCAACAGCATGAAGCTGCGGATGGAGACGGTCTGCGATCGGGTGCGGAAAAATGAGCTGCTCCGCCGTGCAGGCACCATCTGCGAAAAAGAGGGCAACATCCCCCGGGCACTGAAGCTGTATCAAGACGGCCAGTGCGAGAAAGAGATCCACGCCCTCCTCATCGACAACGCCCGCCGCTACCCCGGCGGTGGCTATTACTATGAGCTGACACCCGCCTATCTGGCCCTGCCGGAGGAGGAAGTACGCTCCTCGCCCGACCTGATCGCGGCGCGGAGTATGCTCTACTCGTTGGCGCTGAACGCCACGGAGAGCGAGCGCTGGTATGCCGTGCTGCAGGAATATGCCGCGGGCCACCCGGACCCGGAGGAGCACCGCCTGGCTGGTCTATCTGGACATCAGCCTGCCCCACCGGGGCAGCACCAACCTCATCGAGGTACTGGACGAGGCGGCCCGGAAGATCCAAACCGAGCGTCTGGTGATGCCGGAGTTCTCGGTGACGGGCGGCCAGCCCTCTCTCATCAATGGCAGCAAGGACTTCTGCGATTGGACGCGGGATGATCAGACCATGGCGTTCCAGCTGGAAAAGCATGCGGGCGAGGTACTGGGCCCCTACTCCAAGGGGTTGGTGTCCATTGGCCTGGCGGAGAGCCTGTTTGAAAAGGGCGGCAACATCTACAAGGTGCTGGAGCTTGCCAACCGGGGCCTGATGGAGGCTATGAATGGCGGCAAGTTTGAGCTGGAGTTTGTGGGCGCGGCGCTGGTGGCCCAGGTGTATCTGGTCACCGGCCATCCGGGCGACTCGGTCAAGACACTGGAAGAGATAGAGACCCGCGCCCAGCAGCGTGGTGCCCGCCGCGTGGTGCGGAACGTGCGGGCCATGCAGAGCCGGATCAAACTCTGGCAGGGCCGGGTAGAGGACGCGGTCCGCTGGATGGAGAACGAGCCCCAGAACGAGATCTATTTCAATGTGCTGGAACGGTACTGCTACAATACCTTTGTCCGGGTGTACATAGCGCAGCAGCGGTATGATAAAACCGCGCAGATCCTCATGCGGCTGCGCAGCTATGCCAATATGGAAAAGCGGCCCTGGCTCCAGATGGAGGGCGACCTGCTGGAATCCATCATCCGTTACCGCACCGGGAACCCGCTGTGGAAAACGGAGCTGACCCAGGTGCTCCGCCGGGCCGAAAGCTACCACTTTGTCCGGCTGTTCTGCCGGGAGGGCGCGGCGCTGCTGCCCCTGCTGCAGGAGCTTGGCTGCCCGGAGGGTGTGGACGAGGCCTATTGGCAGGAAGTGCTGGGCAAGACCCGCGCCATGGCCGAGGCTTATCCGCTCTACCTGAGCACCAATGCCCCGGCGGCACTGCCGGGCGCGGTGCAGCTGAGTGAGCGGGCCCTGCAGGTGCTGCGGTTACAGGATCGGGGCCTGACCCGGTCTGAGATCGCCCGGCAGCTCCAGCTCAGCGAGCGGAGCGTCAAATACCAGTGCGAGCAGGCCTACCACAAACTGGGTACCAGCAACAAGGTGGAAGCCCTTGCCGCCGCGCGGAAATTAAATCTCTTATAAAAATAAGAAAGCAGCGGCTCGGAGAAATGCCTCTCCGGGCCGCTGCTGTTTGCGTAAAAAATTACTTTTCAAATTTGAACAGGGGAGCGCCTGCGGCCACGATGCCGCCGCCCACGATCTGCATTTCGGGCAGATCGTCCGCGTTGGTCACGATGAGAGCCGTGGCCGTGGGGTGGCCCGCTGCACGGATGGCGTCCAGGTCGATCTTGAGCAGCGGGGTGCCGGCTTTGACTTTCTGGTCTACCTTGACCTGTGCCTCAAAGCTCTTGCCCTGCATCTCCACGGTGTCCATGCCCACATGGATGAGAACCTCAATGCCGTCATCGCTCATCAGGCCAACGGCGTGCAGGGTGTCTGCAATGGTGGTCACGGTGCCGTCAAAGGGGGCGTAGACCATATCGCCGGTGGGCTCCAGGCCGCAGCCGGGGCCCAGGATGGCAGTGGCAAACGTTTCATCGGGCAGCTGCTCCAGCGGGATCACCGTGCTGTCGATGGGGGCCAGAACGGTCATCTTCTGGCCGGAAAATTTGGTGGCGGCAGCCTTGCTGCCAAAGATCTTGTCAAAAAAGCCCATGGGTATCTTACCTTCCTTTCAAAATTCAAGATATCATACCAGGGGGGAAAATGCAAGCAACAACCTGCACAAAGACAGGCCGCTGTTTTTGGCAGTTACAGCAGGGCCAGCAGCTGCCGCACTTCCTCCATCCGGGTAGCCCAGCTGGTGGCGATCCGCATCACCGTGTGGGTGTCGTCGTATTTTTCCCAGAAGCCGAACTTTGCCTTGCCCTCCAGCGCTTCCAGCTGGGCGTTGGGGAAGACCACGAAGATCTGGTTGGTGGGGGAGTCCATGAAGAACTGGTAGCCTTTTTCCGCCAGACCCTTTTTCAGCACGGCGGCCGTCTCAATGGCGTTTTTGCTGATCTCGGTGTACAGGCCGTCGGTGAAGAGCACGTCGAACTGCAGACCCATCAGGCGGCCCTTGGCCAGCAGAGCGCCCTGCTGCTTGACCATGGTCATAAAGTGGGCGGGAGCGCCGTGGGGGAAGACGACAGCCTCGCCGCAGAGGGCACCTACCTTGGTGCCGCCGATGTAGAACACGTCGGTCAGGCGGGCAATGTCAGCCAGCGTGACATCGGTGCCCTCGCTGACCAGACCGTAGCCCAGCCGGGCACCGTCCATGAACAGGGGCATGTGGTAGGTGTGGCAGACGGCGGAAAGCGCTTCCAGCTCTGCCTTGGTGTACAGGGTGCCGTACTCCGAGGGGTGGGAGATGTAGACCATGCCGGGGAAGACGAGATGGTCCATGTTGGCGTCGGCGTAGAATGTTTTGCAGAAATTCTCCACATCCTTGGCGGCCACTTTGCCGTTGGTGTGGGGCAGGCTGAGCACCTTGTGGCCCGTGAACTCGATGGCACCGGCCTCATGGGCGGCTACATGGCCGGTGGTGGCAGCCAGCACGCCCTCCCAGCGGTGGAGCATGGAGCCGATGACCACGGCGTTGGCCTGAGTGCCGCCGGAGATGAAGAAGACATCCGCCTCCGGGCAGGCGCAGGCCGCGCGGATCTTCTCTTTGGCGCTGGCACAATAGGGGTCGGTGCCGTAACCGGGAACTTTTTCAAAGTTGGTCTCTACCAATTTCTGCAAAATGGCCGGGTGGGCACCCTCACAGTAGTCGTTTTCAAAGTATAGCATCAGAGCTTTCCCTCCACAAATCAAGATAACCTAATAGTATCCCTAAATGAAAAGGGTGTCAAGCTAAGAAGATTTACTGCATCTTAAATGAGAATGTGGTATACTTTTCTGGTGAAGAAAACTCGGACGAGGAGGGACTGCGGGTGAAAGGGAAATTCCCGTGGAAAGACATGCTCGTGTTGGGCGGTGCACTTGCGGCAGCGATTGCGGGCGTGGCGGCCATCCAGGCGGTCAGCGGCCGGATCGACGGCGTGGCATCCATGGTCTTTGTACTGGCTGCTTTTTTCGTCTCAATGTATACGGAGGGCTATCTCTGGGGCGTGGCGGCGTCGGTCATCGGAATGCTGGCGGTCAACTTTGCGTTCCGCTCGCCCTATTTTGCATTTAATTTCACTCTGCCGGAAAACCTGTTCTCGGGTGCCGTGATGCTGGTGGTGTCCATCATGACCAGCACCCTGACCACCCGCGTCAAAAAACAGGAGCAGCTGCGGATGGAGAGCGAGACGGAAAAGATGCGGGCGAACCTCTTGCGGGCCGTCTCCCACGACCTGCGCACCCCGCTGACGTCCATTTACGGGGCCTGCTCCACGGTGATCGAAAACTACGACTCCCTGGGCCGGGAGCAGAAGCTGAAGCTTCTGGGCGAGGTCTGCGAGGATGCCCAGTGGTTGAACCGGATGGTGGAGAATCTGCTGTCCGTCACCCGGATCGACAGCGAAAAGGTCTCGGTGAAAAAGACCCCCACGGTACTGGAAGAACTCATTGACACCGTGCTGGTCAAATTCAAAAAGACGCACCCGGGGGTGAACATCCATGTGGAGCTGCCGGATGATTTCATCGTCATTCCCATGGACTCCATGCTCATCCGGCAGGTGCTGACCAATCTTTTGGAAAACGCTGTTCTCCATGCGGAGGGGATGACAAAGCTCACCCTCCGGGTGTTCACGCTGGGCAACCGGGCGGTGTTTGAGGTAGCGGACAACGGTTGCGGCATCCCGAAAGAGCGTCTGCGCACCCTGTTTACCGGGACGCTGCCCTCGGAGGGCGAGGCCGACAGCGGCAAGCACGGCATGGGCATTGGCCTTTCGGTCTGTGCTGCCATCATCAAGGCCCACGGCGGTGAGATCAAAGCCGAAAGCAAACCCGGTGAGGGCACGACCATTCGGTTCTGGTTAGAGACAGAAGAAATCGAGACGGAGGAGACCGAAGATGAGCAATAATAAATTCAAGGTCCTTGTGGTGGAAGATGAGGCCAATATCTGCAGCTTCATTGAGACGCTGCTGGAGACCAACGGCTATCAGGCACTGGTGGCGCACACCTGCTCCATGGGCCTGACTCTGTTTGCCTCCCACAACCCCGACCTCGTGATCCTGGATCTGGGTCTGCCCGACCGGGACGGTCTGGAGCTGATCCGCACCGTGCGCCAGAAGTACATGACTCCGATCGTGGTGCTTTCGGCCCGCACCACGGAGCAGGATAAGATCGAGGCGCTGGATCTGGGGGCCAACGATTATGTTACCAAGCCCTTTGGCACCGGCGAGCTGCTGGCTCGTGTCCGGGCCGCCCTGCGGGTCAACCGCTACAGTACGGCGGGCAGCCTGCCCACCGGGACGTTTACGGCACAGGACCTGGAGATCAACTATGAGCGCCGTAAGGTGTTTGTGGCCGGGCAGGAGATCAAGCTGACCCAGACCGAGTACAACATCGTGGCGTTCCTCTCCGAGCATGCGGG
>OFMC01001170.1_pt1 | contig 21641 bp, 8 predicted proteins | sample 1541271 | NCBI WGS metagenome assembly OFMC01 (sample SAMN04209252, study PRJEB22552) | human gut metagenome | biome: gut; material: feces | host: Homo sapiens | place: USA: Oklahoma | reverse complement strand
GCAGAATCGATGAAAATGCGAAATGCTTTGAAGATGGTTCGCACATTATCTATGTTAACAGCCAACGTCGAGATGATACAGCGCTTGGTAAACTGATGCAAGATTTATATTGCACAGAGCCAAAGAATCTGCATTACCATGAATTTGCCGAGCGCATGGAGTTTTTGAAATACAGCAAGGAGGGTGAAGAAAAAATGACTGATGTAATTGAAGAATATGCTGCAAAAAAAGCTGAAGCAGTGGCAAAAGAGGCAGCTAAAAAGACTGCACAGGCACGTAACGTTGAATTGGCTAAAGATCTTTTGAGCGAAGGTGAAAGTATTGAAAGAACAGTCCGTCTTTCTAAACTTTCAGAAGCAGAGGTGCGTGAACTGGCCTCAAAACTGAGTGCGTAATATAACAACAAAGCTCCCCGATACGGTCGTATCGAGGAGCTGTTTTTTTAGTGTGCAAGCTTTTGGCCAACAGCAAAGGCCAGCGAGTTATTGACGAACTGGTTCAGGCTAATGCCCTCACGTTCTGATTCTTCGGCCAGCAGGCGGTGCAGTGTTTTAGGTACACGCACTACGAACCTGCCGCTGAAGCGAGGCTTCATATTTGGCTCATTGATGGGCATACCACGGTCGAGCATATCTTCAAGCCATAGACCTTTTACCTCCAAGATATTTTTGTATGCTTCCTCAAAAGTTTCGCCATCACTCCAACAACCGGGGAGCAGGGGGATGCAGGCAAAGTAACCGCCGCCTTCATCTTCGGGAATAACGCTGATTTCAACAGGATAGTTTAAGGACATGTAATAGTTAAAGTCTTTTTTCATCTGCTTCACCTTAACCTTTCACTAAATCGTTCAATAAATTTGCAATCTGACGAGCATAGATTTTTTTGATGGAGCCTTTGTGTACAGGGATGTACATTGTACTGTATCCCTTGCAAACAATTTTAAAATGACTGCCACCACCAGTAGGCGGTTTAACTTCAGCTCCTAACTTTTCTAAAAGAGCTTTGGTCTGGTCCCAAGGCAAATCCTTGCCGTTGGCCAGAGCGCGGAGTTTTTTCTCGAGAGATGTCATAATATACCTTCTTTCTTTATGATACTATATATAGTATAAAATATCAACAAAAAAATGGCTGTTACGTACTTCATTACGAAATTCGTAACAGCCATTGAACACGTTCAGTGTTTAATGCTTAGAGCATATTTGGTTATTTTGCACTACCGAAGAGATACTTTCTTGATTCCAGGAACAGTGCAATTGCCAGGATGAAGAGTACAGAACCCAATGCAGCTGTAATGATATGAGCTGCCATGTTAGCGAAGATGATTTGTGCCAATGCAACCAAAGTTACACAGAACATAAATGCCATCGGGATGAGGACCATCAGGTTGTCACGGCCAACGCTCTTCAGCCATACACCGACAGCCAACAGGGAGAGGGCAGCCAACAGCTGGTTAGCAGCACCGAAGATCGGCCAGATGGTGAGGTAGGAGCCAAGGGACATATAACCGGACAGTACAACGGTAATCAGAGTAGCAACAAACGGGTTTGTGAGAACATTGCCTTGTGCTTCGCCGGTTTTCGGATCAACCTTAGTGAACAGCTCCTGGAAAATGAAGCGGCCCAGACGGGTTGCGGTATCCAGAGTAGTCATAGCGAAAGCGGAGATTGTCAGAGCAACGAAGCCTTTAGCAACGCCAAAGGAGAAGCCGAGCTTGGTCATAAAGGTACCAACGCCATCAGCGAATACGTTTACAGGGCCACCGTTTTTCAGCAGCTCGGTCAGCTTGTCGCCGCCAACATAGCCTACAGCAACAACTGCAACTACAGCCAGCACGCCTTCAAGCAGCATGGAGCCGTAGCCGATGAGCTTAGCATTGCCTTCGCTATCGAGCTGTTTGGAGGTAGTACCGGAGGATACCAGGGAGTGGAAGCCACTGATAGCACCGCAGGCAACGGTTACGAACAGCATCGGGAACATCGGGTTGGTGCCTTTGCCGGAAGGATCAAAGGTGGTGAATGCCGGCAGCTGCATGGAAGGCTGATAAATTGCGATACCAACCAGAGCGAATGCGATGCAGGCATACAGCAGGAAGGAGTTCAGATAGTCACGCGGCTGCAGCAGAATCCAAACAGGAGCAATGGAAGCAACGAAGATGTAAACCATCAGGATGCAAACCCATACGTTTTTGCTCAGGTGCAGCGGATACATGTTGCCGATAGCGATTGCAACAACCAGCATGATAACACCGATAACGGTGCCTACGCCGAGGCTCAGACCGCAGCGATATACGGAGAAGCCGAAGATAACAGCCAGCACGATGAACAGCAGGGAAGCTGTTGCAGCCTGCGGGCTTGCTACGAAGGTAGCGGCTACGATGTTAGCGAAAGCAGCGATAACAACCAGCAGAGTTACGTATGCGAAAATGGAGAAGAGGAACTTGCCGCTCTTGCCCAGAGTTGCATCAATAATCTGGCCGATGGTTTTGCCGTCAAAACGGATGGAGGAGTACAGAGCACCAAAGTCGTGCACGCCGCCGAAGAAGATGCTGCCGATTAAAATCCACAGCATTACAGGAACCCAACCGAATACAGCAGCGGTGATAGGACCAACGATAGGACCGGCACCGGCAATGGAGGAGAAGTGATGGCCCATCAATACAGCGGGCTTGGTCGGCATATAGTCGACGTTATCGCACAATCTCTCAGCCGGGGTCTTACGGGTAGGGTCAACACCCCACTTTTTACACAGCCAGGAACCATAGGTTACGTAGGCAACAAAGAAGATAACCATTGAGCCTACAAGCAACAATAAACCACTCATAAATAACATCCTTTCTTTCCCTTTTGCATCATTGCAAAATAAACAATTTAGAAAATAATAACTACTAGTGCACTCTATATCTCGTGTGCAACATAGAAATAGTATACCACATTTGCTTCTAATGTCAACGAATTGTCACAGAATTATTTATTAACTTAAAAAAAAGAAAAAGCTGTTAAGATTTGTACAGAATGTGCAAATACTTAACAGCTGTATACGATTTATTTTTTCCTTGGAGGAATAACTTGTCTAGTGTGAAGCGACAAGCATTAAGCTTTGGTAAACTCAAAGAGCGCCTTTTCCTTAGCGCCTGCTTTGTTGCAATAAAGCCTCTGCGCCGGGATGTCTACAATATATAAAGCCAGGTCAGACCAGCCCTTCAGGGTGAAGCAGTAGTCCTTGTGCTGCCTGAGCTTCTGCAGGTCTGCAAGAGTTTTGTCATCAACTCCTGCTTCGCAGATAAACAACAGGGCATAGATGCTGCTCATGTGCTCGGTAGTGGTTTTGAGCGCTGCCATAGCGTCCTTGGTGAACTGCAGATAGGGGGCAGCCATGTTCGCAGTCAGCTTTTTGTCGAAGTGCGCAGCATAAAGATATTCGTTGTGCTGCACGCTGTAGGTCTTTAAATTGGGTACAATGAAATAGCCCTCGTCAGCAGCGTTAAGCTCTGCTGCAAGGACGAACGCCGGCGTTTGCGGTAATGGCTTCTTATCATAATAGTGAGCAAGACGCTGCTCTAATTGCTGTAAATATTCTTGACCGTTCATTATTGCTTACTTCCTTTGTTATTCATGATCAATATTATCAGCAACCTGCAGGATACAGGCACAAAAACCCTGCTCCGGCTGATAGCAGTAAATGTTGAGCTGTTGGCCTATCTCCGGACTGTAATCGTGGATAAGATGTTTTGTTCCGTTGAGGGCCACATCAGCGTAGGTTACCAGCCATTTTTTGTCACCGTTGCGAAAAACCTCATAGAAAGAACGGTTTAGCATTTCTTCTACGGGAACTCCCTCAATGTGTGCCATTTCCTTATTGCAGTAACGGAAAACAAAGTCTACACCATGGCCATTGGCATCAAAAACAAGCTCGATGATGCAATATGCCAGAGGCATGTCATCAAGCAGGGTGCATTTTTCCAGAAAGCTCATGGGTGCTGCCTGCGGCTGTGCGTCCGGCAGAGTATTGATACCCATTTGCTTGCGCAGCTGGCGGTGGGCGCTGAGGTTACGTTTGCGTCCCTGAAAGGTTTGCCCGTCAGATATGGTATAGACGCCTTCGCTGCTGATATCTACGATTCGTGCTTTGTTCACAGCAATTCCCTTGTTGATGTTCAGAAAGGCATCCTCCGGGAAGAGCGCTAGAAGTGTATATACGGGAGCGAACAGCTCAAATTCCTCGCCATCCTCCCGATGGATGATGGTTTTGCGGTCACGTCGATAGACATAGAGAATATTATCCGCACAAAGCTCTCTCTTTTTAAGCCACTTGTTCCAGTCAGTCATGTTGTTCCTCCGTTTCTAGCATTGGCTGATTTTTTGTTCTAATTATAGCACAGAATGAATGATGAGACAATAAATTATCTAAAAATCAATTTACCGATGAGCTTTAAATAATAAAAATAGAATCTTAACGGCTTAATCACTCATATGAGAAAAAAATATTTTAATTAATTGACGTTAAGCCAAGATGGCTTTATAATTAAAGTATAAGGTTAAGTATAACCTTATGCTTAACTATATGTTTTCTTCTAATAAATTAATAGAATATATCTTACTGCGAGCAGGCGGTCATAACCTTTAGTTAATTGCTGTTTCGCAGAGGATGCTCTAAGATTAATTTAGAAGATTATTGCTTTTTTATGCATATCGGCTAGGCATTAATAAGGAGGGAAACTAAGATGAAGGTTAACCGTAAATTCCTGCGTAGCGCAGAAAGGCTCAGCTTGAGCGCTATTGCGAAAGATTCCGCTGCACAGAAAATTGTCAGCGCTGTTACGGCCATTGGCTTTGTAATGCAGCCTGTAGCTGCACTGGCGAGCACGATTACAAGGGAGAATGCTCCTGATAAAAATCTGGCTACTGGCTCTGTTACCAATATTTTTGCAGAAACTGTTGTTGGTAATGTTGCAATCAACAAGTTTGCTGAATTCAAGCTGGACGCTAATAATATTGCGAACATGTATTTTGTCGATAGCGAAAACAAGAGCGCCGGTAATCTGGTCAACTTTGTTAATTCACGCATTGATATCAATGGTACAGTCAATGCGATTCAGAACAAAAAGATTGGCGGTAACCTTTTCTTCTTCAGCTCCGACGGTATGGCTGTGGGCAAAACCGGTGTGATTAATGCCGGTGCGCTTTACGTTGCTACGCCGACTAAGATTGCTTTTGATGATTATAAGAAACTTGATACCGAGGATAAGTTTAATACCATAATCAAGGATGAAGGCTTTGCCAAGATTCCCATTAATGCCAGCGGCACCATCAGCGTATTAGGCAAGGTTAATGCTGTTAACGCGGTTAATTTGCGTGCTGCCAAGATTGGCGTGGGCAAAAATGTAAGTGAAAATACTATAGGTGATGTAGCTGCAGGCGCAACGGCAACGGGTGCGTCTATTCGTACTGGAGTTGTTAATTTTAAGGATATTGTTAATACTAATAAAGTTAAATCCGGTCTGTCTGGTACTGCACTTACTGCGAAAAAAACGGGCAGCGGTGATATCGTCCTCGCAGCCTCTAACAATTATAATGATAACTACAAAATGCTTGATGACTTAAGCGAAATTTCCGGCGCTAAGGTGGAAGCCGAGCTTACCGTTGCAAATGGCGCTGAGGTGAAGGCTGCAGGCAATGCCAAGCTGAGCGCGAAGGCATTGAATAATGTTGTAGTTGAAGAATCCGACCAATATAAAGAAAATTATACTCCCTCCGCTTCTACCAATTCCCATCTTTATGGGCAGATTGTTACTACTAATGCCACAGTCAATGTTGATGGCAAGGTTGAAGCAAAGCAGGTTGATATTACTGCCGATGCAGTGAACCGTTATGTGAGCGCGGAAAGCAGTGTGCTGAACGCCCACAACATTACTTCTAATATCGTGGGCGCACTCACAGCTAATCTTGATGCTTCCTATGCAGTTTTGAACAGCAAGGCTGAGGTCAACGTAGGCCAAAGTGCTGAGATTAACGCCACTGGCAGTGATACTGTTGGCAGCGATGGCAAGGTTGTTAAGCCGGCGCTGAATATCAAGGCGAACAGCAGCGTGGAAGCTGGTGCAGGTGCCAGCACTGCTTTACTGAAGGTTATGAACGTGGCAGGCACCAACATCATCCCGGCGGCTGCTGTAACCTACAGCCAAACACACAATGAGGCAGCAGTTAATATTGACGGCACACTTAAATCCAAGGGCGGCACGTCTGTTACTGCTTTGGCCGACAGCAAGGTTAACAGCGAAGCTAAGGCCACCACCATGGATGTTTCTGAAAACCCCAATTTGGGTGATGTAGCGTTGAATATCACTACGGGTGACAACAAGAGCAGTGTTACTATTGGCAAGACTGCGAAGATGACTGAGCTGCAAAAGGACGTCAAAATTGAAGCGAAATCTCAAAACAGTGTGATTACCAAGGCAGAGGTAAGCACAGGTGAAAAGGCTGTTGTTGCTACCGCTATCAACGTAACCGATTACGACAGCAAGGCAAATGTCAACATCAATGGTAATGTAAGCAGCAAGGATGGAAGCCTATCTGTTAATGCGGAAAATGTTTTGACGGATAATACTGTCATTGCCAACAACGCTATGGGTTCTTCGGCATTTATGAAGAAGATTGTTACCAATATCAAAGGCTCTCAGTCCTTAGATTCGCTTATTGGCGAAAACGGCGCTAAGGATCAATTATTGGGCGGTATTAAAAAATGGCTGGCCAACGCCAAGTACACGCCGCAAAAGCTGAAGGATAAGCTTAACGCGCCGTCTACACCTTCTGCACCGACGGAGCCTAAGCCGTGGGATAAGCTGGCTGATTTCATGAGCACCGGCGTCAGCGTGGGCGTTGCAGTGGAAAGCAATACTGCTGATGTTAAAATTGGGCAAGGTGTTGCGCTCACTGCCAAAAATGATCTTGATATTACTGCCAAAAGCGTTATTCAGGATACCCAGATGCAAATTACCGGCAAGAGCAATAACTATGACAAGGATACAAGCAACAAAGCACTTGTCAATGCGTCCGTGCTCTACAGCAAGCTGGATAATACTGCAACTGTAACTGTAGCCGGCGGTGAGGAAGCAAAAGGCTCAGCGCCTGCTACCGACGTTACTCTTACCGGTGGCAAGGTGAATATTGCGGCCAACAGCAGCTTTGAATATAATCGTATCAACCGCATGGTGCAGGAGGTTAAGGATGCCTGTGCCAAGGTTAAGGCTGCCTATACAGGCGCTAACCATGATGAGATTAAGGCTAAAGCAGATGCTCTTGAAAAAGCAGCTGATGCTTTCTTTACATATGCCAAGGATAACTGCTTCTCTTCTAATGGTGGAGAACAGGTAGATTTTATGGACCTGTTCGGTGGGCAAAAGTATAAAGATTTCACTGATGCTTGCAGTGCTTTGACCGGCGCACTGGGCAATGAAGCAACGGATATTGCTGTAGGTCCGATTAACGTAGTGAGTGCGGCAGCAGCCTTTGCTAATCCCAACAGCTATCTTAACTTTTCGGCAGGTAGTGCTAACGGCGGCAAGAGCGGCCCTGGAGAAAATGAAAAGCCTGCTACAATTGCACTGGCAGGCAGTGCAGTAGCTACCGACCTGGGCAACAATGCGCGCGTACTAATCGGCAAGAATGCTAAGATTACTGCTGCTAACAAGCTGGCAATGAAAGCTGCGTCCAAGCAGTTTGATGTATCGCTGGCAGGTAAGCTTGGCCTTAATGGCGGTGGTGAAAACGCAGTAGGCGGAACCTTTGCCGTGGGACTGGCTGATGCAAACAGCCTTGTTGCGGTAGCACAGGGAGCTAAGCTGACTGCAGGCTCTATAGATATAGGCACAGAAAATAAAATTGACCATATTCAGCTGTCGCTTGCTGCAGGTAAAGGCGCGGATAAGGGCGTCAGCGGCATGGTGGGATACCTTGAGGGTGCAAGCAACAGCCTTGTTTCCGTAGATGACGAAGCTGTTATTAACGCAGGCACAGGCGCAGTCAACCTCAATGCTAAAAATGATACTAATGTTTATAGCGCAGCCGGTGCTGTGGCTATGGGCGGAACTGCAGGCATTGGCGTTGCGGCAACGATTACCAATTTTGACCGCTATACATATGCAGCGATTGGTGACAATGGCTATGCAGCTCCTCCGCAGGCAACGACTGAGCAGGGAGAAAGCGGCAGCGATAGCGGTGATACCAGTGCTACACTTGGCGAGGACGCGAACGCAGACCGCAGCCAGGAAGCGAAAAAGCTGGCTAATACTGCTGCCGAAAAACGTGCAACTCTGCAGCAGCTGGTGCAGAATGTTTCCGGACTGCGTCAGGGTACTGACGGCGATAAGACATATACAGAGCAAGCAGATTTCTTCGGTTCCAAGACGGCCGCTGATACTAAAGGCTCTATCAATGCAGGCTCACTTAAGGTTAATGCTGAAACCGGCGGCAAAATTATCAACGTAGCTGTTGCCGGTGGCGTATCTACCGGTGATGACAGTGGTGAAGCAGGTATTGGTGACAAGGTGGGCAATTTTGTCAGCAACAAGACTAATGCACTTAGTAATAAGCTCCATGCACTTGACCATAAGTTTGCAGGCAAGATTAACGGCCTGATGAAGCGTCAGACCGAAGCGCAGACGGTACTGCCTACTGACCAAAAGGCTACAGGCACTGCGGCCGGGCAGCAGTCGAGCGTAACTATTGCCGGTGCAGGCAGCGGAGCAATTAATTTGCTGGATGGCGATACCGGTGCGCTTGTGGACAATGTTAAGATTAATATTGCCAAGAATACTGCTGAGGATAAGAATATCACTGTAACTGCCAAAGACAGCGCTATGATGGTAGCTGCCGGCGGTGCTGCAGGCATCTCCTAGAAGAACTTGACTAAGAACAATAATGCGAACAGCAATAATGCGGCCTTCGGTGGTACCGTTGCTGTAAACGATATTGATTCGCAGACACTGGCTGTCATCAGCAACAGTGAAATCGAAAACGCTGCTGCAATTATCAACAATGCCCAAAAATCCGGCTCGCTGGCAGCTGCAGGCCTGGGACTGGCGCTGGCGAAGAATTCCGGCGGCAATGGCGGCACTAATATTGCTGCTACCGTCAATGCGTCGGTAAATATTGCAGATAATACTGCTTATGCATTGCTGCAGAATAATAAGGTTAATAATGAAAATGCAAGCGGTGAGGATAAGCGTGCAACCTCCATTACCAATACAGCTTTTGATAACGATATCCAGATAACCGGCGGCGTGAACACCAGCCTTTCTATTGGTGGCGATAACGCCTTTGTCGGTGGCGCGACTGTGGCCTACGGTTCGCTGAAGAATGATGTGCAGGCGGCAATTTTAGGTGGCACCTACGACAAGATTACTACTGCTGATGTCAAAGCGACTACCAATATGACGCAGGTTGGCGTAGCTGCCAACGTGAGCGTTGCAGGCGGTGCCAAGACCTCCTATGCTTTCTCCGGCAATTCCGCCTACAATAAATTGGATAACTATGCCAACGCAACGGTTGAGGGCGTAACACTGACCGGCGAAAGCCTGAATGTTGCAGCCTATGATACAGCGGAATCTGCCAACGAACAGGCTGCATATCTCAAGAAACGTGGCCTTGATGCTGACGGCTCTGCATATCTGGAGCAGGTGAAGCAGGCAGCAGATGAAAGCGGCGATAAGGATCAGCCTACCAATGTTGATACTACCCGTCGTGGCAATGTGATTGTTACAGGCGCTGTAAGCGTAGGCGTTACCACCGGTAATGATGGCGGCAGCGCAGCTGCATCTGTAACTGTCAGCGATATTGACAATGATTATAATGCTAAGATTAAGGACAGCAATATTACGACTACCGGCAAAGGCAGCGGTGATGATTTGGTCGGCACGAACGTTAATGCGGCAAGCCATACCATTCTGGCAGGCTTTGCGGCCGGTGTTGCCGGAACTGCAGGCAGCTTCGGCGTAGGCGGCAGTGCTAACTGGCAGTCGCTGAATAACGATATTACGGCAGCTGTTGAAAACAGCAAGCTTGTTACGCCCAAAACTGATGTAAAGGCCGAAAGCGGCGCTTTGGCAGTGAATGTTGCAGGACAGATTGGTGTTACTGCCGGTTCCAAATCTAAGGTGGGCGCAGGTTTGGCAGTTGCCTACAATTCCCTGAACAATACCACAGGTGCGTATGTCAATGGCAGCGAAATCAGCGGCGCGAATGATGATGCTAGCAGTATTCTTACTGTAGATGCAGCCAACAAGGGTAACGTGTACAGCGTCGGCGCAGCAGTTACCGCAGGTACGGCCAATGCTTTGAATGGCGTGGTTGTTGTTAACCGCGGTCGTAATGATGTAGAAGCTGTGATTGACAAATATGACGGCGAAAATGCGAAAACTGATGGTGGACGTACGAAGCTCAATAATATGAGTAAGGTGGCAGTGAAGTCCTCGGATGAGAGCAACCAGCTGGCAGTAGTGGGTGCGGTAAGTGTCAGCGCAGGCAGCAATGCCAAATTTGCGGCTGGCGGCAGCGTAGCCTACAACGAAATCGGCAATATCACCGGCAGCGCTGGCGAGAAAAAGCAAACCAACAAGGCTGCTATCAATAATGCTGATATTACCACTACTGAAGATGGCAAGATTAGCGTCAATGCCGTAGATGAATCTACGCTGACGACTATTTCCGTAGGTACCTCCATTACTACCGGTAATGTGGCCTTCAGTGGCGCAGGCTCTGCTGCTATGATCAAGAAGGATACCGATACAGAGCTTGTTAATACCAATATCAATAAGGATAAGAATAATGCAGCGACTGTGCAGGCTACTGCTGACAGCAAGGGCAAGATTACTACCGTTGCCGTTGTTGCTGCAGGTGCTAAAGACGCTGCGATTGGTGCAGGTATTGCGGTTAACCAGCTCGATGCTGATACCAATACTACTGTTACCAATGGTGAATACAAGGTTAAGGGCTTCACAGCCGAAGCTAAATCTGACAGCAGCATTCTTTCTGTCGGCGTAGCTGGCGGTGTTGCCAAAACTGCAGGTATTGCCGGTAACATCGGCGTTAACCTGCTGGCGAACGATACCAAGGCTGCGATTGACGGTGCCAAGATTAATGCAGACGGCACACTGGCCGTAATTGCCAAGAGCAAGGATACCCTGCAGAATTTTGCAGGTGCCTTTGGTGTGGCGCCAGGTGGTCAGGCTGGCGTTGGCATGGGCGTAGCCTACAATGAAATCAGCGGTACTACTGAAAGCGTAGTTAAGAATGCAGAGCTGACAGCAGCAGGCAATGATGCAGGCGTGGCTGTCAACGAACGCAATAAGGATAATGATAATGTAGTCAGCGATAAAAAGCGCACCGGCGTTATCATCGCGGCTGATGCGGAGCACAACCTGACGAATGTAGCAGTCAGCGCTGGTGTGGCAGTAAGTGCTGACGTTGGCGTGGGCGTAGCAGGTACGGTTACTGTTAACCGTATTTTGGGCGCAACCAATGCCACGGCAACGGATAGCAGCATTAATGCCGAATTGACCGATCGCAGCAAGGCAGACGTTTATGTAGCAGCAAACGATGCTACCAAGAGCGAAAGCCATGTAGGTTCGCTGGGTGTAGGCGGTGGCGCTGATGGTGGTGCAGGCTTCGGTCTGGCATCTGATACCGGTGTTGTCAGCAGAAATGTAACGGCAATGATTGACGGTGGCAGTACGAAGAAGCTTGTCAACGGCAAGAGCATTGACGTCGCTGCCTTGAATAAGGCGAAAATGTCCACCAACTCCTACGGTATTGCCGCAGCCGGCGGCGCTTATGGCGCCGGAGCCGGCGCAGGCACCGTTTCGGTTGCTAAGCTGGACGCAGAAACTACTGTTGCAGTCAAGAATATCCAAGGCACGAATAATGGTTTGGCAATTACTGCTGACCACGTTAACGATATTACGTTGCGCAGCGCTGCTGCCGCAGCTTCCGGCGCGCTCGTGAGTGCTGCCGGTGGCGCAGGCATCGGCGTAGTTGATGATGACAGCAAGACTGTTGCTGAGCTGAGCGGCAGCAAAGTAACAGCTGAAACAGGTGATATTACTGTCAACGCTGCCAACAAGACTGACGTGACAACGGCAGTCTTTGGCGTAGCTGCCAGCATGGTTGCAGGTGGCCTGAATGTTGCTGTAAATAATCTGGACAATACTGTTTCCACGCTGGTGAAGGATAACAGCAACCTGCAAGCACAGGGCACCTTCGCAGCGAAGGCAGATAACATTGTGAAAACAAGCTTTGTCAATGGTGCTGATGCAGTGGGCGCTGCAGGCGTTGCCGTCGGCGTAGGCGTGAATACAATTGATACAGGCGTGATCACCGAAATCAGCGGCAGCAAGATTACTGCCGGTGCTATCGACGTAGCAGCAACTGAAAAGCTGGACGTTAAGCAGGTGGTAGAAAACGCTGCTCTCGGCGGACATGGCTACAGTGCGAACGTCAGCGTAACTACAATTGGCGCAGCAGCTGCAGACCAGTACGGCGACAGCGAAACTACGGATAGTGATAAAAAGGCAACCTTTAATACAAACGATATTCTCAATAAAGCAAATGCTGCAATTGAAGGCCAGGGAACTGTCGGCACTGTTACTAATAAAGACGGCAAGAGCAGTTCTAACGCTGCAGGCATGACCTTTGATAAATATACCGACAGCAACGGCCAGAAACTGAGCGCAGATCCCGGTACTACTGCCAGCAAGGGCAGCAGCAAGGCTGAGGGCGTGCAGGCGAAGGTAAGCAATTCTACGCTGCAGGCAACAGGCGATACGAAGGTCAACGCTAAGCGTACTGTTGACGCTGAGCTGACCTCGGCGCAGGTAGCAGCAGGTATTGCAGGCAATGGCATTGCCGCTTCTGTTGCAGTGCTGGATGTAGAACGCAAGACCGGCGTAACCATCAACAATAACAGCAAGCTTAGCGGCAAGAATGTAACGCTTGGCAGTGCGCAGGACGGCACATCCAAGATTGATGCTTATCAGGTAGCAGCAGGCGCTGCTTTCGCAGGCAGTGCTGCCTACGCGCAGAACAGTCTGCATGGCGCTAATGCTATTACTATTAACAGCAGTACGGTTCAGGCTACAGGCGATGCCAGCTCCAGAGGTACGCTGACCGTTAAAGCAGAGGATACCAGCAGTGCAGCAGTACGTACCATCGGCGCAACTGCGGGCGCTGTGGCTGGCGGTGTGCTGGTAACCAATGCAACGAATGATAGCGATAATACTGTAACTATCGGCGGCAGCAAGCTTATTGCCGGCAAAGAGTATGGTAATGACTATTATAATATTGGCAAGGTTGACGTTGCTTCTGTCAAAGCCAACAGCATTACTGCAGAAACCTATGGCGGCATGGTTGGCATTGCTGCGGCACAGGGCATTGTTGCACTCGCTGCGGATGCAGGCAGCAGCAAGGTTAATGTAACCGGTGCTTCCGACTTCCTGGGCAACAGCGTAAGCCTGAACGCAACCAATAAGCCTGCAGTACGCGCTGAGGCACAGGCTTATTCCGGCGGCCTGCTGGCGGTAGCAGGTGTGGCTGTATCCAAGGCTAAGGCCAGCGGTACGGTAGAAGCAAAGGTTGCGGACGGCAGCAGCTTTGCGGCTGATAATGTAGAGATCACGGCAAACGTAACTACTCAGACTGCCAAGGATGATAATAATAACGAATATGCTGTAGATAACGTAAGTGCCAAAACAATTGGTGCTACTGCCTCCGGTCAATACGCTGCAGGCTTCAACACTGCTTATGCAGAAAATGATATGACTGTCAGCGTTGATGTGGGGAAAGAACAGTATAGTGTCAACGCTTTGAAGCTCAAGGCTGATAATGCTTCTGTTATTTCGGCAGATACCCTGGGCGTAACGGTGGGCGGTTATATTGCCAGCGGCAGCAACTGGTCTGATACCAAGACGAACCTGACGACCAGCGTGAAGGCTGCAGGCGTTAAAGAGAATGTATACAACAGACTGGGCACTGTAAACATCAGCAGCTCCGGCTACAGTGCAGTAAATAATGATGCCAATGGCTATGGCGGCGGTATTGTAGGCTTCAACCCTGTTGCCGCAAGGTCGCAGAATGAGATTATTACCAATACTACTGCTGATGTGAGCGGCAAATGGCAGGGTGTAGGCTCCCTAAAAGTTGCTGCCAACAATGCGGATAAGCTGGATATTCTGGCGGACTCCCTGACGGCGGCTGTTGTCGGTGCCAGCGGCACAGAAATTAAAAACAAGGTTGCGCATAACGCTAATATCAACGTAACAGGCGATATTACAACCAGTGGCAAGCAGTCCTACATTGCCAACAACACGCTGAACCATGACGTTGACCTGAAGGGCAGCGGTTATGGCGGCGGCAGTGTCAACGTTAATGATATGGACAATGATCTGACATACACTGCTGGCGTAAACATCAACAATGCAAACTTGAGTGGTACCGGCAGCGCAGGCTCTATTGAAGCACTTGCTTATACCGACGGCAAGATGAATTACAGTAATACACTTAAATCTGCCGGCGTTGTTCCTGTTACTATCGCAGCAAGCAAGAATGTTATCACCTATAACAACAGCATCAATGTTAGTGGCAGTAATCTGTCGACGGCGAAGGCTGATCAGGATATCACCCTTGCGGCAACCGATGAAACCACCGCAACCTTTGATACTACTGCTGATACCCAGGGCGGTGCTGTGGGTGCAGCTTCTGCTAAAACAGATAACACTCTGAACCGCAGCAACAAGATTACCGTTACTAATGGTAAGATTCTCAGCACCAATGATGTAAATATTTACGCAGGTGCAAACCTGGACGGCATCACCTCCTCGTTGACCTATAACGTGCTGGCGGATGCATATAACAAGACGGCAGTTCCTTTGGCTACTGCTCCGAAAGCCAAGAACACGATGACGCAGGAAAATCAGGTAAGCATCAACGGCGATATCGACAGTGTACGCCACGTCAACTTCAAGGCTGGCAAGGGCATGACCACTGTATCGACCTCTGCCCGCGAATATAACATATATAAGGGTACCAGCGGCAGCGGTTCCGTTACCTCCACAGCTTTGGGAGAGGTAACTCCGGGCGAAACGGTTGCCAACTATGTGGATATTGCCAGCGGTAAAAATGTACGCGCAGGCATCCATAATAATCTGGAGCTTACCATCAGCGGCAGCACTAAGGTTACTAATCCTGAGTTTGACGCGAACGGCAATGTTATTTCCGGTAAAGAAGGCAGCATAGACTTCAGCGGCATCAAGGTTACCACCGGTGCAGGTCAGGATTGGTTCGATACCAAGCAGAATGTTACTGCAGATGTGGTTGAGCTGCAAAATGGTCTTTACGCCCGTCTGGAGGAAATAAATGATCTTCTGGGCCAATATGCTTCCACTTCTGACGAATACAGCATTTTGAACAGTGAAAGAGACCGCATCATCACCCAGATGGAAGAAAATGGCTTTGTCAAGACCAGCGTAGAGGGTGGCAAAACCTACAGAAGTATTTTCGATAAAATTTCTTTGCCGGCAGTTGATGTCAAGGATATCGTTGTTTCCGGCGGCAACATCAACATCGAGGCTGACAAGCTGCAGGGCAGCGGCAGTCTGACAGCGCAGGGTGCCAAGAACCTGACAATTAATAACAGCAGTGACCTGTACTTGAAGATTAACGACCTGGCTATCAAGGATAAGGGCGGCGTAATCCGCTACAACGATGCTGAGGTGAGCAAGGTTGATGGCTTCAATGGTACAATGAATACTGCTACAGGTACTAACGCTGATCCGAAGATTACTGTCAAGAGTACTGGCACATCTACCAACGGTTTGACTAAGGCTGATATCGGTATCTTTGGTACTGTGCAGAACAGCACCGGTGACGTTTTAATCCAAAACAGCAATTACAATATCAACGTAGACGGCAATGCCAATATCAGCGCGCGCAACATTGAGCTGAAGGCTGACAAAGGTTCGGTAACGCAGAACAGCAAGGGACTGTTGCTTATCGGCGGCGACCCGGTAACCAAGTACCAGTTCAGCGATGCTATTGCCAAAAGGATTCAAAGCTATGTTTCCCAACAGGCTATTGCTGGCAATACTACGATTGAGTGGCTGAGCAATATCAACAGCTATCAGGATTATAAAAATGCTTTGATAGCGCATAAGGACGAGCTTGGACTTACTAATGCTGAGCTTAACGAGATTAATAATTACAGCGTTAACAATTCCAGCGGCATCGTTGCAGGCAACAACGTTTATATCAGCGGTCTGAATGTTAACCTGGACGGCCTGGTACAGAGCGGCTACAAGAATTTCAAGGTTACACTTGATAATGCAGCCAACAACAAAATCGGCAATCTGGATAGGGACTATGCTCGTAACCAGACTGCACTTACCGACCAATATGTTATGTCTAACGATAAGTATTGCGTGAGCACAAAGGCCGGCGCAGTTTATAACGCAGCAACCGGTGCTTACGACTATACTGTGAAGGTTTACTACAACCCAGCAACTAAGGAGCTGCTGACGGAAGCAATTGAGCCTAACGGCGGTAAGATTTATATTACCGGCGCTCTGTCGAGCACTGGCAGCGGCAAGCTGCTGGCGATGGACGGTACCGCCAACATTGCGATTGATACTACGAATGCAGACCGCAATTTGCGGGTGAACAAAATCACTAATAAGGATATCAGCGGTCTTATCAGCATTAAGGATACGCAAAAGAATACCTTGACTGAGTACACTACTGATGGGCAGAAGATGTCCGTTAAAACAACGCAGCTCAATAATAAGGGTAACGCAACCTCTACCAGCACAACGCAGGTTAATGGTTCTGCTACCACTTATAAACCGGCTGACGGTATGACGATTAACTGGACAGGTGGCACCTCCGGTGATAAGAAGATTATCAAGTGGCAGTATGAGAAGGACTTCGTTTTCTGGGGCCTGATTAAATATGGCACTACTAAGGACTTTGTCGAGAACGAGGAAGTTAAGAACGGTAAGACAGAGGTTTCTTCCTCCAGTATTACTGGCGCCGATCCGCTGGGACAGGGTACTGTTATTAAGGTAAACAATAACGCCAAGGAATATGGTGTAACGACTAAGGATTATAATGATCCTAATCAAACTTCTTATACTCCTGTTGTCGAGAACAAGAAATTTTCCGGTACAGCAGGTAAAATCTTCGGCTATGGCAATTGCACCTACACCTGGACTGAAACCCAGATGCATTCCACCAGCAGTACCTATACGATTAAGGGCGATAAGCCGATTAATGTTGGCTTTATGACCGGCGGCAGCGGTGACATCAGCGTTACCAGCGCCAAGGATATGTATCTTGCAGGCAATATCAGCAATGCGACTAAGGCTGACGGCAGTGCAATCGGCAAGGTTACCTTAAACAGCAATGGCGGCGCTATCAGCTCTGTTGGCAGTGCACGCGTTGACGCGGACGACCTGACTGCCAAAGCTGCCAAAGGCATCAGCATTAATCACAGTGCGTTGGGCAACATGGCGAAGCTGAATATTGAAGCAACGACTGGTGACGTAAGCATTAATTCCGACCGCGGCAAGCTGCAATTTGTCGGCGGCAATAAGGGCGCGTTGAGCGGCAACCTGGTAATTAACGCAGCAGGAGACATTACTACGGCTGATGGCACTGTTTTGAACGGCAAACGCATTGATTTCACCAGCCTTGGAGCGATCAACGCAGCGATTGCTCCAGGTCAGACGCTGACCAGCAGTGATACCATGTCTGCAAGCGTAAATGCTAACGCGTATGGCGATATTACGCTGACCAACAGCAACGGCGATATGCGCATCGGTCATATTGCCAGCCAGACTGGTGATGTAAGCCTCACAACCAGCGGCAGCTTTATCGACGCAGTAGGCGACAGCACCTTGTCCGACAGCGAAGGTAAGCTGCAAAAATGGCAGGAGCTGGGACTGATTAACAGTAATGACAAGGCTGAAGAAAGCACAGCATCTGCAGCGGCAGCCAAGAGCGAGCGTGTACAGGCACTGGAAAAACAGGCACAACGTTTGGATGCAGCTAAGGTTGACAATTATAAAGCAGCAGCTAAAGATTATAATGATAAGTTTGCCGGCAGCAAAACTCTCCAGCAAGCGAAGAAGGCTTACATTGATGCTAGTGCGGAAGCAGCGAAGCTTACAGATAAGGATGCACAGAAACAAGCACTTACTAATGCTCGCGATGCTTATATGCAGGCCTTAAGAAAAGACAGTGTATTTGCTGACAAAGGCTATAGCGATGCTGAGCTGCAGTGGATTATCAACTACGCAGAGGTTGATAACAGCACTGCCTACGGCTGGAGCAAAAATGAGCTGCTGTACGCTATCCAGGACAGCGTGCTGAATGCAGCCCCCGGCCAGGTACTTACAGTAGATAAGGCCAACGTTCAGGGCAAGAACATCAGCCTGAGCGCAGGCAAGAACATCGGTATTGACGGCGAAGCAACCAACATTGCCTACAGCGAGATGGGCAAGCTGGATAATCTCAAGCTTTTGGCTCAGGCTAAGGCTGGTGACCTTACCTGGAATGATAACGACAGCAGAATTGAAGTTCGTCAGCAGCGTCAGATTACGGTACAGCTGGCAGATGGCGGCAAGCTGAATCTTAAGGCCAACACCAGTAATACTGACAATACCGGTAATGTTTATCTGGCAGGCGTTAAGGATACTATGCTGGATATTTCCGGTACGATTAAAACGACGCAGGATGTTAAGCTGCTCAGTGATAAGGGTATTCGCATGAACGACGGCAGCATTGTTGCCGATAACCTTATTATCCAGGGCGGCAAGGGCGATGTAGGCAGCAAGGATGCCTTAATCAAGACTAATATCAGCGGTAATTTGGAAGCAAATACCGATACCGGTTACGGCGTATATCTGCATCAGACGGCTGCAGGCGACAAGCCGGCGCAGGTGCTGACAATTCAGGATGCAGCAACAGGAACGCTGGTGCTCAAGGCAGATAACGGTATGCAGATGACTACGGAAGCAGGCAAGAATACCGGTTATCTGAACGCCAACAGCATTGAGTTGCAGGCAGCCAACGGCGATATCGGTAAAGCTGATGACGGTATCCGCATTCTGGAAAACGGCGCTGTGATTAACGCTAAGGCAGCAAACGGTTCTGTTTACCTGCAGGGCGCAGGCACGAAGGATGCAGGCCTGGTAGTTGACAGCATTACTGCTAAAGGAAATGCTAAGCTCAACCTGGATGGTGATGTAAACTTCGGTAACGACACAGGTAACGGCAGCATTAGCGCAGGCGTAGATGTAACTGTTAACGGTAACAATGTTAACCTGAACGCAGGTACTGTTACTGCAGGCGGCGCAAGCAATATCACTGCAAATAATGATGTAAATGTAACAACCGGCAATATTACTGCAGGCGGCGCAGGCAACATTACTGCAGGCAACAATGTTAACCTGAACAGCAGCACGCTGGCAGCGGGCGCTGATAGCGTAATTACCGCAACTAATGGCAATATCGCACTTGGAAGCAGCGGCATTACGGTGAGCGGTGCTAACAACGGCCTGACGCTGGATGCTAACGGCAGCGTAATGCAGGATGCAGCGGCTGCAGGTATTACTGCAGACAATCTGACAGTTGAATCCGGCAAGACGCAGCAGCTGCTCAGCAAGAGCAATAAGGTGAAGAGCCTGACGATTAAGGGTAAGAACGCAGGCAGCAGCCTGATGGTTAATGGCGTAACCAGGTTTAACGGTACGACGGATAATCTGCTGGTTACTGTTGATGATTCTCATATCAAGGGCGATGTCCTGATTGAAAACTACCAGGCGGATACCGGCAAGATTACCATTAATTCCACTATTGATACCTCTAAGTATAATGATGAGCATACCGGTAATATTACGGTTACGACAGATGGCGATATTACTACGGCAGACGGAGTTGCTTTGAATGCGGCTGATAAGGTAAGCATCAATTCTAAGAAGGGTTTCGTTGCAACCGGCGGTAATGTAACTGCCAAGAATGAAGTAGACATCGATGCAGCGAAAGATATCACTGCTAGCGGTAGCCTCACTTCTACTAATGCTAACGTAGATTTGCTTGCAGGCGGCAGCATTACGACGAATAGCACAGTAAATGCTAATAACAACGTAATTGCGAACGCTAACGGCGATATCAACACCAACGGCGACGTTACTGCACAAACTGGTAATGCAACGCTCAACTCCAGCACTGGTAATGTAAATACCGGTAACGTAACAGCGAACAACGACGTAGATATCGATGCAGCGAATAATATCACTGCTAGCGGTAACCTCACTTCCGACAAAGCTAACGTAAATTTGAAGGCGAACGGCGGTAGCATTACGACCAGTGGAGAAGTTAAGGCGCAGCAGAATGTCGATTACAATGCCAAAGGCAGCATTACTACCGAAGATATTATCAACAGCACGGCTGGCAACATCAACCTGCAGACAGACGCAGCTCAAGGCGACATCACCTTCGGCGGCGATGTAACTGCCGAGCATGGGAACATTAACATCGACGTACTGCAGAACGGTAGCGTAACTGACAACGACAACAAATTCACCACTCTTGGCGATAAGGGTGATATCAACAGCGGTAACTTCAAACTGCAGATCAAGGGTGCCGGAGATGTTGACCTGCACGAGATTTATGCTACCAACAACGCGACTATCGACGTTGCCAACGGCAATCTTACCTTGGCAAAAATCGACGGCAATCTGGTAGCTCTGCAGCTGAAGACCGAAGGCAAGCAGCTGAAGGTTGATGAGCTTATCGCAGGCACCAAGATTATTGCTCAGGGCAGCGACATTGATCTGAACAAGATTCAGCAGCGTCTGGATGCTGACGGCCTTCTGACCATCGTTCCGGACGGCGCACAGCCTGATAAGCCTATTGACAACCTGAAGATTGGTGAGATAATTACTAATAAGGGTGTCCGCTTCGAGCATCTGTGGCTGAATAACGGCTCTATCAAAGTTAGCGAGGGCATGTTCCATATCGATAAGCTGGTAGTCAACAATGTTGCGCATTTCAGCAATAAGCATATGAAGACTGCTGTATGGGGCGCACCGCCGCAACGTGACGGCAGCGACAGCGTTTACTGGAACAACATTGCAGTGAACAACCCGGCGCAAAATCTGACTGAATGGCAGCAGGAGGGTACTAACCCGGATAAATGGATGTACCTGCACTTCACTGCACAGCCGAACATTCAGCACAGCAACGGCGCACTGCTTGACCTGCGTAATTACGATTATGTTTATGACCAACGCTTTACCGCTGTAGACCATATGCTGCAGCAGCTCAACGAGAACAAAGCAGAGGAATATGACATCAATCACGCACCGGATGTAGTACAATACTTCCGCTACGACCTGTATGACCTGGATGAAGACGATAACAAGAGTGAACCCGTAAAAATCACTGTAGAAGCATAGGAGGAAACGCTGATGAACAAAAAGGCAGAGGCTTTTATCAAATACTTGGATGATAAGAAGATTACCTGCTTTGCCATTGAACAGATTAGCGAGGATAAGCTGAACACAGTGGTCTTCCGTTCTCACATTGTTGTTGAAGGCC
>OFMC01001161.1_pt1 | contig 21741 bp, 16 predicted proteins | sample 1541271 | NCBI WGS metagenome assembly OFMC01 (sample SAMN04209252, study PRJEB22552) | human gut metagenome | biome: gut; material: feces | host: Homo sapiens | place: USA: Oklahoma | reverse complement strand
CATCTACCGCCACGTGTCGCAGAAGGATATCGTGCCCTTCCCGGGCAGCGATTCGCGCGAATTCTGGCAGCGCGCCGAGGAGCGCACGCAGAATACCGCCCGCCTCTACGACAAGTTGGGCATGGCCGAATACCAGGCCATCGAGGTCTTCGTGAAAATGTTTTAACACCAAATAAGATTCTATGAGACTGATTATCGAAGAGAACGACGCGAAAGCCGGCCTGTGGACGGCCCGCTACATCGTCGCGCGGATCAAGGAGAAGGCGGCCCGGACCGACCGTCCGTTCGTATTGGGACTGCCCACCGGCTCGACACCCGTGGAGACCTACAAGGAACTGGTGCGCCTGTATGAGGCGGGCGAGGTGTCGTTCCGCAATGTCGTTACGTTCAATATGGACGAATACGTGGGCATCCCCGAAGATCACCCTGAAAGCTATCACACCTTCATGCGCAGGCATTTCTTCGACCATGTCGACGTGCCGGCCGCGAACATCCACATCCTCGACGGCAACGCCCCCGATCTGCAAAAGGAGTGCGAGGAGTACGAGCGTAAGATCGTCGCCGCAGGCGGCATCGACCTCTTCCTGGGCGGTATCGGCGAAGACGGCCATATCGCCTTCAACGAACCCTATTCGTCGCTCGTGTCGCGCACGCGCGTGATGACGCTCACGCCCGAGACCGTGGCTGTCAACTCGCGGTTCTTCGACAACGACGTGAACAAGGTGCCCAAGCAGGCCATGTCGGTCGGCGTGGCTACGATCATGGATTCGCACGAGGTCATCATCCAGGCCTTCGGCCACAAGAAGGCCCGCGCGTTGAAACACGGTGTCGAGGGGTGCTACTCGCACGAGTGGACGATCTCGGCGTTGCAGGTTCATCCCGCAGGCATCATCGTCGCCGACGAGGCGGCCGTAGGCGAGTTGAAAGTCAGCACCTACCGCTATTTCCGCGAATTGGAGAAGAGTGAACGTCTGTAAAGAGCCGCGGGGCGACGCAGCGCAGCCTGTGTCTCGCGGATTCCGGTCATACGGAGGGAGTGTCCGAATTGCGGACGCTCCCTCTTTCATTTCCCCCCCCCGTCGCAGGACCGGTTCGATTGCGGAGCGAGTTCCGGCGAGGTTTGCCGCTTTTCCCGCGGCGGTCGCTGCCCGGGATTCCTCTTCCTGACGGCCGGTGCCCGCCGTGTCGGTTCGGGAAAAGAGGCGTCGGGGCGAAGGACGGAAGCACCCGTTCCGGAGCCTGAACCGATGCAAAGACAGGTGTTTTTTTGCGAAGAAGCGATTTTTTTCCGCGAAAGAAGTTGCTTACGAATCGGACGGAAATTCCTCGTTTCGGGTTTCAATGTTTCGGCGGTTCTGTGCTTTTCGATGCAAAGCTTGAACGGAAACGGCTTTATACCCGTATGCAAGGGTATTCCGAGGTCCGATAGTCGAGATCGCTTATTAAAAAATTTCACTATCTTTGACGCCCGAAATACGATTGTTATTTTTTAAATCATTGATTGTATGAGGAATCTATTTGCTTCATTCGCATCGATGGCGCTCTTCGTCGGAGCGCTTGGTTTCGCTGCTTGCAGCGATGACGACAACACCTCCACCGATTCCGGCGAGGGGGGGGGAAATACTAAGCCGGAGGTATCCGTCGTCGTGACGCCCGGTGCGACGACGGCAAGTTCGGTCAGCTTCACTGTCGCACCGCAGAATGCGGACAAATGCGCCTATGTCTGTCTGAAAAATGTCGAAGGGATCGAACTGCCCGACGCCGTTTCCGTCATGGCCGAGGGCCGGCAGCTCGAAAAGGTCGAGACGCAGCTTGTCGAGGTGAAAGAACTCGAAGCCGAAGCCGAGTATGTCGTATTGGCGGCCGCTTCGGCAGGGGAGAACGCCCCCGTCCTGTCGGAACCGATTACGCTGACGACCGAGAAAGTCAATCAGGGCACTACGATGGAGGTGACGCTCGCCGAGGGCGAGCGGACCGAGAGCACGCTTTCGTTCACGGTCACTACCGCCAATGCCGCCGAGTGCCGCTACCGCTATTTCAAGAAGACCGAAGATTTCGTTCTGCCCGACAAATACGACATCTTCGCCACGGGCGACAAGGTGGAGACCTCCTCTCCGCAGGAGATTTTGCTCGAAAACCTCGACGACGATACCACTTATGTGATCGTTGCGGTCGTCGAAGCTGCCGACAGCTATGACAAGGAGATGTCCGAGCCGCTCGAAATGACGACGCTCAAACGCGACAAACCCGAAAACGTCGATCAGCAGCACTTCACCGAGGGCGAACTCCAAGTTTACAGCGGCGGCAACAACTTCTATGTCAAACTCACCAACGACGCCTATACGGTCGTACTCAATCTCTACGACGACTATGCGAAGGAGAAGGCGCCCGTTATTCCCGCACACGAATACAGCTACCTGAAAGGTTACCACAGCAACGAGCCCTGGGTGATGGCCAGCACGTCGAGCGTGACGGCCGTCAGCGGTGCGGCGTTCGAAATCGAGAAGGGATCGGTGAACGTCGGTTTCGCCGACGGGGCCTATACGATCGTCGGCTCCCTGATTTCTCAGGACAACAAACAGCTGGACATCGACTATAAGGGTTCGCTCGCCTTCCCCGTCAAACTCAACAGCGGCAAGATCGAAAAGAGCGAGAAGGGCTATCTGGCCGCATTCACGGGGGAGAACCTCTACGGACTGAATCTCGAATTCATCACCGATAAGATCGCCGCCGGCACCTACTCGTTCGACAACGGCACGCTGGGCGGAAACTCGGCGCTCATTTGCGGTACGACGGAGTATGCGGTCAAGGCCGGCAGCGTCGAACTGAGCCTGCCGTCCGAAACGAATTATGTCATCAAGGGGGAACTGACGACGGCCGAGGGGTATCCGCTTTCGCTCGATGTCTCCATCTACGGTGTGACCCAGCCCGAGGAGCCGGGCGATGCGATCGTCTTCACGTCGATCTCGCAGGCCTATGCCGAAGCCGATGCGACGGGTTGGGCGATCAACTACTCCGTCGAATTCGAAAACGACGAGTGGCAGGCCGCTTTCGAGTTCTGCAACGACGGCGGTACGGGTTCGCAGATTCCGGCCTACAAATATCTCTACTCGTCCTATGTAGAGAGCGGAACGGGCTGCGTCACGCAATACCGCATCGTCAACAAGAAGACTTCGGAGACGTTGACGCTCGACGAAGGATCGGTGACGGTGGCCTATGCCGACGGCGTTTACGACATCGATTTCGATCTGATGCAGACCAACGGACAGCATTTCAAAGCTTCCTACGACGGCCCGATCGAACTGGACGACTATACCTCTATGGGCGGCGGAGGCTATGCCCGTTAATCGTCAAACGAAAATTCGGAGATAGAAGGATATGAAAAAACTGCTGATTCTCTTCGCCGCGTGCGCACTGACATTTTCCTGCGGCGAGTCCAACGACGATTTCGGTGACAATGGCAATCCCGGCACCGAGACGCCTGGGCCTCAGCCCGAACCGGAACCTGAGCCCGAACCGGAACCGGAACCCGAGCCTGAACCGGAATATGATTTCGACATTGCGGTAGCCGATGGATTTTTCGCTTACGACGGTCTGGACGAGGCTTCCGGAAAATATCGTACGACGGTGATGCTCAGCTCGAAGAGCATGTCGACAGGCGATACGGGCGATTATGTGGACATTCTCGTCTACATCTATACCGATTTCGAACCGGAGATTCTGACTTCGACGGGAGGGTATACCTATCGGAAGTTCTTTACGGGGGCGATCTCGCCGTTCTACACCGATTCGGTGGAGAAACATACCGACCGCATGTGGTACATCGGCAAGCACTATACCGACGACGAGGGGGATCCCAATGTACAGGGCTGCGGCTGGTTCACCTATCAGAACGGGTTGGAGACGGGCTGTTTCGCGGCCGACGACACCGAACGGACGACGTGCGAGATCGTCGATAACGGCGACGGCACCCACACGATCAAGGGGGTGATGTACGACAAGACGTTCGACAAGTCGCTTCGCTACGAGTACAAGACGGAACATCCGGGCATCTTTTCGCCGAATTTCGGTTGATGCCGTTTGCCGGCGAATGTTTTTTCCGACCGCAGCTTTCCGGCTGCGGTCGTTGTTTTTTTGCGGGTCGGTGCGGGCGTTCGCGGGGGGCGTACCGTTCGTCGTGTCGGAGGCGAAAGACGCCTGAAAAGCTGCCGAATGACTCTTGTCGACGCAGGAATCCGCTCCGCGTCCGACGGTGCCGTGAACCGGAGAGTTGTCGGGAATTTCGTGTGGATGGTTTCGGATGCGAGTTCCGCACGGGTTCCGTCCTGGATGCGACTTCCGGCGAAAAACAGCGCGGGTGTCCGACAGATTCGGACACCCGCGCTGTTTCTTGCTGTGAATCGGGCTATGCGCGTCCCAACAGTTTCTTGACTTCGGCGGCGACGGTCTCGCCGTTGTAGCCGAACTCCTTGTCGAGCACCGTGTAGGGAGCCGAGAAGCCGAACATGTCGTGGCCGTGGATGAAGCCCTTCTCTCCGACGAGCCCCTGCAAGGTCACGGGCAGCCCCGACGTCATGCCGTAGCGTGCGATGCCGGCGGGCAGTACCGACTCCTGATAGGACTGGGGCTGATCGTGGAAAAGACCTTCGCTCGGGACGCTGACGATGCGGGCCTTGATGCCTTCCTGAGCCAGCAGGCCTGCACCTTCGACGAGCGTCGCCACCTCCGAACCCGAAGCGACCATCACTACGTCGGGCTTCGCCGTGTCGGCGACGATGTAGGCGCCCTTGGCGAGCTGTGCGGCCTCCTCGCGGCGGCTTGCGGCCAGCGCGGGCAGGTTCTTGATGTTCTGACGCGAGAGGATGAGCGCCACGGGGCGTTTCTCTTCGAGAGCGAGACGCCATGCTGCGATCGTCTCCTCGCCGTCGGCGGGACGCAGCACGACCATCGACCGCTCGCCCGCGTGGTTGCGCAGGTGCTCCATCAGGCGGATCTGCGCCTCGTGCTCCACGGGCTGGTGGGTCGGTCCGTCCTCGCCCACGCGGAAGGCGTCGTGGCTATAGATGAACTTCACAGGCGTGCGCATCAAGGCAGCCATGCGGATAGCCGGTTTCATATAGTCTGAGAAGACGAAGAACGTACCCATGGCCGTGATGACGCCACCATGGAGCATCATACCGATACACATGCAGGCCATCGTCAGCTCGGAGACACCTGCCTGGAAGAAGGCGCCGCTAAAGTCGCCACGCACGATGTTGTGGGTCTTCTTGAGGAAGCCGTCCGTCTTGTCGGAGTTGCTCAGGTCGGCAGAGGCGCAGATCATGTTGGGCACCTGCTCGGCCAGTACTGAGAGGCAAGCTGAGGAAGCTGCACGGGTGGCAGAATCGCGCTTCTGCTCCAGTCCGCTCCAATCGACCTCGGGAGCCTTGCCTGAGAACCACTCCTTGAGCAGGGCAGCCTTGTCGGCATGCTCCTCGGCCCATTTGCGCTCCTCCTCATGGCGCTTGGCCACGATCTTGCGCAACTCCTCACGACGGTCGCTATAGAGTTTCTCTACCTCGGGGAAGATGACGAAAGAATTCTCGGGATCGCCACCCAGGTGCTTGATCGTGTTGGCGAAAGCGTCGCCACCAAGGGGTGCACCATGGGTCTTGACGTTGTGCTCGTAGCTGGATCCGTCGGCCTGGAGCGCGCCTTTGGCCATGACCGTATGGCCAATGATGAGGACCGGGCGCTCCTTCTCCTTCTGGGCCACGGTAAGGGCCTTGCGAATCTCGTCGGCATCATTGCCGTCGATCTCGATGACACTCCATCCCCAAGCCTTATACTTCATGGCCACGTCCTCGGTATCGACGACGTTGCACTCGGTAGAGAGCTGGATCTCGTTGGAGTCGTAGAACATGATGAGGTTGTTCAGGCCCAGCGTGCCGGCAATGCGGCCCACGCCCTGGCTGATCTCCTCCTGCACTCCACCATCGCTGATGTAGGCATATATCTTGTGCTGCATGGGCGTATGGCCGAGGCGAGCCTCAAGAAACTTCTCTGCCACGGCCGCACCAGCCGCAAAGGCATGTCCCTGTCCCAGCGGTCCGGACGAGTTCTCCACTCCGTGCTCGATGTCGCGCTCGGGGTGTCCCGGAGTGATGCTGCCCCACTGGCGGAACTGCTTGATGTCTTCAATGGTAAATTTTCCCTGAAGGGCCAGGGCCGAATAGAGCATCGGCGACATGTGACCCGGGTCAAGGAAGAAGCGGTCTCGACCGGACCATGCGGGCTGATCAGGGTCGTAAACCAAAAATTCGGAGAACAAAACATTGATAAAATCGGCACCGCCCATCGCACCTCCAGGGTGTCCGGACTTCGCCTTCTCTACCATCGAGGCAGCCAGGATGCGGATGTTGTCGGCTGCGCGATTCATTAACTTCTTGTCGTTCATTGTTTGGTCGTAAAAATTGTTTGATGCAAAAATAGTGAAAAAAAAGGATTGGGCAAAATAAAAAGCCGACTATTTTCCTTTGACTTGAAAGTTTAATGGTTTTTCTGACTTTTTTCCTATTATATTATGGAATATAAGGAGAAATCGGCATGAAAAAAGGCCTGGCCTCACCCCGAGGGGGAAAACCAGACCTATGATTTTGGCCCGCGCCATCCTGCCGTCTTTCCCTTTAGGGAAGGCCTTGGGACAGCCCCGGACATAGACGTTGGCAGCTTACAGCAGCTTGTCGAAGAGGGCTCTCATCTTAGACTCGTTGGGGGCACCCACGTGCTTGTTGACGAGCTTGCCGTCCTTGAAGAAGAGGAGCGTCGGGATGTTGCGCACGGCATACTCCATGGTGATGTCCTCGTTCTGCTCGACGTCGCACTTGCCGACGACCAACTTGCCGTCATACTCCTCAGCGAGTTTTGACACAAGCGGAGAGATTGCCTTGCAGGGGCCGCACCCGGTGGCCCACAGATCTACTACCAATGGCAGGTCGCCATTTCTCAGAGTCTCAAAGTTGTCCTTTGTGATTTCTACTTCCATTGTTTTTTTCGTTTAGATTTGGTGAATATGTTTGTTAATACACAAATATCATGCCAATGACAAAATGTCAGTTGATGTGGTACTCCAAGTCCATCGACTGCAATTCCGTCAGTAGTCTCCGGTCCACATCGACGGTCTTGGTCCGGCTCTGTAGCGAGAGGGCCGTGCGGTCGGGCAGGGCCAGGCGGACCATGAGGGTGGTGTCGCCCGGATGGTCCTCGATGATGGTCTGGAGCTCCGCCACCATCTTGTCGTCCACGCGGTCGATGGGTAGGGAGACCGTGATCTTCTTGAGGCGGTCGCGCTTGACGTCATAGAGCTGTGAGACGCTCTCCACGCGGAAGGCCAGGGCGTCGCTATTGCGGAAGCGCTGCACACACTTCGCCTGGACGAAGACGGCAAAGTCCTGTCCCAGCTGCGCCTTCCATCTCAACCAGTCTTGGCCGAAGAGCGTCAGTTCGCCCACGCCCGCAAAGTCCTCGATCGTCACGATACCGAAGGGCAGTCCCGTACGTTGGGAGAATCGCTCGTTGACGGCCGTCACCATGCCGCCAAACGTCACCTCGCCCCGCTTTTCCAGCGCCTTGAGGTCGGCGTCCCTATGGATCTCCGAGCAATGGGTGTTGCACATGTTCTCCAGCACGACCGCATACTCGTCGAGCGGATGGGCCGAGAGATAGATGCCCACGAGCTCGCGCTCCTTGTTGAGTTTCTCGATGGCCGCCCACCTTTCCGTCTTGGGCAGGGGCGGATGGACCACGGTCACGTCGTCGCTCCCGAAGAGGCTCAGTCCGGCATTGGCCTTGTCCATCTGGTAGCGCTGGCCGTAGCGCACGAGCAGGTCGATGAAGAGTTCTCCCTTGGCGTTGGGGGTGAAGAACTGCTCGCGCATGACCCCGAAACCATCGAAGCCGCCACTATAGGCCAGGCTCTCGAAAGCCTTTCGGTTGACGTTGGCCAGGTTGACGCGCTCGGCAAAGTCGAAGATGTCCTTGTAGGGACCGTTCTGCTCGCGCTCGCTGACGATGGCCTCGGCAGCAGGCGTGCCCATGCCTTTGATGGCGCTCAGTCCGAAGCGTATCTCGCCCTTCTTGTTGACACCAAAGCCGATCTGGCTCTCGTTGACGTCCGGGCCGAGGGTGGAGATCTTGAGCGCCTTACACTCCTCCATGAGTTTCGTGATTTCCGTGATCTGGCTGAATCGCCGCGTCATCAGGGCCGCCATAAACTCGGCCGGGTAGTGGGCCTTGACGTAGGCCGTCTGATAGGCCACCCAGGAGTAGCATGTGGCGTGGGACTTGTTGAAGGCGTAGCTCGCAAACTTCTCCCAGTCGCCCCAGATCTTCTCCAGCACCTTCGGGTCGTGGCCGTTCTCCGTGCCCTGCTTGATAAACTTCGGCTTCATCTGGTCGACGATGGCCTTCTTCTTCTTTCCCATGGCCTTGCGGAGGGCGTCGCTCTCGCCTCGCGTGAAGTTGGCCAACTGTCGGGAGAGGAGCATCACCTGCTCCTGATAGACCGTGATGCCGTAGGTATCCTTGAGATACTTCTCCATGCAGGGGATGTCGTAGCTGATCTTCTCGCGTCCGTTCTTGCGGGCGATGAAGGAGGGGATGTAGTCCATCGGTCCCGGCCGGTAGAGGGCGTTCATGGCGATGAGGTCCTCGAAGACCGTGGGCTTCAGCTCGCGCAAGTATTTCTGCATGCCAGCCGACTCAAACTGGAACGTGCCGATGGTGCGTCCCTGCTGGTAGAGCTGGTAGGTGAGTTCGTCGTCGATAGGTATTTTCTCCAGGTCGATGACGTGGCCCGTGGTCTGCTTGACGACCTTGCAGGCCTCCTTGAGCTCCGAGAGCGTCTTGAGGCCGAGGAAGTCCATCTTGATCAGACCCGTGGTCTCGATGACGTGGCCGTCATACTGCGTGACGTTACACTTCATCTCGGGGAAGTCGGGGTCCGTGGCCGTCGATACCGGCACCCAGTCGTCGATCCTGTCGCGGCAGATGATGAATCCGCAGGCGTGGAGGCCCGTGCCGCGGACGGTACCCTCCAGCATCTTCGCATACTTGATGGTGTTGCGCTCGCGCGGATCCTCGCTGACCTCGGCATCCTGGAGCTCGGGCGTACACTTGATAGCGTTGGCGAGGTTCATCTTCATCCCGTCGGGCAGTCGGTCGGGGATGGCCTTGCAGAGGGCGTTGGAGCGCTCCAGGGGCAACTTCTCCACGCGGGCCACGTCCTTGAGGGAGTTTTTCGTGGCCATGGTGGCATAGGTGATGATATGGGCGCAGTTGTCCTCGCCATACTTGTCCATCACCCATCTCAGGACCCTTCCGCGACCGTCGTCGTCGAAGTCGGTATCGATATCAGGCAGGTTGACGCGGTCGGGGTTGAGGAATCGCTCAAACAGGAGGTCGTATTTCAGAGGGTCTATCTGGGTGATGCCCAGACAGTAGGCCACCACGGATCCTGCTGCCGATCCACGTCCCGGTCCCACCATCACGCCCAGTTCGGTACGGGCCGCGTTGATGAAGTCCTGGACGATGAGGAAGTAGCCCGGGAAACCCATCGTCTTCATCACGTGGAGCTCGAAGTTGATATGCTCGCAGACGCGCTCCTCCAGGGGGTCGCCATAGAGGCGGCGGGCGCCCTCGTAGGCCAGCTTCGCCAGGTAGTCGGCCTCAAACTTGATGCGGTAGATCTTGTCGTAGCCTCCGAGTCGGTCGATGACCTTCTGTCCCTCCTCGGGAGAAAGCTGGTTCTGTCCCTTTTCGTCGGAGGTGAACTCGTTGTAGAGGTCCTGCTCGGAATATTTCTGTCGCCACTCCTCCTCCGTTCCGAATTCCTCGGGGATGGGGAAGAAGGGCATGATGGGCCCGTGGTCGATGTCGTAGATCTCCACCTTGTCGAGCACCTCGATCGTGTTGGCGAGGGCCTCGGGCACGTCGGCAAAGACCTCGTTCATCTCCTCCCGCGTCTTAAACCACTCCTGCTTCGAGTAGCGCATGCGGTTGGGGTCGTCGAGGTCCTCCTGGGTGGAGAGACAGAGCAGGTGGTCGTGGGCCTCGGCCGTCTCGCGGTTTTCGAAGTGACAGTCGTTGGTGCAGACGAGCTTGATGCCCAGTTCCTTGGCCAGCCGTATAAGTTCGCGGTTGGCGCGTTGCTGCAGGGGGAAGGTCTCGCGGTTGGCCACGACCGAGGGGTCCTTCACCTCGTGGCGCTGGAGCTCCAGATAGTAGTCGTCGCCGAAGAGGTCGTGATACCATTGTGCGGCCTCTCTCGCGCCCTCCAGGTCTCCGTCGAGGATCTTGCGTGGCACCTCGCCGGCTATACAGGCCGAGCAGACGATCAGTCCCTCGTGGTAGCGCTCCAGGTCGGCCCGGTCCGTGCGCGGCTTGTAGTAGTAGCCGTCCACCCACGCGCGCGATACCAATTTAATAAGGTTTTTGTATCCCTTGTAGTTTTTGGCCAGGACGACGAGGTGGTAGCCACTATTGTCTCCCATGGCCTTGTCCTTGTCCTCCTTGGTGCGTCGTGCGACATACATCTCACATCCGAAGATGGGCTTGAAGGGTTCGAGGCCCTCCGCCTTGCGCTCCTTGTTGACCTTGGCGCAGCAGTCGGCCAGCTCCTTCACGCCATACATCACGCCATGGTCGGTGATGGCCATGCCCCTCATGCCGTCCCCCACGGCCTTCTTCACGAGGTTGGCTACCTTCGACTGGCCGTCAAGGATGGAGTAGTGCGTATGGACGTGCAAATGTATGAAGTCTTCCATCAGTTTTCGTATTTCACGTGCAAATGTAGATAAAAAAAATGGAATCACGGCCTCTTGGGCCGAAAAGTTGAAGTGTTAATTTGCATAACTGACAAAAAGTATATAACTTTGCACATTATTCATGAAAATGTAAACCTTCCGACATGGGAAAGAGAATAAAGAAACTCAAGAAAATCCGTCTTCATCGTGAGGGCACGGACCAGTTGTTGTATGGTGGAATCGGCATTGCCCTGGTGGCCGCCATTCTGTGGTTTGCCCTGACGACCAAGATTCCTTTCTGGGCGTTCCTCGTCATCATGGTCCCCGTCTATTGTATCGTGCTCAACTTCTATCGCTGCCCGATCCGCTACCTCAACATCGAGGACACGGAGCATATCGTGGTGGCGCCTGCCGACGGCAAGATCGTCGTCATCGAGGAGGTGGAGGAGAATGAGTACTTCCACGACCGCCGCCTGATGATCAGCATCTTTATGAGCCTCTTCAACGTCCACGCCAACTGGTTTCCCGTGGACGGCGTGGTGAAGTTTGTCAAGCACTTCAATGGCAACTTCCACAAGGCTTGGCTCCCCAAGGCCAGCGAGGAGAACGAGCATGCCGACGTGATGATCACCATCCCCGATGGCCGCGACGTGCTCTGCCGCCAGATCGCGGGTGCCGTGGCGCGTCGTATCGTCACCTATGCCAAGGATGGCGAGGACTGCTACATCGACGAGCACCTGGGCTTCATCAAGCTCGGCAGCCGCGTGGACGTCTATCTGCCTATCGACTCCGAGGTCTGTGTGAAGATGGGACAGGCGACTACGGGCGACCAGACCGTCATCGCGCGCCTCAAGCCCGTGGAGAAAGCGTAGTCCGTAGGGAAAACGTAATCCCGTAGAGAAAACGTAATCTGTAGAGAAAACGTAGTTCTCTCCCCCACCCCTGGGGCGGCCCTCCCTTGGCGTCTGGCCTCCAGATGCCTGAGGCGTTGGCTTAGGACGAAGCTTTTCTGCTATAGGATTGGAAAAAACTTTCCTGCCATAGAAATAGGAGTAGGATAAAACTTTTCTCCTAATAAGAATAGGAGTAGGATTTTTTCTGCTATATGAGCTAAATGATATGATGAAGCTTTATTGCTTATGATCAAGAAACATATCCCCAACAGCATCACCTGCTGCAACCTCATCTCGGGTTGCATCGCTACCTATTTTGCCTTCCGCCACGACTTCGAATGGGCCCTGGCGTGGATGGTCATAGGAGCTGTCTTCGATTTCTTCGACGGCATGACGGCCCGCCTGCTCCATGTCAGTTCGCCTATCGGCAAGGAGCTCGACTCTCAGGCCGACGACATCACCTTCGGACTGGCTCCCTCGGCCATGCTCTTTGCCGAACTGGGCGTGGTGGCCTATCCCTCGGTCCTGGAGCCCCTGCGCGAGGTGCTGCCCTTCGTGGCCTTCTTCATGGCGGCCTTCTCGGCCCTTCGCCTGGCCAAGTTCAATCTCGACGAGCGCCAGTCCCTGGGCTTCATCGGACTTCCCACCCCGGCCAATGCCCTCTTCTGGGGCTCGTTGATGGTGGGTGTGGCTCCCCATTTCGAGTCCTCGCCCCTTTGGGCCGTGGCCATGGTCGTGGGCGTGCTGGTGAGCAGCTACCTGCTCGTGAGCGAGATACCGATGTTTGCCCTCAAGTTCAAGCAATGGGGCTGGAAGGGCAACGAGGTGAAGTATCTCTTCGTCCTCTCCTGCATCCCCATCCTCGCCCTGCTGCGCATCTCGGGCATCGCCGTCATCATCGCCTGGTATGTGCTGCTCTCGGCCATGGTGGCCAAGAAGCCTGCGCCACAGAATCATTAACTCCATCCGCACATTATGATTTTCATCAAATTCATATTCCTACTCTTCGTCCTCGCCTTGGTGGCCATCGCCCTGATAGCCTACAAGTTCTACAAGCAGCTGCATCGCGTGGTCCGCAGGTTCCAGCCCGAGGACAACGACTTCCAGGACCAGCAGGGCTTCCAGGACCAGCAGTCCTCGGCCCGCACCTCGCGCCAGGCCGACGGCAACACGATCGTCGACTCCCGAAGCGAGGAGCAACGCGCCAAGAAGGTCATCAAGGACAACGAGGGGGAATATATCGACTACCAGTAGCCGTCCTCGTCCCGAGGCCATGTGGCAAGCGTCCCGATCTCGAGCCGGTTTCTCCTGTTCCTGTCTTTCCCATCATGGCCCGGGCTTTTTTAGATCATGACTCATTTTTTCTTTTCATGAACCAAACTGCCGAAGATTCCGAACGGGCTTCCTCCCTGCCGCTCCATCAGAAGACGACACGAGAGATAGCTGGCCACACCTGCACGATCTACGCCCAGGAGCGGCCCGCCTTTCTGCTGCTCCAACCTGCCGACGCCAACGACCTCAGGGAGATGGACCTGGAGGTGGAGGCCATCGCCCAGGCTACGGGTGCGCGCTTCGTCCTCGTGGCCGTCCATATCGCCCGTTGGTTCGACGAGCTGCCGCCCTGGGACGCTCCTCCCGTCTTCGGCAAGCGCCCCTTCGGCCATGGGGCTCCGGCCACGCTCCAGTCTATCCTTGATATCATCGACCATCTGCGCTCCTCGGGCCTCGTCTCCTCTCCCGACTGCCGCACAATCCTCGGGGGCTACTCCCTGGCGGGTCTCTTCGCGCTTTGGGCGGGCTACCAGCATCCGTTTGACGGTATCGTGGCGGCCTCCCCCTCCATCTGGTATCCGCAATGGCTCGCCTATGCGGCCCTCCACACTCCCTTGTCCGCAGCCTTCTACCTCAGTCTGGGCGACCGCGAGGACCGATCCCGCACCCCCATCATGACGACCGTCAGCCAATGCATCCGTCGCCAGCACGACCTCCTGATCGCCTCCTCCACTCCCTCCACGCTCGAATGGAACGAGGGCAACCACTTCCAGGACAACGGCCTGCGAACGGCCAAAGGCTTCGCCTGGGTCATCAACAGAATACAAACTCCCTGACGCTTGAGGGAACACAACTTCTTGGGACAAATCGGCTGGGCAAATCATCAAGACAATAACGTCAGGGCAAGAGGGAAAACAACAAATACAACCTTTACAACAATGTACAACCTACACGCTACGCGTGTTTACAATCTTGCTGCAAGGTAAACAACATGATACAAGGCTTCGCCAGGACATATCACCAGGACAAATCAGCAAGAAGCGTGTTCAAGGCGAAGCGTTGTATTTTGTTGTTTCGCAACAAGCAAGCCTTGATTTGCATAGGCCTCGAAGAGGCGATGTCCTGGCGAAGCGTTGTTACTTGTTGTAAAAGTTGTTCACGTTGTTTTTCCCATATATCCTCGTAGAGTCCACATTCACTTTTCCCAAGCATTCAGCCACGTTTTTCGGTCCTCTAAACGAGTCAAATCCCCAAATTCATAGTGAAATTGGCGATTACAATCCCCAAATTCATAGTAAATTTGGGGAATTGGAAAAATAACAACAGCCACAAGGAAAGCCTTTTCGCGCGGGCCAACTTGGTCATATCAAGAAAATTGCGTAACTTTGCACCCTTGTAGCAAAACGAAGATTCAGAGAAAGAACAAAATAAGGTTTAAGACATAATATGATAACGCTCAACAATCTTGCCATCCAGTTTGGCAAGCGAGTACTTTACAAAGACGTAAACATCAAGTTCACGCGCGGCAACATCTATGGCGTCATTGGCGCCAACGGAGCCGGCAAGTCCACCCTTCTTCGCGCCATCTCCGGCGACCTGGAGCCCAACAAGGGTACCGTGGAGCTGGGTCCTGGCGAGCGCCTGTCGGTCCTGGAGCAGGACCACTTCAAGTATGACGCCTATCGCGTGCTCGACACGGTTCTCATGGGCCACGCCCCGCTCTGGGAGAACATGAAGGAGCGCGAGGCCCTCTATGCCAAGCCCGAGATGACGGAGGAGGACGGCAACCGTGCTGCCGACCTGGAGCTGAAGTTTGCCGAGATGAACGGCTGGGAGGCCGAGAGCGAGGCTGCCCAGCTGCTGCAGCACCTGGGTATCGCCGAGAGCCTGCACGAGAAGCTGACGGGCGAGCTCAGCAACAACGAGAAGGTGCGCGTGATGCTCGCCAAGGCCCTCTTCGGCAAGCCCGACAACCTGCTGCTCGACGAGCCCACCAACGACCTCGACCTCGAGACCGTGGAGTGGCTGGAGGACTACCTGGGCGAGATCGACGAGAATCAGACCGTTCTCGTCGTCAGCCACGACCGCCACTTCCTCGACGCCGTGAGCACCCAGACCATCGACATCGACTTTGGCAAGGTGACGGTCTTTGCCGGCAACTACTCCTTCTGGTACGAGTCGAGCCAGCTCGCCCTGCGCCAGCAGCAGAACCAGCGCATGAAGGCCGACGAGAAGCGCAAGCAGCTGGAGGAGTTTATCCGTCGCTTCTCGGCCAACGTGGCCAAGAGCAAGCAGACCACCTCGCGCAAAAAAATGCTCGAGAAGCTCAACGTCGAGGAGATCCGTCCCTCCAGCCGCAAGTATCCGGGCATCATCTTCCAGATGGAGCGCGAGCCGGGCAACCAGATCCTCATGGTCGAAGACCTCAAGGCGGTCGATACCGACGGCACGGTCCTCTTCGACCACGTCAGCTTCAATATCGAGAAGGGACAGAAGGTGGTCTTCATCTCCCACAACCCCAAGGCCATGACGGCCCTCTTCGAGATCATCAACGGCAACCGCGAGCCGGATGGCGGCACCTATAAGTGGGGCGTCACCATCACCACGGCCTACCTGCCCCTGGACAACACGAAGTTCTTCGAGAGCGACAAGAACCTCGTCGACTGGCTCTCGCAGTACGGCCCGGGCAACGAGGTGGCGATGAAGGCCTACCTCGGACGCATGCTCTTCCGACAGGAGGAGGTGGAGAAGAAGGTCAACGTGCTCTCGGGAGGCGAGAAGATGCGTTGCATGATCGCGCGCATGCAGCTGCAGAACGCCAACTGCCTGATCCTCGACACGCCGACCAACCACCTCGACCTCGAGAGCATCCAGGCCTTCAACAACAACCTCGTACAGTTCAAGGGCAACATCCTTTTCAGTTCCCACGACCTGGAGTTTATCGGTACCGTGGCCGGCCGCGTCATCGAGCTCACGCCCCGTGGCACGATCGACAAGCTCACGACCTACGACGAGTATATCCACAACGAGCAGATCCGCGAGCATCGCGTAGAGATGTATAAGTAAGGAGCATCAGGCCGGGATGTGTAAGCAAAAAAGAGCATCAGGCCGACATATATAAGCAAGGACAGGAGACCCGTCGCGCGCCTGGGTGGACTTCGCAACCCGAAGCACGCACCCGTCCGGCCAAAAATGGCGGACGCCCCTGCCTTGGCACAATATTTGCTATGCGTCTTTTTAAAAAAGCTAAGAACAAAATGAGTAAAGAGAAGAACATAAAGGTAGAGGGCGAGACCCCCGAGACCAGCCACAACGAGGCAGAAGACGTGCGTGTGGCCGAAGGCGCACAGGATGGCGCACAGGATGGCGCACAGGATGGCGCTCAGGCCGAAGAGGCCGAAACGGCTGAGAAGGCCAACGAACCCGAGCTCACTCCCGAGGAGAAGGCGAAGGCCGAGGCCGTGGAGTGGAAGGACAAGTACATCCGCCTCTTCGCCGAGTTTGACAACTACAAGAAGCGCACCATGAAGGAGAAGGCCGAACTGATCCTCAATGGTGGCGAGAAGACGATCACGGCCCTGCTGCCCGTGCTCGACGACTTCGAGCGCGCCCTGGCCGACAAGGGCGAGGACGCCACGGCCGTGCGCGAGGGCTTCCAGCTCATCATGAAGAAACTGGAGAAAATCCTCGAGGGCCTTGGCGTGCGCCCCATCGACACCAAGGACAAGGACTTCGACGTCGATTTCCACGAGGCCATCGCCATGGTGCCTGCCGGCGACGACCAGAAGGGCAAGGTCATCGACTGCGTGCAGACGGGCTATACGCTCAACGACAAAGTGATCCGCCACGCCAAGGTGGCCGTAGGACAATAATATAGCGACAATATGGCAGCAAAGAGAGACTACTACGAGGTACTGGGCCTCACCAAGGACGCCACGGAGGCCGACATCAAGAAGGCCTACCGCAAGCTCGCCATCAAGTATCACCCCGACCGCAACCCGGGCGACACGACGGCCGAGGAGAAATTCAAGGAGGCCGCCGAGGCCTACGACGTGCTCCACGACCCGCAGAAGCGCCAGCAGTACGACCAGTTTGGCTTCGACGCCCCTGGCGGCTTCGGCGGCGGCAGTCCGTTTGGCGGCGCGGGCGGCTTCTCGATGGACGACATCTTCTCCATGTTTGGCGACGTCTTCGGCGGCCATGGCGGCTTCGGAGGCTTCGGAGGCCGTGGCGGCGCACGCCAGGCCCCGCGCTATCGTGGATCGGACCTGCGGCTGAAGGTGCGCCTGTCGCTCCAGGAGGTGGCCACGGGCGTGACGAAGAAGTTCAAGCTCCGCAAGGACGTGGTCTGCCCCCATTGCCACGGCACGGGTGCCGAGGGCGGCAGCGCTCCCGAGACCTGCCCCAACTGCCACGGCAGCGGCATGGAGATCCGCACCCAGCAGAGCATCTTCGGCATGATGCAGACCCAGACCACGTGCCACGTCTGTGGCGGCGAGGGCAAGGTCATCAAGAACAAGTGCAAGGAGTGTGACGGATCGGGTGTCGTCAAGGGCGAGGAGGTCGTCGAGATCCACATCCCCGCGGGTGTGGCCGAGGGCATGGTCGTCAACGTGCCGGGCAAAGGCAACATGGGCAAGCACAACGGCATCGCGGGCGACATACAGGTCTATGTCGAGGAGGAGGCCAACGACACCTTCGTGCGCGACGGCCAGGACGTGGTTTATAATCTCCTGCTCGACATCCCCACGGCCACGCTCGGAGGCGAGGTGGACATACCGACCATCGACGGGTCGAGCGTGAAGATCAAGATCGAGCCGGGCACGCAGCCAGGCAAGACGCTCCGCCTCCGCGGCAAGGGTCTGCCGGCCGTCCAGGGCTATGGCAACGGCACGGGAGACCTCATCATCCAGGTGAGCGTCTTCATCCCCAAGACCCTCAACAAGGGGGAGCGCAAGGCCATGGAGAGCTTCCGCGAGAGCGAAAACTTCACGGGCGACAACCATACCAAGCGGTCGATCTTCGAGCATTTCAAGAAACTCTTCGGATAAGTCCGAAACCATTCAAGAGGCGCCTCGTGTCTTTCTCACGGGGCGCTTCGTTTTTTCAAATAGCGCTTTGAAGAAGTTTTTACAAGAATTGCTTTGGACAAATTTTGACCTGTACGGTTGAAATTACCCAATACGCCCTGAAAGGGCAGAAGCGCATAGCCCAGGGCGTCGCCCTGGGTAATTATGAACGCCAATCTGTCGCCCTGTAAGGGCAAAAGCTTTAAAGAACAGGCTATAAACAAATCTTTTGCCCTTACAGGGCGTCTTGTTGATTGCCATTATACCCAGGGCGATGCCCTGGGCTAAGGACTGTTGGGCTTTCAGCCCGTTTCAACCGTACAGTTCGACAAGTTTTTATAAGTATTGCTTCGGTCAAGCGCACATCAACCGACAACGTTCTTCGCATAAGCACGCAACAATGAACTACAAGGAGACAGTAGAATATCTTTTCAACAGCACCCCCGTCTTCGAGCACGTGGGCGCCACGGCCTACAAGGACGGCCTGGACAACTCCCACGCCCTCGACGCCCATTTCGGCCATCCACACACGCGCTACCAGACCATCCACGTGGCGGGCACCAACGGCAAGGGCTCCTCTTCCCACACCCTCGCCTCCATCCTCCAGGCCGACGGCCACAGGGTGGGCCTCTACACGAGTCCTCACCTCGTGGACTTCCGCGAGCGCATCCGCGTCAACGGCGTGATGATGCCCGAGGAGTATGTGGTCGATTTCGTGCGGGAGGAGCGTAGTTTCTTCGAGCCGCTCCACCCCTCGTTCTTCGAACTCACCACGGCCCTGGCCTTCAAGTATTTTGCCGAGCAGGAGGTGGATATCGCGGTCGTCGAGGTGGGACTGGGCGGCCGCCTCGACTGCACGAACATCATCACGCCCCAGCTCTCCATCATCACGAATATCTCCGTGGACCACACGCAGTTTCTCGGCCACACGCTCCCCGAGATAGCCCACGAGAAGGCGGGCATCATCAAGCCCCACGTGCCGGTCGTCGTAGGCGAGGCCGTGGCCGAGACGCGCCCCGTCTTCGAGGCGAAGGCGCACGCGTGCGGGAGCCCGATCTTCTTTGCCGAGGACCGTCCCGAGGTCCTTTCTGCCCACGACACGCCCGAGGGGCGCGAGTATGAGACGCGGTCCTTTGGCACGCTCCTGGGCGACCTGCGTGGCGACTACCAGACGCGCAACGCCAACACCATCCTCGCGTCCGTCTCCCAGCTTCTCTCCCGTGGCACGATCCGCCACCCCGAGAGCATCGGCGAGGGCTTCCGTTCGGTCTGCCGAACCACGGGACTGATGGGTCGCTGGCAACCGCTCCCGGGCCATCCCCATGCCGTCTGCGACACGGGCCACAACGTGGCGGGATGGCAAATGCTGGCTCCCCAGATCATGGCGCAGCCGGCCCGCAAGCGCCGCCTCGTCTTCGGCATGGTGGACGACAAGGACCTCGCCCACGTCATGGAGCTCCTGCCCCGCGAGGCCACCTACTACTGGACGCAACCCTCGACCCACAGGGCCTTCCCTGCCGAGAAAGTGGCGGAATGCGGACGGGCCCACGGTCTCCACGGCACACTCCATCCCTCCGTCGCCGAGGCCTACCGCGCGGCCCTGGCCGACGCCGCCCCCGACGACTTCATCTTCGTGGGTGGCTCCAGCTATGTCGTGGCCGACCTCCTTGCCAGCCTCCAGGAGAAACCATAACAGCCTGCTGACGAGGGAAAACAACAAGGACGCTTCGCCTTGGGTGCGCATTCCTTTATGTCCTCGTAGATTCAGCAGGAAACGTGTCCAAGGCGAAGCGTTGTTCATAGTTGTTTCCCTACAAGCAGCCTTTGGTCTGCATGGGCCTCGAAGAGGCGATGTCCTGGCGAAGCGTTGTTCATAGTTGTAAAAGTTGTTCAAGTTGTTTTCCCATGTGTCCACGTTTTGTTAAAAGGACGTGTTGTTACTTGTTGTAAAATGTGTTCAAGTTGTTTTCCTTCGTGTCCACGTGTTGACGTCAGGCGAATGTCCCGCGAAGCCTTTGGCATGAGAAAGCCCGCCAATAACGGGGTATTGACGGGCTTCCGATAGAGGAGGGGATGGGCCGAGGGTGGCCCACGTGGATGAGGCTGGGGTGAGGGCCGCGCCTGCACTATGGTGGTGTGAGTGGACCAGCACGGTAGCGGTTGGGCCTCGTGGGTAGGTTGGACCTCGCGGGTAGGCTGGACCTCGTGGCGAGGCGGGCGGCCGTGGGGTGGTTGACCCTCGTCGGGAGGGTGGGGCGCTCAGATGGCTGCGATGCAACTCGTGACGCCCAGGCTGGTGGCGATGGCCGTGAGGATGGCGATGGCCGTCTGGATGATAAACTTCCAGGTCTCTTTCTTGTTTGCTGACATGATAGGGGATGATTTTTTGAATCGTTGATGAAAATGATGAATAGTAGTTATGCGCCGTTTGTGGCGGGAGGAGAGAGATACCCCGGGCCTGCTTTCGTGAGGCCGTAGGCCCGGGGGAGGGTTAGTCGCCGAGGGTTCCGCCTCCGCCCTGATCGGTATTTCCGCCTTGGTCGGTATTTCCGCCCTGGTCGGTACCTCCGCCCGTGCTGGCCGTCTTGAAGGTGGCCGTGAGCGAGAGGTCGGCGTTGACGGTCAGGGTGCGTACGGACTGCGTGTTGCCGTCGCTCCACTTGTCGAAGGCGAAGCCCGTCTTCGGCGTGGCGCGGATCGTGGCCTGGGCGCCCTCGTCGTAAGTGCCGCCGCCCGAGACCGTGCCCTGGTCGGGGTTGGCCGAGGTGAGGGTGATGGTGTGGCGCCGCTTCGTGCCTCCGGCCGAGGAGCCTCCGCCGTCCTGGGTGGGCGGGGCCTGGAATTCGTCGCCGTGCGGCAGACGGATGACGTTGTCCTCGCCCATGTACTTGTGGAGCACCTGGTTGATGTTGGAGAGGCCCATCTGTCGCTTCATGCGCTGCACCAACTGGTAGTCTGCCGTGCCCTTCTCGCCCGTGGTCTCCGAGGGGCGGTTGGCGTTGAGCCAGGCCGTGCTGACCACCTGGCGTGCGGCAAACTTCGTCTGCTGCGCCTTCTGCTTCTCCGTGGGCGGTCCCTGGTAGGGGTTGACGATCTTGGCCAGGTGGATCTGGTTGCTCGAACGGTTGGTGGCGAAGTAGTCGCTCGACTTGTTGCCATACTTGCCGCTGATGCCCTTGATGACATCGATAGGAATGATTTTTGCCATAGTTTCTTCTTCTGATTTTAATGGTGATACATGTGCTTCCGCCTGGGTTCTGCCGTCGGCCCGTCAGCTTTCGTCCGTCAGCCTTTGCTCGTCAGCCTTCGCCCGTCGGCCTTTGCTTGTCAGCCGTCCCGGCCCTTGTTCCCTCCCGCTTCGCCTTGGCCTTCGGCGATGGTTGGAGGGGTGTGGATGGTGTGGCCTTGGCTTCGCTCGGCCTTCGGGACGGCTTCGGGTTGCTTTGGGATGCGCGCCCTCCCGCTGCTCGTCCTTGTCGGCTGGGATTCTTGGTCCCTCGCCTGGCGGTAAGCGTTTCCGAGTGCAAAGTTATAGCTTCTCTCCTCCCCCGTTGTGCGATAGGATGCGCTGCCGTGCGAACCCGTGCGATAATGTGTGATGAAATGTAATGGGGGTGGAAAAGCGGCCTGCTGAGAAGGGAAAACAACTTGAACAACCTTTACAACTATGAACAACCTACACGCTTTGCGTGTATTACAATCTTGCTGCAAGGTAAACAACAAAAT
>OFMC01001154.1_pt1 | contig 21840 bp, 22 predicted proteins | sample 1541271 | NCBI WGS metagenome assembly OFMC01 (sample SAMN04209252, study PRJEB22552) | human gut metagenome | biome: gut; material: feces | host: Homo sapiens | place: USA: Oklahoma | reverse complement strand
GATTATCGTAATCACTTTGGCTTATGAGTTTACAGTCCATATTAAGTACATAAAGAAATGCCAAAACAGGTAATGTAATCAGTAGCATGCCTAACGAAACGAGAAATTTGTAAAAACTATCATATTGTAATTTATCCATAATTATTTCCTTTCAGTTTTACTCCTTCTTCGGTTTCCTCTTTCTCTTCACATAAGAGAAATCCGGAAACAAGTCTTTTAGTAACTCAGAAGTTTTTGCTGCCTTTTCATCCCCATTCAGATTCTGAACCAGTAGTTGGTCGTCATCATCAAGATTCAACGAAACAGTATATTCCTTATCCGAATCTATCGGATTCATCGGAAACTTTAGCTCTTTGAAATAATATTCTGTTTCGGTTATTTCACCATCCTCTAGTTTATCTCGTAGGCGTGCCCAATATTCCACCATCTTCTTGAAGTTATCAAGGTCTTCTTGTGGGCGTGGCCCGGCACTTGGAAGCCGTTCTTCAAATTTGAAGCATACTTCGCCATCTTTGATTGTGGGGCGCAGTCCGTATGCCCATTCGATGTCAAACAGCACATGGAGCGCACTGAAGATATTGGCAACATCCGGGTCTGATAATGCATAGAAACTGACACTCAGATTGTTGGCGATATTGAGTAAAGTCGCTTCGTCTGGATATCGGTTTCCGAGCTCGTAATTTCGGATTGTGGATTCGTTTAGTCCGCATTTATCTGCCAATTCCTTTTGTGTCATTTCTGCTGCAATTCTGAAATTTCTAATTAAAAAGCCTACCCGGCTGGTGAATTTTTCGCCCATTTTAACTGCTCCTTATAAATGTAATGAGTGTTGTAGCTTGTATGAAAACACGAGGCACAAATCATACATATACAGAGATTATAACATCAACAGTACAAAAATGAAATGTTAATATAAAACACATCAAAACCGTTCGGAAATGAACTGAATAATAAAACGAAAGAGAGGAGGCATTTGCTTATGGAGAACAAACGATTTTTAACAGCACAGGATGTCATGTGAATGTTTACAAGGATATCTTGAAAAATCATTCATTGAGTTTGCGTGACAGGGGAATGGTGGTGACACTGCTTTCCCTGCCGGATAATTGGGAATTTACCATATCGGGGCTGAGTAAGATTATTCCTGATGGAAAAAGTTCCATACGAGCCAGTCTGACGCACTTAGAGGGGCTTGGATATATTTCGAGAACTCAGGAGAGAATTGAGTGTGGCAAATTTGGAAAGATTGCTATAGAGATTCATAAAACTCCGATTGCACCATTGTCTGATTTTCGGAAAACGGAGAAGTCGACAGCCGATAATCCGGTGGCGGGAAAACCGTCATCCGAAAAGCACGCACAATATACTAATAATCAATTAAATAATAACCAAGTGAATAATTATTCATCTATGACAGCAAGTGCCTATATAAGAGAATTGATTCGGACAGGTGGTAACATTGATATAAGTTATCCAGAGGACAGGGCAAAGGCAATCCGTGTTATTGCAGGTATTGCAAATAATATTAATCAGGCAGTAAAGCTTGGCAATTCACAGGGAAAATTATATTACAGCGATATTGATAAACTGCAGAGCAGTCTGGATGATGTAAAGAAAACATTTGGGGAGGTGTTGGAAGTATGGCGATTACAAAGATCCTGAATATCATGGAATCAGAAGGCAGAAATCCGGCATCGCACCTGAAGAATGCTTTGGAATATATCCAGAATCCGGATAAGACAGAAGAATGTGTACTGGTGGGCGGTATCAACTGCCTGCCAGATACGGCATTTGAGCAGATGGAGGAAACAAAGAATATATTTCATAAGACAGGTAAAAGACAGGGCTATCATGTGATCATATCGTTTTCGCTGGGGGAAAAAGTAACAGCAGAGCAGGCAATGTATGTTCTCGAGCATTTCGCAAAGGATGTGCTTGGTGATGATTATGAGGCGGTGTATGCAGTCCATACTGACAGGGAACATATGCATGGGCATCTGATCTGGAACAGTGTAAGCATGACAACCGGCAAGAAATACAATTCACCGAAAAGCAACTGGAAGAATCATCTCCAGCCTATCACAAATAAATATTGTGACGAGCTGGGACTTTCCATCATGCCGGCATAGTACAGCAGGAATCCGAAAAATATCAGCAGGAACAAGTGGGAAAGAGAAATGTCAATGAAAGAGATAATTCTCAGGGATGCAAAAATATGTGCGTATGCAGCCGGAAATGTGGAGCATTTTAAATATCTGATGAAAAGACTTGGATATGTATTCAAGAAAGACGCATGGATGGAAGTACAGGCACCGGGATTTCGGTATTATCATAAACTGGAAAAGCTGGACGAGATGTTTTCAGAAGATATGTTACGGCATTATGTGGATATGCCTTGGATGGCAAAGCCTTACTTTTATTCGTCTGATATTAGAGGGTTGCACAAGGCAAAACTGTCACCATTCTAGAAGAAGTTTTATGCAAAGTTATACCGGTTAAGGATTGTAGAGCAGAAGCGTTTTGTAGTCGGTGGAGCAAAATATACGGAAGATTTGAAAAGATTTCATCAGTTACAGGACGAATATCTGCTGCTTGTAAATAATGACATCAAAAGTGTTGTGGAGCTTGTGGATTTTATAGGTGAGCAGGAAGAAAAGATTCAGCAGATTGAGGACAGACAGAAGGAGATATATAGGGAAAGCTCTAGACGGAAACGGAATATTAAGAACGAGGAGCAGTATCGTGAGTATCAGATATGGCATGTGGAAGTGCAGGAAGAACTGGACGAGCTGAAGCAGGAGAAAAGAGAGATTAAGAGGCTACTGATGGCATTATAAAAGAAGATTTGTATACGGCTTATTATGCGGTGTCTGGGAAAGAAGAAATCGTTGCAGACAGGGATGTTGAGATACCGGGGATGGAAGAGGATACTGAGGTTGAGAAAGCGACGGCAACAGTTGTTGAGCCTGATAGAAATGTTGAGGTGATGAATCCTAACAATAATCAGAATGAAATAGGTAGACAGAAAGAGCAAGCTGATAGTGTGAGAAAACAACAGACTGATTTAGATGGCATAGGAAAACCAGAGATTCACAATTCGTCTGATGTGAATGTGGCAAGAATGGACGAAAGTATAACTAATGTAACAGATAAAAGCGAATTTGTGGGAACTAGAGAAACTGAATCTGTGGATAAAACTGACTGGATTGTCAGGAGAATATCAGAGCTTGGTGGTTATGAGAATGTCAGTGATTCTGTTAAGGTTGATGTATTCGGATTTGATATTGCTGATGTAAGCGGCAGCATAATGTTGTTCTCGGATGTGGTGAAAAAACTTGGAATAAAGCCGGATGGAGATGAGCTTTATGAGGAGTTTCAGAGAATTTATGACGAGAGTGTTGGCAGAGATGCTGGTAAAGATAAAGCAGAAGATAAGATGTGGAATAGGGGCAGAGGGAGGTGATTCCTCTGCTCAATATAAAATTAAGAATGGATGTATAATTGAACACTAAATATATATTAAATACCAATAAATCATATTTAAACAGTGAAATATCAGTTGAGGGAAACGGATGTTCGTGATATAATTACTTTGTTATTTTATACATTTTAGAATCGGAGGGAGAATATGTCTGAGACTAATGAAAAATGGTCTAATTTAGAAGAAACCGCAGAATATCTAGGTGTAACGAAAGATACCATAAGAAGTTGGATAAAAAAAACAGATATTCCTGCTCATAAGATAGGCAGACTTTGGAAATTCAAATTTTCAGAAGTGGATGAGTGGGTAAAAAGTGGAAAAAGCGCATTATAGATTGAGGTGAAATATGAGACCAATACTTAAATATAGAGGTGGGAAAAGTAAAGAAATTCCTGAGTTTATTCGTTATATACCGAATGAATATAATAGATATATTGAACCTTTTTTAGGAGGAGGAGCTGTTTATTTCTATTTGGAACCGGAACAGGCAATAATAAATGATATTAATACTAAATTAATAGAATTCTATCAGGATGTAAGGAATGATTTTCCTAGGCTACAAGTAGAGTTAGGAACATTGCAACAAGAATATGAACACAATCAGAGACAATATGTATTGAATAGAAATGCTGAACCAGATCAATCTATAAGAGTGGAAAATTTGAATGAAGGATTATATTATCAGATGCGAGATATGTTTAATGGAACAGTAGCAAGTCCATATCTTAATGGTACATTATACTATTTTATAAATAAAACGGCATACTCAGGAATGATTAGATATAATAGAAATGGAGAATACAATGTTCCGTTTGGTAGATATGTAAATTTCAACACAGGAATATTAACACAAGAACATAATCAGTTGCTTCAAGGAGCACAAATATTGAATACAGACTATGCTAACGTTTTTAATATGGCGGCAGATGACGACTTTATGTTTTTGGATCCACCATATGACTGTGCTTTTAATGATTATGGCAATTTGAATATGCAGGAAGGATTTAATGAAGATGAACATAGGCGATTGGCACAGGATTTTAGAAATCTGAATTGCAGAGCTTTAATGATTATAGGAAGAACTCCATTAACTGAGGAGTTATATGGTAATTATATCAGAGATGAATATAGAAAGAATTATTCAGTAAATATAAGAAATAGGTTTAATGCTGAGGCTATGCATATTGTTGTTACTAATTACTAATGGAAAGGAAAAGTATTATGGCTTTGACATCGACACAGATTATAAGAAATTATATACAAAATATCCCGGAATTAAAAGTAAAAGAAAAGGAAAAAAGCACATTATATCAGCAACTTATACAATTAAAAAATGTAGATATTATTACAATTAAAAATATGGAAGACATTGTTGTTGCTTATGCTGATATTAGCATAACTGGAACAGAAAGAGAAAAGCCACAGATTAGAGTTTTTATGGATAAACTTAAAATTCCATATGATTTTGCAAAGGAAAATAATATGCGTTTTTTTGTCTTTTCAATATTTTCTAAAGATAAATCAATGGCAAAAAACATCAAAAATTATGATCCACATCAATATTTAGTATCATTAGAGACTAATATTGATAATGATTCATCTAGAAGAGACATTAGGAGTATGTATAATTTCCTTGATAAATATGTAGAAGAAAATAGTGAGGTTGATTATGTAAGATGTGCACCAGGTCAACATCAATCGGGTATTTATCAGGCATCGTTTATTAGAATTAATAGTGACGATGGAAGCGTTTTAAGCAAGGCATTTTTAGATTATTTAACATATTTTGACAGTAGACCATATATGAGTAGCTTAAATAAATTTAATACTGATTATGAAAAAGATACATCGTGTAAATTGAAGTATAATAGAATTGTTTTTGGAGCACCTGGAACGGGAAAGAGTCATCAATTGGAATTAGATAGAAAGCAGTTTGGAAAACTATATGAAAGGGTAACATTCCATCCAAACTATTCATATGCAAATTTTGTAGGTGCATATAAACCTATTATGTCAAAATCAGATGTAAATGATAATCTTGATAATGAAAAAAGAAAAGTGCTTGCAGTCTTGCAAGACAAATCAATGTCGGCACAAGAAAAATATGATGTATTATACGATAAATTTAAGGATGATGGATTAACACGCCTGCCATTGTTACTTGGTATATATACAGATGGAAATTTTAAAACTAGGAAAGTGGATGGTAGTGATACTTCTGGCGATAATAGCGTGGAGAAAAATCATGGTAGGGCTATCAGACCATATTTAAATTTGAATCCTCAGAATAAAAATAAAGAAATCTCGTATGAGTTTGTTCCGGGTCCATTTATGAGAATTTATGTTCAAGCAATAAACCATCCGGAAGAAGATTACTTATTGTTAATAGAGGAAATTAATAGAGCAAATGTAGCAGCAGTGTTTGGAGATGTATTTCAATTACTTGATAGAAAAAATGGGGTAAGTGAATATCCAATTGCAACAAGCGAGGATATAAAGACGTATTTATTAGAAAACTTGGATTGCCTAAAAGGAAAAAATATTGACGATTTAACAGAAGAAGAAAAAGAAAAGTATTTTGAGATGAGAATTCCGGCAAATATGTACATATGGGCAACAATGAACAGTGCAGATCAGGGCGTATTTCCAATGGACACAGCATTTAAGCGTAGATGGGAATTCGAATATTTAAGTGTTAATGATGATGAGCAGGTTGCAGCAATAAAAGATTATGTCATACCTATGTGTTTTAAGGACAATAAAGCGGATCATTATATTGGCTGGGATAGTTTAAGAACAAGGATAAATAATGTTTTGACATCTGAAAAGTGTAAGGTTAATGAAGACAAGCTTTTAGGACCATTTTTTATATCTAAAAATATGTTAGACGAGATAAAGAACAATAAAGAGCAAATAGACGAATTAGAAGCAAAAGATGAAGCTTCTCTGACTGAGAGAGATAACGAAGCACTTAAAGATATGCATCAAAAAGAGAATAGTTATATAAAAGCATTTGAAAGTAAAGTAATCATGTATTTGTTTGAAGATGTTATGAAGATGCGTCCGGAGAACATATTTATAGGTCATCATAAAAAGAATGGAAAGATGATTTTTTCAGAAATATGTAAAGCCTTTGAGCAGGATGGTGAAGGCATATTTGGAATTGAAGATTTGGAAAATATATAAAAAGGGGATGAGAGACAATGACGAAAGGTTTCTTTCGTGAAAGAAAGCATTATTCTTTACAGGAAATAACAGACAATTTAATTAACATAAATATGGAAGAAACCAGACGCATTGTCGGGATTCTTAAAAAATATGGAGTAGTTAAAGCTGTAAAAAAGAATAAGCCGGATTTTGATGATTTATCAAATGAAGATATTGTCTTGACTGATGTAATAGACAGCTCAAGCGATATAGAATATATATTTGATTATGTTGGAGTTGTTGTAATCGAGGGACAAGTTTTTAAATGTTATCCTAAATATATCAAATCAACAGAACATTTATTTGAAAATCTAAAGCGGGTTTTAAAGGTTATAAAAAAATACAATGCATCAGAACAATTGATTTATCTGTTTAATGGAGAAGATGATAGTAAGATTTTTAATAGACTGGCTGTATCTATTCATTTGTTAGAGACATATTATGCTGATGGTTTGTATACAAATCAGAAAGAAATAATTGAAACAAATGGAGAAGGTGAGATTTTATGGGATAAGACTATAAATGAAACATTTGCAATTATACAGAATAACAAACCATATTATGTGGAATTACAAACCAAGAATACGATTGACAATGGCTATGATTATTTTCGGCGGTTACATGAATGCGTTCTTACACAATGTAGCAGAGAATTATCAGATGCAGGACTTTTAGAATTATTTGAATTAACAGAAGTTGAGCTGACACAAGAAGAAATGTCTGATTTTGGTGATGCGAGTTATATATTATATAGGTTGCAGTCTGAGATACAAACTCAATATATTACAAGAAAACAGAATCTTCTAAAAACAATATATACATATATTGCTAACGAAAAAACAGATAAAAATGATGTGAGCTATAGTTTATATGGAACTAATAGTTTTAACTTGGTTTGGGAAAAAGTATGCGCTGATAATTTTGGAAGTGTTCTAGACAAGAAAATAGTAGATCTTCCATTAAGCAATTCGGAATGGAATAAAGTTGAATATAAAGATCAAACATTAAGAAAAGTGATTAAATCACCAAGATGGAGAAAAACTGAGTTCCCGGATGTAGAAGATCCGAAGGTGGAAACATTAAAACCTGATTTGGTATGTATATATCCTGTTGATGAACAGAAAAAAGATTATTGCTTTGGAATATATGATGCAAAATATTATTGTATAGATTATCAAATACATGGAGATAAAGCTATCATTAGTGGACAACCGGGAGTAGGAGATGTCACAAAGCAATATTTATATCAATTAGCGTTTGATGATTTTATTATGAAACAGGGATATAGATATGTGCAAAATATGTTTTTCTGTCCTGACGAAATTGGAGATAAGCAGTATGGCTGGGTACAGATGGAAATTCTAAATCATATTGGAAATAAAAGATTGGAAAACATAGCTGTTGTGAAATTATGTGCATCAAAGATGTATCAACTGTATCTTAATAATCAGACAATTAGTGAGCATGAGATTAATCAATATATACCAGATATAGGTAGACAGGAAATATCTGAGCAAAATTTTGCTAATCGAATGCTGGCATATCTTATGCGGATCACAAACGCTAGTAAAATGGCTGAGGAAAAGCTTGAGATGAAAGCAGATAGAGGTAAATTGATATATCCTAGACAGATAAAAAGAGAACTTGGAGCAAAAATTATTTATGATGCTATTTGCCCGGTTGCAAGCAAAGCTTTTTATGGATTTAATCCGTATGAAAAAGAGAACTATGGCAATATGGTAGCAGAGAATATGGGCAACTCTTATGGAAGATGCAATCAGATTGCAGATGCATCTATCGAAATAGAGAAAAAGATAAAAGAGTTGTCAGAAAAGGAACTTCAGGATGAAAAGGTAATTATAGATATTCTCAGGAAGTGTTTTGAGGATAAAGAAGATATAGCATCTATGGTTGAAGGGGAGAACTTGGAGATGCTGGTTGAAAAAGTTATGGAATTGGTTTGGGAAGTGTATTTGTGATGAGAAGTTATTAGAATGGGAGTGAGCCATATATGGACAAAAAATTTAAATGGAATATGTTTATTACATCATTTATACCCTTATGGTTATCAATAATGGTATCAGATATTTGGAATATAGCTGAAAGTGGAATTAAAACTTGGAGACATTGTGATTCTATATGTATGAATGTTTTTAATATATGTAGAGAAAATTGGGTTTGTGTATTTGTTGTGTTAGTAATTGGAATATTGATGATGACTAGTATTATCTCTATAAATAGATTTTTGAGGGATAAAAAAAGAAATAACATTCCACATAAGGTTAAGATAAAAAAAGCTTTAAGGGCTAATAAATTATCTTCAGAATTCCTGTTGGCGTATATTTTACCTATGATAGCTTTTGATTTTGCAGAGTTCAAAAGCGTTGTTTTATTTATAATTTATTTTGGAATGCTTGCTTTTTTATGCATTAGAAATAGTAATGTATATACTAATATATGGCTTGAAATAAAAGGGTATCGCATGTATTTGTGTGATTTAGAGGCTAATATAATGGATAGACCACATATTTATGAAGAGTGTTTAGTAATTAGCAAAAATAATCTTACTATTAAAATTGAGAATGATATAGAATGTTGGGATTTTGATAATTATATTTATATTGATTTAAGATAGGGATAGGAGGCATACAATGGATAAAGATTTACTCATTGAAATTATGAACAACGCAAGAGAAAACGTATATAGCTGGAGCTTATATTTTTTTAAGATAGATAGAAGAAATAATAATCCCTTTACTGCATATAAAATAAGGTTCAAGAATAATGAATACCTTCCAGAATATGCAAGAATATTAATTGATATGGTTGTAAAGTATCAGCTTGATAAAATTACAGAGATCAAAGATTATACAGGTGAAAACACAAAGGTTTCTTGCGATAGGATTGAAACGAATAATGTACTTGTTAAAGAGCAATGGGATTATTTTGTTGAAGATATAGCATGTGCTTCGGATGAAAAAATTGAAGGGAAATATAATGGATATGTACTAGAAGGAACCCCCTCTAACAATGATGGAAAATCATTGGTGTTTCTGAAAATGGCTAATCCTATAATTAATTTGAAAAATAAACGGAATGTTGTATTTACATTTGATGCGGATAATGAATTGGCTGAAATGACAGATGAGGTATGCAAGTTACGTATGGATGCAGACTGTATAGTGATTGATGAAGTAATATATTCATTCAACTATAAATTTGAAGATTTATTAAATATGGATAAGACAATGCAAAAAGTGAAAACTAAAGCACTTGAGAAGATTTTTGAACTTGATGCATTTGAAAATAAAGACGAGTTTGAACAAATGGCAAGGGCGTATAAGGCACCTAGAACTTTTATTACATTAAAAAGTGAACGCGTCAATCGGATAAAAAATAAGACAAAGAGAAAAGCAGTTGCAAGTATGTTGAATATTGAAATAAGCGATAATGGTAAGTTTGTTTTTAAGAATGAAGAAGAAGTTTCATTGTTGTTGAGATATTTGTGCTTTAAAGTATTTAAAGATGCTGAGACAAAAGATTTGCTTGAAGCAAACAATGTAACAAAATTAGAATTGAATTGAAAAGAAATATTTTTATTTATAATACATAAGGCTGACTAAAAACAAGGAGAATGTATGGATGATATAGAAGACACTAATTATAAGTTTTATTCCCAAGATATTGAAAATATATGGTATATATTCTTTTGTTTAGCTGATTCGGCATTTTCGTCTGTAGATGCATCTTATGGAAAAAAAGGACCATATATGTTATCTGGAGAGACAATGATGTCAATATGTAAAACCCTAGAGACTATTGATTTTTGTTGTAATAGAGATGCCTATTCGGATGCGTATACTTTATTACGGAAGTGTAGAGATGATTTAATGCAGTATTTATTTGTATTGAATGTTATACAGAACAAACATGGTTTGACGGATGAAGAAGCAGAAAAATTCACCATAAACTCGGAATCTGTGATGAAAATGATAGAGTTAGATGTGTCTATATTGATTTCAGGTGAAAGAAAAACAGACGCAGAACTAGCTATGGAAAAATGGATTTATAATGTATTGGAAAGCTCAGAAAACAAAGAGGATAGAAAACAATTTTTTGATACATCAAAATACAAATCATATTTGGTAAGTAATAATGAAAAGGTCAAATATATTTTTGAAAATTTTCTTGTAGATAAGTGGATGAGAGAGGATAGACAGTTAAATAATTATGTTCATGCGAATGGTATTAGATATGTAATGGATAATTATATATATCAGGACAAAAAGGAAAATAAAGATAAAGAGCTTATAGAGACACTTCAAAATATTACGGATATATTTTTGAGTTTGTTGTCAGTTATAGATAGCATTAAATTTCATTCATCAGATTATCTTGATGCTTTAGAAATGGGTATGAAGCCCCAAGAGGGAAGTCAATATTGGGTATGTCCAATAATTGTTGAATATATGAATGATAGGTTTGATAAGAAACTATTACAGTATATTCAGAATAATGAAGGAAATGGTATGCAATTTACGGCAGAATATTATGCTGATTAATAAATACAGGAGGCGATTAAATGACAACCGAATTGATGAGAGATTTGCTTACAAATGATGAGAAAATAACAATAGAATACAAGACATGCCAGCATAGAATACAGGAAGATGTTTATGAAACGGTGTGCTCATTTTCTAATAGATATGGTGGTTATATTATCATGGGTGTAGAGGATGATGGAACACCAGTCGGAATTAATAGAAATATGAGTAAAGATATGAGAAAAAACTTTGTTAATCAGTTAAACAATCCTGATAGAATGTCTCCTACATTATATCTTTCCATAGAAGAATTTGAATATGAAGGTAAATTATTATTATGGGTGTATGTTCCGCCAACATCTACTGTAGAAAAGTGTGCAACCAGGATCTATGACAGAAATGAAGATGGGGACATGGATATTACGGACTCTCCGATTCAACTACAGAATATGTATAACCGAAAGAGTAATACATATGCGGAGCACAAGATATTCCCTTATGTTACAACGGAAGATCTACGCATGGATTTGATGGGTAAAGTAAGAAATCTTGCAAAGAGCAAAAATCCGGATCATCCTTGGTTGAAAATGTCTGATGAGGAAATATTGAAGAGTGCTGGCTTATGGGAAAAAGATTTTTCATCAGGTATTCAAGGATATAATCTGGCGGGTGTGTTATTGTTTGGTAAAGATGATGTGATAAGGTCTTGCTGTCCTGGGTATATTACTGATGCATTATATAGGGTTGAAAATCTAGATAGGTATGATGATAGATTGCAGGTGACAACTAATTTAATAGAGGCATATGATCTTTTAATGGAATTTGTTGCAAAGCATACATCAGATAAATTTTGCTTAATCAACAATATTAGCACGAGTATTAGAGGTATTATTTCAAGAGAGGTTATTGGCAATATACTTGTGCATAGAGATTATTCAAGCGCATATCCGGCAAAGGTGATTATCGAAAAGGATTGGCTTAGAACAGAAAATTGGTGTATTCCTAGACGCCATGGAAATATTATGAGCGATGAGTTTACTCCTTATCCAAAGAATCCTTTAATTCAGCAATTTTTTGCTAATATTGGTAGAACAGATACTATTGGTTCGGGAGTAAGAAATCTTTACAAGTATACGCCAATGTATTCAGATGGTGGTAAGCCAGAACTAATTGAAGATGATGTGTTTAGAATTAATATACCATTAGACAGAATAGCAGCAGATGAAGCAACAGAACAGAAAACATTATCTGAAAGAGAACAGAAAATTTATAATATGATTTGTGAGAATCTGCATTTATCAGTTGAACAGGTAATGGCAGAATTGGATATATCAAGATCAACGGTATTCAGAGACTATGCTAAAATCAAAAAAATAACAGGTGCAATGTATGACAAAAAGACATCGACATGGACTTTGGATTGATAGGGTTGACTTAGTCTCATGCAGTCTCAAGTTAGTCTCAACATAGTCTCATGAGATTTGATATCAGATGAGACTGAATAAAGCGGCAAAAATGTGATAAAATCGGCATTTTTTCAAAAAGTAAGAAAAAATCAGTCTCAAGTTAGTCTCATTTTGGAGATGAGATTTTGAGATTGAGTTGAGACTGGGGAGTATTATGAGTGAATATTAAGAAGCGTACATTCGATATTAAGGACTATATTTTGTTAAATTATAGGGGAAATATTATTAATATGACAAAGGCGGAATTATATGTTACCGATATACTTAGATATTGTAGATGAAGCAAAAAGGGCAATTAATAAAAATATTTGGTATATGTTTGAATTGTTAGAATCAAATTGTGCTGCATTAAGTTATGAGGAAATATTGAGTGATATTTTCCCATAATATATTATAGAAACAAATTTTGAAAAGTGCGTGATGACAGTAAATGCTCTTCACAACATGGTTCAAGATAATTATGATAGAGATGAACTATCCTCTTTTTTTGAGCTTACGTTATATCACACGATTTCTTGGTGGATTGACGTTGCAAACGATATTCCATTAGATGAACTACCAAGAAATTTGTATATCAATAAACAAGGAATGGATATGTATGATTATCTGAATAGTGTAAATAGTTATTTGGATTTTATGTTTCAAGATTTGGATTTTTTACATCTAGAGGAAATGTATTCATTATACAAAAAGAATCCGAAGATATTAGAGGAATTTCTACATATCGATAAATGGACATACAAGAAGAATACAATATGCAAATGGAAAGGAAAAAATGGGATATGAATAAAAGAAATATGATAGTAAATATAAGTGGCGGACAAGTTAATATTGCAAAAGATAATGCAACGATAAATGCTATACAAAATAATGGGCTGGATGGAAATGAGTTTGAAACTATTATTCAAGCAATTAAAGATAATTTGTCAGGTTTAAAGAAAGAGGATGGCGATGAAATATTAGATGTATTGGAACAGGTAAAAGAGGAAATAGATAAAGAAAAACCGAAGAAAAGTCGTTTGCAGAATTGTTTAAAACTTATTGCGCCGATGATTACTATTGCAAATGGTATTCCGGTATTGGCTACTAATTTGCAAAAGCTACATGATATTATTATTCAGTGCATAATGAATTTGTAGAAATAGATAGGGGTACTCTATGAGAAAAGACAGTGAAATATTTTTGAGAAAATGTTTACAATACAAGACAGAAATTGGAGAAGATGCATTTGAACTAAATATTACCTATTTTGGAGGGATTCCTAACATAGAAGTTGAAATCGATGAAATTATCAATGAATTAAAAACACTTAAATGTATATCTAAGAAAAGTGAAATTATAGGAGAAACAATACAGATATATCTAACCTTGGATGGAATAACCTATTTTAGTAAACAGAAGATAAATGAAAATGGGATTACGATAAATTTTAACGGTGATCAGATAAATGTTGTCACAGATAATGGACGAATAGACGCTAAGAACTATGAAAAAGATATTGATAATATTCCTAAAACCATAGTGGTTGAAGGAAACAAGAATAGTAGAGAGGCTTCATCTGGTGGATCAGGAGATCAATTGTTTGGGTTAGGATTAATAGGGATGTTAGTTCTTACAGTGTTTTATTTGGATTATCGCATTAAAGTACAATTATGTTTGGTGCTTGCGTCGATAATTATAGAAGTTGCTACTGTTGGGGTATATTATAATAGCAGGAAAGCACAGGTGATATATGGAAAGAATATAAAAGAAATGTTATATTTCAATATGGCAGGAATAATATGTATTCCGCTTTTGATAGGAATTATCAATATGCCTTTATATACATCAAAAATAGATTTAGATGACTTTAAGAAAATCGTTGATATGGATGGAATAATTAAGGCGTTTTTAAATTCTGAATATGCATATTATGCCTTTTTTCAAATGGTGGGATTGATATTGCTGGCATTTTTCATGCTCCATATAGTTTGTTCGGACTTTTATATTATCGCAATAACTAATATTGTAATTGGTAAAAAAGGAAAATGGTTTTGGAACAGTTTATTTAAATTGACATATAAAAGAGGAAAAGATTGGAAAATTCATGTGTCGATAGGCATATTATTTTTAGTTATGAGCATTTTGTGTGTTATTGGAATTGTTCCTTACATAATAGATGTGCTAAGTAATATTAATGCAAACAATCTTTCAAAAATTTAGACGGGGAAGTACGGAAGTATAACATTACGAAAGTTGGTGATATTATGACTGATAAACTCACGAATAGTAAATTATATTTGTTTTTGTATACAATGAAAGAGTATCAAAGATTTTCCGGGGAACTCTGTAGTCATGAATTAACAGCTGATTATGATGCTGAATCATATGTGCAGATTAATACCAAATTGATTTTACTACGCAAGTATGGAAGTAAAGGAGAACCTGTATTTATTGAAGAAATCTTGGATGAAATGAAGAAAACATATCCGCATAAAAGCGAAGAGTCAAGCAAGATTTTAAACGAATATCATGAAATCATTAATATGCAAATTGAACAGATATTGGCAGACGGAACAAAACTTAATCTATATCAAACAATAGAGGATGTTATGTATGGTTTATATTTGCATGCGGATGCGAATAGAATTCAAAGATTAGTGCAAACAGATGAACAGTTACGTTTTACCTGTATAAGGAAGTATGTTGAAGACTTTGAAAAAGTGTTATTTAAAATAATCAAATGTCTCAGGGAATGTGGGATGGATGTAGAAGAAATACATAAAGAACATGCTAGCATAATTGCGTTTGGAAATCAGAGCGAAAGTCAGAATGTTGTTAATTCGCCATTTTGGTCAAATATGTATGGACACGATGCTGATGACGAAGAATTAAAACAGATATATGGACAATTAGTACCTGAGGATATTGAAATTTTAATTCGATGCAATATTTTTTTGGAAGAATTAAAAAAAGACGTTATTTCTGTAGATTTATTGGACAAATTAATTTTTCCATCTACGAAAAAGGATTGGAAAGATTATTCTGAAGCAAGAGAATTCTTTTTAGGAATAAAGAATCCTGGAATTAGTTCCAAGGTACGTTATAATGAACAACATACAATGGCATATGTTAGAATTCATCCTAATGTTGAGGATGCTTTTGTAATAAATTCGCCCCATATCATAAACGATATTTATGAAATATCGTTGGTTAAAGATCATGGTATGGTAGAATGGAAGATATATTCGTTGGGCGGTCACTTAGATTCTTACATAATTGAGAAATAGGAAATATTGATAATGGATTTGAATAAAGTACAAGTGGCTGCATTGCGTTTGATGCAATCAGATGCACGCTTTTTATATACTTTGGTGGATATACATAAAAATGCAGAAAATATAACCAGTAATTACATAATGATGTGTCAACCATATATAGGTATTTTTGTGGATGGAGCTGAGCAATGGTGCAAAAAAGTTGGATTAGTCCCACCTTCTTTTACTGCAGAAGAAAAAGTGTATTATACAGCACTAAGGCAAGGACACAAATTATTTGAAAAGAAGTATTTGGATTATTCTAAGATGCTGAATGAAAAATTCAAAGAGAGTGATAAATATTATTATGATAAAAGAACAACAATAGAGAAAATTCTTGGTTATTATAATGTTGGAACGGACTTGTGCAATGGCGAATTTTGTGGAAATACAATTATATGTGCATTACATACACCCATTAAAACGATTGGAAATGAGCAGGTTGGAAATATGATAAAGGGAATGAGCGTTATAGCGGGGAAGCTATCAGCGTATTTGGTTTGCACTGAGAATTTACCATATAAGTATAATGATTGCTTAAATGTTACTTATAAAGATTTCCATTTTTACAAGGATTGTCCTCTAAAACTGAGGACAAGTTTAGGGTTTGAATTATTCACCATTCTCTGTATTGTAAATTATGTAACAGTATTTATTGAAAAATATTTCATTGAAGAAATACCTCAAAAGTTTAAATTTGCTTATTTGCAGTATTATTACTTGTGTGATTTTATAAAGGAATTTAGCGTGGCAAATAATATTGGAATAGGATTGAATAGTTCCTTGAAAAACAGGGGTATTCGGAACTGTCTTGCACATTACGGTTTAGGTCAGTTTCTGAGTGAAGATGATGTTATTGAGGATGATGTACTAAAAGGATTAACATATAAGGCATTTGGTATGGATTACAATTCAACAAAAGAACACTTATTTGAGTATTTAAGGGAACTGACGGAACAAATTAAATATATGATTTTTTAGTAATCCCAATTCAACTATAAATGGTGCAATTCTGTTCGAAAAAATGTGCGCTGAGAAAGCTATAGAAACTAATATTATTACAAATGGACGAAAGCTTTCTTTGGGATAGAGGATATTGGAGACATGTGTTGTTTGTTGCTACAGAGAGTAAAACAACTTGAATTTAAAGAAGAAAAACAGAGCTTTTGGAAATTTAATATAGTTATGGTGTGATTGAAAAGGAGAGTTATGTTTTGAATGAATTTGAACAGATATATAATATTAAGATGGAAATTGATCAGAATATAAGTAAGCATAGGTTATTTTTGTTAAGCAAAGAGGATGCTATAAATACTGTATTTGAAAAATTAGGAGTTTTATTTAGACTGATATTATCTGCATCTCATAATAATGTTATGGAATATATCAAGGAAAAAGTAAAAACTAATGCAGTAAATATAAGCGAAATTGACTTTATACAAGAATCTCTAAAATGGATATGCAGATGGTCATCTAAATATTGTGCTGAACAGAGTGAAAATAAAGTAAAAATATCGGCAGAAGAAATTTATGAATTGATGGGGATGGCATATTCATATGAACAATTTTATAGAATGTGGCAATTACATAATAAACAGAGTGTAAAATTCAGGCAATTTGGCAATAAGTTAGAGTTTACGTATTGTAACGAAGAAACATATATGGTGCATGTTGCATATGATTACTTCCTATTAGGAACACTGTAAATACAAGGCTTTTCGGAGCCTACAAACCAGAAAAAATAATATTTGATCTATCACATTACGCAAAAAGCCGTCCGGCATGAAAAACGGGCGGCTTTTTTGCGTGGATAGACGGAAAGGAGGCACAAAAATAACTACAAAATTTTAGCGTTCAAATTTGTGCAACTTTAACGAAAAGGAGGATCGTAAATGGCCGATGAAAAATTGAATACTGGCCCTGCGGAGAATATTTCCCCGGAGGCCGCCGAGCCTATCACCACACCCGAACAGGCCGCAGCGTCTGAGCCCCAGCAGGAACAGACCGGGCCTGCCATACCTGAGCCCGGCGATGTGGTTGTGTCCTTTGACAAAATCAATGAGCTTATGGCAGAAAAGAGACAGAACGCCCGCGCCGAAGTCGAAAAGGCGGAAACCCCCGAAGCGCCGGAGGCGGCAGCCCCCGGAGAAACACCGCAGCCCGCCAATACGGAGGAACCGAAAAAGCCGCGCCGTGGCCGTCCGCCGAAAGCGGAAAAGGCTGCGACTGAAAATCAGAAATCGGAGAAATCGGCTGGGGCCCGCAAGGGCCGCCCACCCAAGGCGGATAAGACGGCCCCTGACAAGCCCAAGCCGTCCAAACGAGACAAAGTGTCCCGAAGTGACGGAAAGGCCCCGGATTCCAAGGAGTCCATTAAGCCCGCACAGGATACGGCACCGAAGGAAACTGCTACTGCGGAACAGACAGCTCCCGAGCCGACCACACCGCCCCGCCCGGTTGAGGAAGGCAAGCTGGTTTATCTGAAACTTTCCGAGGTTCATCCGTTTCACACATTCCGTCCGCACCCCTTTAAGGTACGGGACGATGCGAAGATGCAGGAAATCGTTGCTTCTATCCGCGTAAACGGTGTAATGGTTCCCGGTCTTGCCCGCCCGGAGAAAGATGGAAACGGCTATGAAATTGTAGCGGGCCATCGCCGTACCCACGGCAGTGAGCTGGCTGGACTGGAGGAAATGCCCTTTATCGTCCGTGAAATGACCGACCACGAAGCGGTACAGGCCATGAAGGACAGCAACAAGCAGCGTGACGGGATGCTCCCCAGCGAATTGGCCGCGCTGCTGGAACTCGAGGTTGAGGACATCAAGCATCAGGGCGGGCGGCTGAAAGGTGTTGCAGAAGGCGATGTCGGGAAACGCTCGGTTGAGATTGTAGGCGAGGCGCATGAAATGAACTATAAAAAGGTCATGCGCTACTTGCGGCTCAACTCCCTTGTGCCGGAGCTTCTGGATAAGGTAGACGATAAAAAGATGGGCTTCATGCCTGCCGTGGAGCTGTCCTACATCAAACCGAAAAATCAGAGGCTTATTGCTGTTTCCATTGACGGGGAGCAGGCTTCGCCCTCGCTGGCCCAGGCTAAACGGCTCCGGGAGCTGGATAAGGAAGGCAAGCTCAACGGCGATGTCATTGACGGTATCTTATCAGAACAGAAAAAGGAGGATCGAGGCGTGATTATTTCTACTGCGGAACTGGAAAAGTATTTTGGCAAGGAGGTCACTCCCGCCAAAATGAAAGAACAGATTATGTCCCTGCTGGATGACTGGAAAGAAAAACAGCCGCCGGAGCTGGCAAAAGCCCCGAAAAAGCAGGAACTTGACAAGTAACAACTTCGAGACACTTTGTCCCGAGGGCCCCGCCCTCGCGCAGAGGCTCTGGTGGTATATATCCCCCGTCGCCGCCTGTTTTTTAGTACAGCCGGGAGTGGGCCGTCAAGGGTGCAGCGCACCGCCGTTTTCGGCGGCTCGCCCTTGACGGTCTGCCCCGGCTGTGCTATTTCCCCGGCAAGCGGCGGGGGTATATCCTCCAGAGCCGCCCCCTTTCCCTGGATAGGGAAAGGGCGGGGGGATAGGGTTGACCCCCTACCTATTATATATAGAAAAGAAACGGAGGTTTTGATTATGAAGCGACCCCTTGCGTATGTGACCGCCGCATGGCGCGGCGGCGAGTGCGAGGTCATGGAGCAGGCAGCTAAATACTGCCGCATTGTCTATGATGCGGGATATTCCCCCATCTGCCCTATGCTCTATCTGCCGCTGTTCCTCAATGACGCGGTGCCGGAGGAGCATAAAAGCGGTATTGATATGGGGCGCGACCTGCTCCGGCGCTCCCGCGTGCTGGTGGTATGCGGGAGCTATGTCGATGAAGCGGTAAAAAATGACATCGCTGTGGCCCAGCGGCTGGGGATCACCGCCACCACCCTGGACGGCATCCTCACCGTCAAGGGCCAGAGGAGGCGCTGATATGGCGTTCATTGAGGCGTATGTCACTAACCTGGGGAAATACAACGAGGGTGAGCTGGCAAGTGAGCCGTTGAAATTCCCCACGACTACCGAGGAAGTACAGGCGCTCCTTAAACGGATCGGCGTTGACAATATCCAGTATGAGGAGATTTTTATTGCCGACTATGGCGGCGATCTGCCGGAACTCAACGCCTGCCTGGGAGAATACGAAAGCATTGACGAGCTCAACCATCTGGCCTGCCTGCTCTCCGAGCTGGATAAAAGCGATTTGGAAAAGTTTGAGGCGGCTGTTGCCAGCGGCGAGCATACCTCCGGCGTGGGCGACCTCATCAATCTGGTGGAAAATCTGGATTGCTACGATTTCTATATCGGCGTGTCTGATGATGAAACCCTGGGCCGCATTTACGCGGAGGACATGGAACTAATCAACATTCCCGAAAACCTGCGGGATTATTTCGATTATGAGGCGTATGGCCGGGATATGCGGATCAATGAGGATGGCGGGTTTGTCAAAGGCGGTTTTTTCCTCCCCAACGGCAGCCAGTTTATTGAATACTACCACGGGCTGGAGGACATTCCAGACGATCACAAGGTTTTTGCTTATCCGCAGCTTTCCATCCGGGAGCAGATGGCGGCTTATAAAGAAGTCATTGACCGTTTTCCCCAGGCGGCGGAACGCCCCCGCCCGGAGCAAGGCCATACAGACCGATAGCGGCACTTCTGGACACATTGTCCAGAGGTGCTTTTTTCGTGTGGAAGGAGGGATAAGGGCTGATAGACGAGGACGTTTCCAGACGTACCATAGCAGTATCTATTAAGGCAAGCAAGCTCACGGCGCGGGGGCTTGCCTATGTTCTCCAGGCGGTAGGCCGGAAGATCGCCAAACACCACCGGGCCAAGCAGACGCCCCACGGCAGGCAGACGGTGGGGCAGCTCATGGGCCACGGGGCCGCCACGAACAGCATCGAGGTGGAGTCCCCAAAGGACTTTGACCGGGTGGCCCGGCGCTGGAATGTGGACTATGCCTTTTATAAGACCGGGCCGGACAAATACCTGTTGTTCTTTAAGAGCGGGCAGGCCGACGCCATCACCGCTTGCTTTTCGGAATATTCCCGGCGCGTGTTGAAGCGTTCCAAGTCCCAGCGTGTTCCCATCCGGGAACAGCTCAAACGGGCCGCCGCTGAACTGGCCCGCCAGCCGTCCCACAAGAAAGAACGTGCAAGGGAGGCGGTGCATGAGGACAGGTAGCGTCAAAAAATATGTGATACCAAACATCCCCTATTTGTTTGTGTTGTGGGCCTGCCTAAAGCTGGGGACAGCCTACCGGCTGGCCGCTGGCGCGGATTTCCCCCATAAGCTCATGGGCCTGGGGCAGACGGTAGGCCCGGCCTTTGCCGACCTTGCGCCGGGGCTTGATCCCTTTGACTGGCTTGTTGGCATTGTGGGCGCGGTGGGCTTCCGGCTGCTGATCTACTTCAAGAGCAAGAACGCAAAGAAATTCCGGCGGGATGAGGAGTTCGGGAGCGCCCGTTGGGGCGGGCCTAAAGATATAGCCCCTTTCGTCGATCCCGTCTTTGAAAACAATGTCATCCTCACCGGGACGGAGCTTCTTACCATGAACACCCGCCCCAAAAATCCGGCCAACGCCCGCAACCTCAACGCCTGTGTGATCGGTTCGTCCGGCTCCGGCAAAACGCGGTTCTGGCTCACCCCGCAGCTTCTCCAGGCCAGCGCGAAGAAAAAGGGCGGGTGCAGCTTTGTGGTGGTCGATCCAAAGGGCGGGGTTCTCTCCCAGGTGGGGGCTTTCCTGCAACGGAGGGGGTATCGGATCAAGGTGTTCAATTCCATTGATTTCACAAAATCCATGCA
>OFMC01001147.1_pt1 | contig 22088 bp, 19 predicted proteins | sample 1541271 | NCBI WGS metagenome assembly OFMC01 (sample SAMN04209252, study PRJEB22552) | human gut metagenome | biome: gut; material: feces | host: Homo sapiens | place: USA: Oklahoma | reverse complement strand
CACGGCGTTCAGATTGTATTGTTTCATGATTTGAATGTCCTGAAGCATACGTTCGGGAGATACTACATATCCTCCGTCCGGGTCGAGCTCATGGCGGTCGGCTCCCTTGAAAAGAACAGCTTTTCCGTTGACCAGGATTTGACCTCCTTTCAGTTCAATTTTGCGGAAACCGACATTTACGGGGATAACTTCATCGCTTCCCTGCATGCTGGCACGCAAAGTATATAAATAAGGAGTCTCGGCACTCCATTTATTCGGATTTTCTACGTTCATGGTCACAGTGCCGCTTCCTTTGGCGGTAGCCGTGGCTACTTGCTTGCCGGTGGCATCGACCAGTTCCAAATCGACGGTTCCGCTTCCCTTCAGGTCGAGCTTCACAGCCAATGAGCCGTTTTTATATTCAGTATCCAAGTCGGGAGTGACGCGGATATCCTGAATGCGCTTCTTGTTGCGTGCATACAGATAGCAGTCACGTCCTACACCGCTGAAACGGAAGAAGTCCTGGTCTTCCAGATAGGTACCGTCGCACCAGCGGAATACCTGAAAGGCGATTAAGTTCTTTTGTCCCGGTTTCAGGTAAGGAGTCAGGTCGAATTCGGCTTCCAGCTTGCTGTCTTCGCTATACCCCACATAACGTCCGTTTACCCATATATACATATTGGAAGTGACGGAGCCGAAATGAGCGATGATATCTTTCCCTTTCCACGAAGCGGGAACAATGATTTCGCGGCGATAAGAACCGACGTGGTTGTTTTCGGTCGGAACTTCGGGAGGATTGTTCTTAAACTGGTTGCGCCATGCATAGCCTACATTGACATAAATAGGGTCGCCGTAGCCATTTAATTCCCAAACGCCGGGAACCTGCATATCGTTCCAACCTTTGTCATTGAATGTTGTTTTCCAAAAGTCCATGGGGCGTGCGTCTGCATCTTTCACCCAATTGAACTTCCAGGTGCCGTTTAGCGTCATATAGTTGGCTGATGATTCTTTCAGTCCTTTTTTAGCTGCATCGGCATTTTCGTAAGCAAAGTAGTTGGTGTGCATCGGGGCGCGGTTTACCGCATTTACCTGCGGGTTGCGCCACTCATTGGACTGTGCGCTTGCTGCGAGTGCAAATACGGTGAACAGTCCGGTAAGAAGTTGTTTTTTCATGCTATAATAATTATAAAGGTTTTGTGCAAATATAGTGAAAAACTATAGTTCTTATGGGGATAGACCGGGCAATATTTGTTATAATTGTACTTATTTTATAACTTATTCTTAAATATAATGGCATTTTTGAAAGGTATATGGGGAAAATGGCAACATTTGCTGCACAATGACAAATGGAAGCATAAAATTTATGTGGTCATCTTTGAGAGCGATACTCCGGCAGGGAAATGGTTTGATGTGGCGCTTATCGGGTTTATCGTGCTTAGTATTCTGGTGGTGATTGCCGAAAGTATTCAAGGTTGGTCAGCAGTGATCGGGCCTTATTTGCGGTTTTCGGAATATGTCTTTACTTTCTTCTTTACCGTGGAATATCTGTTAAGGCTTTATTGTTCTCCCCGGCCGCGCAAGTATGCTTTAAGTTTTTTCGGTATTATTGACTTGCTGGCGACTTTGCCTCTTTATATAGGTTGGTTCTTCGGCACGGCGCGGTATTTGCTGGTAATCCGTACTTTCCGGCTGATTCGGGTGTTTCGTATCTTTAAACTGTTTAATTTTCTGGACGAAGGAAACTTGTTGTTGCATTCACTGACCTATAGCAGCCGCAAGATTATTGTTTTTTTCCTCTTTGTGCTGATATTGGTCATCTCTATCGGAACATTGATGTACATGATTGAAGGACAGCGTCCCGGCACGGCTTTCGACAATATTCCCAATAGCATTTATTGGGCGATAGTTACCATGACCACTGTCGGTTATGGCGATATCACTCCCGAAACCCCTTTAGGGCGTTTCCTCTCGGCAGTGGTGATGCTGATAGGCTATACCATCATTGCTGTTCCCACAGGAATTGTATCTGCATCAATGATGAAAGAACACAGACGCAGGCAAGTCCTGAAATGTCCGCACTGTGGAAGAGACGGACACGAAGAGGGAGCAGCCTATTGCAAATATTGCGGAGGGAAGTTGGAATAAAAGAAACTGTCATTCCACTACCCATCTTTTATCATGTGGGACAACCGTTTGGGGGTTGTAATACATGCCCTCTTTGGTGGGTATTTTTAACTTATAAGTCCTTTTGCTATGATTGGCTAAGCTGGTTTCCCGTAACCATGGGTTCATATTCTTCAGGATGGCCAATGTGATTCCTTTGCTGCGGGCAAAGCGGGCAAGGTTTGCTATTCCTTCTGTTACGGTTATTTCGGTATAAGGGATGGCAGGGTATAAATCAGATGCTCTCAGCCGGAAACCGAAAGCAGTCGGGTCGGAGAACATAATCTTGGCAGCGAGGATACGATATACATAGCGTGCGGTTTCTTCCACCAATTGCAAGTCCAGTGAATCATCTACATCTTGTTTTGCCAGTTGGCTGGCAATTCTTGCTTGTCCGGCATTATAAGAGGCGGCCACTGCCACCCAGTCTTTGTATTTGGCATAAGCATCTTTCAGATAGCGGCAGGCAGCACGGGTTGCTTTTTCCACATGATAGCGTTCATCTATGTTGGAATTGACTTCCAGTCCGTAGTCTCGTCCGGTCCCTGGCATGAACTGCCACAGTCCGGCGGCTCCGGCAGAGGAGCGTGCGATGGGGTTGAGGTTGCTTTCTATTACCATCAGATATTTAAAGTCATCCGGGATTCCGTTTTCCTTCAGTATGGGTTCTACGATAGGGAAATAGCGGTTGGCTTTCTTTATCATTTGCAGGGAGGTGCTGTGCATATAGGTAAATGCCAGCAGTTCGCGATCCATACGCTCATGGCGGTCGTATCGGCTGAGGTCTATCGTTTTTCCACAGAAAATGACACTGGCCGGCACTTCGGGACTGCTGTATTTCAGTGCGGTGATACCTAAATCTTTTTTTATGGCTGTACTTGCTGTGTCTTCCTGTTCTCCTTTCGGAGCAACGCAACTGCTGCCCACAAGGGCAGGTGAGATTGTGACCAAAGCAAAAAGCATGGCTGCGGTTATGTTCAGTGTATATTTCTTCATCTTTTTTCTACTTTCTTCCGGCGGTGGTACCATCAGGTTATTTTTATATCATGGCAAAGATAGCTTTTTTGCCTTATAATACCTATATTTATTTTTGCAAAGGTGTAATTTATCGTTTGGTGTTGTGCTTGTTGATAATTTACGATTTGTAGTGATGAAGCGGATTAAACGGGAAAAGAGGTAGCGGAAGAAAGGATACTGACTATGCTTTTATTTGGTCCGACTTATTTTTATTGTAGTAAATATTCTTCGGATATGTCTTATTTATGGAATATATTTTTCTATCTTTACAGCCATTAAAGGACTGGAGTCTCTAAAAAGTCTAATACATGTGAAGGTAGGGTAGCAGGTTTTGACTTTTCAGAAATGGATACTCAGCCATAGTACGAAATCAATATCGAAAATTATGATAAAGAATAAAGCTCAAAAACAAAAGCTGCTATCCCCGGAAGCATATATTAAGGAGAAAGCAAGACAGTTGCCGATAGTAGAGTGCTATATAGGAACGAAATGGGATTATATGGGGGAAAAGACAGTTATTGTCACTCGTCAACATCCGCAAGGACACTTTACGATGGGAGTTTATTTGGTGGATATTTATTGTAAAGGTTTGCTTCATTCCGAATATTTCTTCAATATGAATCATGACGATTATGAAATGATGGTGAAACGTATCGATATGGATGAAGACTTGAAAAAAGCAGCGTATGCCGATGCCCATAAGTTGGTGTATGGTGCTATCGATTTTGCCGAAGCTGTAGGAATAGATTCTGAGGATTCTTTCGATATCACGAAATATATTCTGGATGAAAAGAAGGAGGAGATACCGTTTGCTGAATTTGGCAGAAACGGTAAACATTACCTGCGTGCCGATACAGATGAGGAAGCAGAACTTTATATACCTATTATAATGGAGGCAATCGGCACTGATTTTACTTACAGTATAGAAGGAGTGACTGATGGAGAAGTGGATGCAGCAGAGGTACCTTTTGGTGATTTTGATTTCAGTGAATTGAATTATGATGAAGAAGAATTCGACAAAATGTTTGAGAAACTGAATAGGGAATCTCAGGATTGATGTTGTATAGTCTGTTAGATTATCACCTGTAGGGGACAAGCATATCTCGTCCCTACAGGTGACAATAGCAGCGTTATCAACGTTTTGATACCCTTTCTTCTTATTCTTATTTAGGTAAATTGAAAGCGACAGACATTTCTTTCATTTGTTCCTGGCTCATGCCGTCGGGTTCAAAGCCCATGTTCTTTGCCGCGATATAAATCAATGCTGATTTATTCAATACATCAATTTGGTCGAAGGCTGCCATTACATCGCGGTCCACAGCAAAGATGCCATGCTTTTCCCACATGACGACATCATAGTCTGCCAGTTCCTTGATAGTGGCTTCTGCCAGTTCTACTGAGCTGGGAAGCGCATAAGGAATCATGCCTAGGCCGCGCGGACAGAATGCTTTTGTTTCGGGAATCATACTCCACAGCAGGTTAGTGGCTACATCTTTTTCCATGAATTTCTTGTTGTGCGACAAGGCAATCAGTTCGATGGGATGCGTATGTACGGATGCTTTATAAGGAGAACCTTTACTGATGAGGTAATTATGCACGCTCAAATGAGAAGGAACTTCAGAGGTGGGCTGAACCGGTTTGTCGGCTATAATAACGTAGCTTGCGCAGTCATCCAGAATGCGGATAACAGAACCGTTGTCCATGGGGCGGCGAGCTAAATCACGCATACGCATGTTGGTTCCTTTGCAATAGAAATAGCATCCTTTCAGATGAGGCAGTGTAACGCCGATTTGTTTTACTTCACTGATGGCAGGCATATTGCGGATTTCGTCGTCTGCGTATTCTGTGATGTTAACGGTGATATTTCCTCCGTTGCGTTCTGCCCATCCTTTTTGCCATAAATAACCGGCAACTTCTGCTACTTTATTTACTTCATGTGCCAGCTCGGGGCGATTGTCTAAAATTGATTTCATATTTCTTTTTGATTTGATTGTTCTGTAATTTACAAATATAGCAAATATTAAATATCCTCTCTGTAACAGGCAAGATATTTATGATAAGCTTCTTCCCATTGGGTTGTATTCTGCGGCTCGAAGGAGACGGTCTCTACAGAGGTACTGATGAGACGGCGCATGGCGGCAATGTCGTTTACCAGTCCGTTTGCTTTTGCCTGCAGCATGATATTGCCGATTGCTGTTCCCTCACTCGGTCCTGCCATGACAGGAACACCCACTGCATTGCAGGTGAATTGGCTGAGTAGGTTATTGCGTGAGCCTCCGCCGATTATGTGTAATTTTTCGATAGGGAATGGCGCAATCTTTTGCAGCACACTGAATATCTGTTTGTAGCGCATGGATAAACTATCAAAGATGCAACGGGTTATTTCTCCGTATGTTTCGGGGACAGGTTGACCGGTCTGTTTGCAATATCCGGCAATAGCCTTGATCATGGATGCCGGATTTTGGAAACATGGGGCATCGGGATTGATAAGACTGCGGAAAGCGGGTGCTGCCAAAGCAGCGTCAATCAATTCGGTATAAGAATAACTGTTGTTGGTTGTTTCCCATTCCTTGCGGCATCGTTCGAGCAACCACATACCGCAGATGTTTTTCAGGAACCGGGTAGTACCTTCCACTCCTCCTTCATTGGTGAAGTTCTGTTCGTAGCTTTCTTTGTTGATAATGGCATCTTTTACTTCGATACCCATCAAGCTCCATGTGCCTGAGCTTAGATAGGCGAAATTCTCGTTCTGAGCCGGTACTGCTGCCACAGCCGAGGCGGTGTCGTGTCCGGCTACCGAGATGACGGGAACAGCTCCCAGACCGGTCAGTTTCTGTACCTCTTCTGTCAGTACTCCGATTTGCTCTCCGGGGAAGACAAACCGGCCGAATTGTTCTTCTCTGACTCCCACTACGTCCAGCAGTTCTTTTTCAAAACGTTTGGTGCGCGGGTTCAGTATTTGTGAAGTAGAGGCAATTGTATATTCGGTGACCATTTTTCCGGTGAGCATATAGCCCAATGCATCGGGCATAAAGAGAATTTTGTCTGCTGCTTCCAATGCGGTGCAATGATTGCGGTGTAGTGTCGATAACTGGAATAATGAATTGAAATTCATTATCTGAATGCCGGTAATATCATATACTCTTTCGCGAGGAATGTGCGTGAAGTATTCTTCGGGTGCTCCTACTGTATGTGGGTCACGATAGCAATAGGGATTGCGGAGCAGTTCGCCATCCTTACCGATAAGTGCGAAATCCACCCCCCATGTATCGATACCGATGGAACGGATGGGAATGTTGTCTTTGGCTATTGTTTTGAGTCCGTTGATGATTTCGCGGTAAAGGGCATAAATGTCCCAGTAACAATGACCGCAGGCCTCTATTATATGATTGGGAAAGCGGGTAACCTCTTTCAACTCTAATTTGCCGTCTCCCAGGCAACCTAAAATGGTTCGTCCGCTGGTGGCTCCCAGGTCTACTGCAAAGAAATAAGTGTGTTCCATGTTTCTGCAATTGATAATTTAAGGAATTAATGATACTGCAAAAATAACTCATTCTTTTAAACTGTTCCTCTTTTTTTGATATAATAACTGTTCGAATGCATGGTAAATGCCCTAAAACATATTATTCTTACTTTTCTGGTAACTTCTTTGGTGAAATGACAGAATATCAATACCTTCGCTAAATGAAAAATGTATGAAGGTTTAATTAAGAATGAAAAAAATAGTCGGACATCTTATTGTTCTCTCTTTATTATGCTTGATAAATGTTAATCCGGCAAGAGCGTGGGATGCTGATCGACGGCAGCCCCAATCTTATGAATTGCAACAAAAATATATCCATTCATTCAGGCAAAATGCCGGCTTTATTCATACAGAGAGGAATGATAGTATTGCTCTTTTGGGGGACAGTCTGACCACTGTATTGGATTCTATAGGCAAATATGATGAATATTTTGAATTGAAGAGGGTCGTAATCCGTTCGCATATTCTTAGGGGAGAGACTCGCATTGCCGTTGCTCAAAGTGATATGATGTACTCCAAAGCTCAGGCAATGAACCACAAATTCGGAATGGCAATGTCGCTCAGTGCAATTGGTGAAGTGTATAGTCACATGAACCGGTTGGAGGAAGCGGGAACATCACTTGAAGAGGCTTTAAAGCAGTTAAAAGATTCTTCGGATAATCAGATTCTTACAAAAATACTGCTGATGCAATTGGTGGATAATCTTCTGCATTTGAAGAATATTGGGAAGGCTAAATTGTATATAGAGCGCATAAATGAGTATTTGTCGGAAGATTTATCTCCGGTGGAACAGGCATTGTTTTATAATTATAATGCTTACTATTGTATTCAGGCGGGGGTGCCGGATGAAGCCGACAACTACTTAAAGGAGGCTTGGAAGTTAGAACCGATGCTGCCGGTGGGGATTATCCGGCATCTGTTGATAACCGAGGCGGCTTATTATGAGAGTAAGGAAGAATATGAAAAGGCGTTGGATGTTTACGACCGTTTCTTTAAAGGAAAGGCACCGCAAAGCAATCGCGGATTGTATATTGATGCAATGCGTAATAAGGCAGAATTGTATGTTATGATGGGGAAAGAGCAGGAGGCTTTTAAACAGTTTGCTAATGTATATGCTTATGTGAAGTCTGTATTTAATAAGAATTATCCTAAGGAGATTGACCGGCTTTGCACTCGTTTTCAGGCAGATCGGCTGAAGTTTATGAATGAACACCGGCGTACTCTGTCCAACCGCTATTATGTGACCGGAATTGCTGTTTGTGTCTTGGTGCTGTTTTATCTTATTTTTCTGAGTTGGAAGAAAATATTCAAATTGAAGGAATCAAAAAGAAAGCAGGAGGAGATGAGGCGGAAGGCAGAGAATGCCATTCGCAAAAAGAATATGTTCCTTTCTAATATGAGCCATGAAGTGCGTACGCCGTTAAATGCTATTGTGGGTTTCTCCACTTTGTTGGCGTCGGAAGAGGATATGGGCATGGATGACGACTCCCGTAAGCAAGCTTGTGAGATTATCCGTGTCAATTCGCATCAACTGCTGAAACTGATAAATGATATACTTGATTTGTCGGATTTTGAAGAAGACAATATTCACTTCAATATGAAGGAGCATGATGCGGTAAAGATATGCAATGAAGTAATAGAAACCATACGCGCCTCTTATAAACTGAATGTAAGGTTGGAATTTGAGACAGCTCTTGCTTCGTTGAAGCTCGAAACGGATGATTCGCGACTGAGGCAGGTGTTGATAAATTTGTTGGTGAATGCTGTTAAGTTTACTAAAGAAGGTTCTGTTGTGCTTAAACTCGAAAAGGCAAATGACGGGACAGCTCTCTTTTCGGTGGCGGATACAGGTTGCGGCATTCCAAAGGAAAAGCAGAAACTTATTTTCGAACGTTTTGAAAAATTGAATGAGTTTGTACAGGGGACCGGTTTGGGACTTTCTATCTGCCGGCTGATAGTGACGTTCGTAGGTGGTAAGATATGGATTGACGGAGATTATACCCAAGGGGCACGTTTTTGTTTCACTCATCCGTTAAAGTATAAATCGACACTATTATAAGCAGAGTATCATAATATGAAGAAAATTATAACACTGGTATCTTGTCTGATTTCGTTTTCATGTCTCTTTTCCCGGGGATGGAAAGGGGATGATACGATTGCTTTTCGTGACAGTTTGATGAGGAAGGTGGAACATTTACCAGCAGATACTTCTCGTTTGTCTGTGTTGCTGGACGCGGCATATTTGCATCAGAATCCTCCTTATAATGTGTTTTTTGCCAAGTGCCTTTATGAAGAAGCACGTAAGCAGCAGAATATCTATTATGAGAATTTGGGTGCCTATTATCTGGCTGTCTGTTATGATAAAAAACATGATTTGGACAGTATCACCCTTTGGGTGGATGAGTTGCAGGAACTTGCTTCCAAGATAGGCAAGTATGATTATTATCTGGAACAAAAGGCTGCTATCAGTCGCGTGCTGGCTTCTAAAAAAATGAATGAAAAGGCGGCTTTTGTGGCAAAAGAAGTTTTGAAAGAGGCACAAGAGAGAAAAAGTAATAATGGCATAGTGGCTGCCTATAATAGTTTGGGATGTACGTATGCTGCTTTTAATCGTTCGGATGAAGCACTTGCAGCTCTTCTAAAAGGGTATCGGGCTTGCAAGAAAACGACTAAATTGAGTTTGCGCATTGATATTCTTTCTCGTTTATCAAGTAGATATGCTGATATTGTTTCCGGTTTGCCTTCTAAGGACCCCGATAGAGTGAAGAGAGATTCTGTTTTGTTTTATTTAGAGAAAATGGAGGGCTTGTTGAAAGAAGTGTTGTCTAAGGAGCCCAAGACTGTGAATAATTGGAGAGATGTAATGGTGGATTGCCAAACCAGGTATGTTCGTTATTATATGCATCATAAGGATTATTCTAAAACGGCTGAATTCCTTGAAAAAGCCAAAAACTTGCTTACTCCGGAAGTGGATTCGGTGTATTGGCTGAATATACAATTGATGGAATTGCAGTATTATGCCCGGACACAGGAATATGATAAAGGAATTGCATTGATAGACCAGGTCGCTCCGTTTGTCGAAAGGGGACATATAGATGTATTCGAAACTCTTATTTTTTATAAGTCTTTGATATTGCGTGATAAGGGTGACTGGAACGAAGGCATCCATACATTGAAGTTTTTGCTGCATAAACAGGATTCTTTGAGTATAGCTACAACCACCAGCCAGTTGGAACAAGTAAAAGAGAATTATCAAATCAATGAATTGCTGATGGAAAAGCAAAAGATTACTAACCTGAACTATCTTCGGGCTATTATGATTTTGGGTGTACTATTGGTTTTGATGCTGTTGTTTTATCTTTATACCGGTTACCTATCAAAGAGAATTGCTTTGGCAGAAAAGGAGGCGATAAAGGCTGCCGAGCTTTCGCATACTGATAATTTGGCTAAAGAACGGTTGAAACTTGAAATCAGTCATGATATACGTACTCCTTTGAATGCTGTGGTGGGTTTTGCCGAAATTTTGGCTGATGCGGATAATTTGGATGAAGAAAGTAAATCTGCTTATAATAAGATTGTTCAGGAGAATGCTACACAGTTATTGGACTATGTGAATAATATCCTTGAGCTTTCTCGCCTTGAATCGGGGAAAATAAAATATGTGGAAGGCAGTTGTGACTTTATCGGTCTGTTTCGCGCTGTGATAGAGGAGGCTGATAAAAACGGGCAGAACTGTGTGCATGCAGAGTTGCATACCGATTTGGAGAAACAGATGGTCAGAACAGATCAGGCACGTTTACTTTCTTTGTTTGAAAGTTTAGCCGTCTCTACCGTGGACACGGAATTTTATCATTCGGATATAACAGTAAAACGTGTGGAAGAAAAATCGCTTTTACTGGTGACGGTTGTTAATACACCATTGGCAAAGGAGCGTTTTGAGAATAAAACGGCTATGATTCGTAATGAGATAAATGCTCACTTTATTCATTATTTCGGAGGATATTATAAAGTAGACGAACAGGCAAAACAAGGACCTTCTGTGACTTTTACATATCCGTATGATGTTGCCGGTCTGCATATTCATTGAAAAGTTTCACGAAAGGATTGAGTTACGTCGAGAGTAGACAAAGGCAGTTGTTTTTCTGTCTTACTTCCTTATTGGGTATGGCTTTTTTCGATTAAAATATAACTTTAACACTACTTTTTTGCATATATGCGCAAAAATATTCTGCTTTTTGTATCTATATTCCCAAACAATGCGTAATTTTGCAATCGAATCAGAATAATTATGCAGTATGAAGAGCAAGAATAGCAGACTGGATGCCATCAAAATTATAATTTCCTGCAAGGAAATAGGAAGTCAGGAAGAACTGTTACAGGAATTGGCTAAAGAAGGATTCCGCCTGACACAGGCTACACTGTCACGTGATTTGAAGCAATTGAAAGTTGCAAAGGCTGCCAGCATGAATGGGAACTATGTATACGTATTACCTAATAATACAATGTATAAGCGTATGACCGAACAGCATTCGGCCGGCGAATTATTAATGCATAATGGCTTTATTTCCATTGAGTTCTCGGCAAATCTGGCTGTGATAAAAACTCGTCCCGGTTATGCCAGCAGTTTGGCTTATGATATTGATAGTAAAGATTTTGATGAAATTCTGGGAACTATTGCCGGAGATGATACCATTTTTATTTTGCTGCGGTCAGAAGAACAGGCTGCCTTTTTCGCAAAACAATATGCAGTTTGGATGCAAACGGAAGAAGGGGAAACGATATGCTGAAAGAACTTTATATTGAAAATTTGGCTGTCATCGAGCAGGCAAGCATTCCGTTTTCTCAGCATTTTAATGTGTTCACCGGTGAAACGGGTGCGGGAAAATCCATTTTGATTCATGGCATCAATGCCGTTTTAGGGCAGCGAGTAACAAAGGATTTTGTCCGGACAGGCTGCAAAAAAGCAGTCATTTCTGCACAATTTACAGACTTGGGCACACCTGTCTTAGAATGTTTGGAAGCGTTGGGGTTTTCCGCTCCAGATGGAGAGTTGTTGTTGACGAGGGAAATTATGGCAGACGGCGGCAGCACAGCACGCATCAACCATCGAATTGCAACGGTTTCTGCACTGCGGGAATTGGGAGCAAGACTGATTCACATTCACGGACAGCATGACAATCAAATTTTACGGTCAGCCGACCAGCACTTGCAAATGATTGACCAGTTTGGGGAAACACTGCCCTTGCTGCAATCTTATCAAACACATTTTCGTGCTCTACAAAAGATTGCAAAACAGTTGAATGCGGCACAAAAGGCAGCGAAAGAACGGAAACAAAAGCAAGCATACCTGCAAACGCTACTGGAAGAAGTGCGTGCTCTGCAAATAGAACCGGGAGAAGAAGACCGAATTACAGAAAAAATGCAGCAGTTGCAGGCGGCAGAAGATGCAGCAATGGCAGTTCGTTCCGCTTGGCAATTATTAGAGGAGAACGAACAGAGTGCAACTGCCAGTTTAGCAGAAGCAGAACAGCAGCTACAGACTGCAACTTTTCCGGCAGCAGATCAGCCCGAACAAGAATCATGGTTGCAGCGATTGGAAGCGGTAAAAGTAGAATTGTTGGACTTATCAGAAAGTTTATTTCAAAAGATGGAACAACTTTCCGACAATGAAGCTCAGTATCAGCAATTACAGCAACGGGCAGAATTATTTCGGCAGGTTTCTAAAACATATTTGTGCACCTGCGATGAATTGCTGGAACGTGCAAACGATGCAGAATTACAGCTGGAACAGATACAACACGATGCGGTTGCAATCAAAACATTATTAGAAGAAAAAAATCACTTACTAGAAGTGGTTTCTACAGAAGCAAAACAGCTTTCTCAGCAGCGTGCAGCAGCGGCAAGACGGTTTACAGATGCGGTCATGGAGCAGTTGACCTTTTTGAATATGCCAGATGTTGTTTTGCAGGTTGCTCATACGACCGGAAAGCTGACCATTCAGGGAATGGATAGCATGGAACTATTGATTTCTGCCAACAAGGGCGAAGCACCAAAGCCGCTTGCAAAAATTGCATCTGGTGGGGAACTATCTCGAATTATGCTGGCGTTAAAATGTGTCATTGCAGACAGAGATCAGATTCCGACCTTGATTTTTGATGAAATTGATACGGGTGTCAGCGGAAAGGCTGCCCAGAAAATTGGATTCAAACTAAAAGAAGTCGGAAAAAATAGACAGGTTCTCTGCGTAACGCATTTGTCACAGATTGCAGTGATGGCAAATCATCATCTTTTGATTGAAAAAAAAGTGGAAGGAGAACGAACCAGTACCCATGTAACGCCATTAGATTTAGAAGGACGGGTGCAGGAAATCGCTCGAATTATGGCTGGAGATTCTCCCAGCAAGTTGATGCTGCAAAGTGCAAGAGAAGCTTTACAACAAGCACAGGAAGCAGAATAAATGCTTAATAGGAATTATTATCAAAAACGACATAAAAACTACTTTTAAAATTCTCATAGATTGTGTATCATAAAGACAGGCGAAACGTCATAGAATAAGGTGTGTGATGGTATGAGTGTTCGGCTCAATCCGGATGCAGATTTGGTTGCTGCAATTCGGGAAGGATTGCGAAAGAAGGGCGGTTATTGTCCTTGTCGCTTAGAACGGACAGAAGCATATAAATGCATGTGCGAAGAATTCCGGAAACAAATTGCAGATCCGGAATTTGAAGGATATTGTCATTGTATGCTGTATTATAAAAGCAATGATGCAGAAACAGGAAAGGATGATAAAAATGGCAGTCACAACAGTAACAAAGGATAATTTTGAAGCAGTGGTTTTGCAAGCAGAAAAACCAGTTCTGATTGATTTCTATGCAACTTGGTGCGGCCCTTGCAGAATGGTATCTCCGCTGGTGGATGAAATTGCGGAAGAATATCAGAACTATCAGATTTGCAAGGTGGACGTGGACGAGTCACCAGAATTGGCACAGAAATTCGGTGTCATGAGCATTCCAACATTGGTGGTATTGAAACAGGGTAAGGTTATTACCCAGAATGTAGGTGCATTGCCAAAGAATGCGATTTTAGATTTGCTGGAACAGGCAGAAAAGTAAAGAAAAGTAAAAAGCGGTAGGTTTGATATTCAAACCTACCGCTTTTGTGTTTCTCAATGCATTTTTTAACCACCAACAGTGATACAACAATAGGTAATTGACTGTACCAAACCGTTTCCATCGAATGCAAATTCCAAATAATAATCATCGTGGTCATCGTCCGGATTTAAGTCGATGGTATAACGATAAAATCCGTCTTGATCTGTTCCCATACCATAGGCTGCGTTTACTTCTTCTACAGTAGAACCAATGTGAATCCCTTTTTCAGTAGAAGCTTTCTCGTTGGAAAGCGTGATGGCTTTTAAGGTTTCTTCTGCATTGTCAACCAATTCCAGCTTGATGCCCTGTTCGTCATACGAAATAAACTGCATGCCATCGACTGGTTCAGTAGGAATATGGTCTTTTCCTCGCATTTGGTTTCGGAAATCAATGCTGCTTTCACCCGGTTTCACGGAAATTCCGTCAAACGTAAACCGCATGTCGTCTTCCGTAAAAGTTCCATTTGGTGCAACCAATGTGCTGATAACAGTTGTTTCAACGATTGTGGTTGCCTCTGTCGGAGCTTCTGTAACAGGTTCTGTTGGAGCTTCCGTTGGAATTGTAGTAACAACTGTAGTTTGTGCAACAGTTGGCTGTGTGGCTGGAGCTTCTGTTCTCCGAACAGTCAAATTCGGGTTTCCGGCATAGTGAATGGTGGTAGCTGTTGTGGTGTTCGTGCTGCCGGAACTGGTTGCACTGCCCGTGCTGCTGGAAGTAATTGCAGATGTTTCAGATATGACAGAAGTTGTTTCTGAAGAAGCAGTGGTTTTTGCTACTTCAATAATGGTATCTGGAACGGACTGGTCAATCTCTGTCTTTTGACCGCATCCAATCAATGTGCCAAGTAAGGCAGCAGAACAAGCATATGCAAAAATTTGTTGTTTTTTCATAAAAATGACGCCTCTCTTCTTTTCTGCAAAATCCCTCATTTTGCAGATTGTCAAACAGGAAAACAAGTGATTTTTCTCTTTTTTGGATACCACATATTATACTACAGAGGATGTCATTTGTCAATGGTGCAGGTTTCCTATTTTGGAAAAATGGATTTTTCAGAATGTTTTTTAGAAATCGGGTTATTTTTCCTCGGAATTGTGTTGATTTCGCCGATTCCAAGCAGCATCTTCACAAAGAATCGTTCTATTTTTTTGGAATCCTTGTACAACTGAACGATATGTTGTCAGCATTCGCAGAGAAATCCCACCCATTTTTAACAACAATTGAAACGCAGTCCCTTTTTTTCGACTTGCATAAAATCCCTTTTTCGTGAATGGATGAAATAAAAATACAGATTTTTGCTTCTGAACGGCTGCACGGGTTGCTTCAAAAAAAGAAATCTGTGGGATAGAATCCGGCACTTCTGTACAGTCTGTTTGGAACTGTTCTGTTGCAGCTTGCTGCTGCTGTAGAATTTGCCGATGAAGGGTGATGGCATCTGTTTTTTGCAGCCATTTCCATCCACGCAAAAAATCTCGGTATCCTTGTAATACGAATTTTGCAGTATCATAGCGGTGCAGAAAAAGCAGATGCAGAACAGTTCTCCAAAGTTCTAGCGTAACAGCAAGGGCATTTTTTGCTTGCCCGTGGAGGGCATAGGTGATACAGCCGTTGCGGGTGATATAGTATTCATTCCACGGTGCATATTTTAGATGAAAATTTTCATGCCAGACACAAACGCCGGTCATCATAACAACCTGCTCTTTGATTTGCAGAGCATATTCCACATCGTCCATCTTAATAAAAAATGGCATCGGTAGCCCCGCTTGTTTCATAGCTGCAACGGGCAGCAAACACATCCACCATGCAGCATAATTCGCAGGAATTGGCTGCATCCGTGCCAGCAGGGAAGTATGTTTAGTCAAATCTGCCTGCGGCTGTATGCCAGTTAGGCAGCGATTTTGGCAACATGCTCCAGCTTCAAACTGCATCGCAGGCTGCATGATGTCCATCATTGTTCCGCCGATGGTCAAAGCTTCCCGTTGTTCCGGTTTGCAAATGGACAAGAAAGAAATGGCTCTCTGAACACCGTTCCAGTCTGCAATAATATCATCATCCATGAGCAAAACATGGGTATATTGCTCTCGATGCAGAGCTTCTTGTATGCCCCTTGTAAATCCACCGCTTCCCCCTGTGTTTTGATTGGGAATCAGGTGGATTTGGTTGGAATCCGGCAACTGTTCTTCTGTCCAGGTTTGTCCGTTATCAATCAGAAAAATGTCTACTGGAAGGGTGTGATGTTCTTTTTGCCATTGTAAAAATTGCTGTAGGGTATTGGAAACCCAGGATTCCCGTTGATAGGTGCAAATTACTGTAGCCACTTGAATAGCGTGAAGTTCTGAAACATCTGCCAAATAGCAGCCACGCAAAAATAAGCAGTTCTCTGATTTTGCCTGCAAGCGAAAATACAGAAAGCCGTTTTCCGGAAGATTGGAAATCGAAAACGGAAATACTTGTGGCTGTGACCCATCACTGGTGACGGTTTGTTCATAGAGCAAGCTTGTTCGTTCTGCGGTGCGAACATAACATTGTACCAGCATTGTTCCCTTTATGAAAAAAGTTGCAATGGGGGTTGTTAAGGTTGTATACCGCCGCCATTGCAGATAATCGAAACATCCAAACCAAGTATCGAAGGAAACGGCACTTTCGCATGCCAATTGCAGATGGTTTGCAGTCCGTGTAACCGTCCCTTCTGTCCGAATATACAGGGCGGTTGGTGCAGATTCTGATTTTGGCAGGCATAATTCATAGAGCTCAATATTCACGCTGTTTCCTCCGTTCTGATTCGTAATGACATGGATTTATTATAACACAGGTTCACTGTAAAGTCAAACCCAAAATCATGCAAAGAAAGCGAAAAACGAGCCTTTCTTGCTGGAAAGAACTCGTTTTTCAGGGAGTATTTTATTTGGAGGATGGCTGCAACAAGGATTTCAAAAAGTCTGTATCTGCTGCAATACAGAAATTTCCGCCATAGAAATCTCTGTCGTCGTCGTAGGTGTTCGTGTATTCATCATCATAAACATCAACATCTAATTCGACATAAGAATCCGTGTCTGTAATAGGATGATCCAGCAATCCTTTTTCGAGAATCTCAGAAAGCAGATTGGTATTTTCAGGACTGCTGTATGGATATTCGATTGCAGTTTCTCCAGAAATGTGAATCGACAAACTAATATCATAATCTTCTGCAAATTGCAGCTTTGGCATATCGTTCTTTACAAAGTCTTTTAACTTGGAGAGATCTTCTTGCTGCTGTTCATATAGATACGTTTGGTATTGTTCTACGGTTTTTGGATAGATGGAAGCATAAACTGGAATGGAAATTTGATAATTGCTGTTATTGTCGTAAATATTATAATCGAACCAAAAGACAGCAGTTTCTGTTGAATAGTTTGCCGTATACCAGGCTGAAAAATCTACAGTCTGTAATTCTGTCTTTAGGGTTTCAAACAATTGGCTGGCGTTCCGCTCATTCATTCCTCCGTAGCTTCCATCGCGATCGTAAGTCCACAATGTCTGTTCAATTGGTTCAGGTGGATTTCTCCAACTGGAATCGTCTTTCATGGATTCATAGGTTTGTTCCGCAAGGGCTCTCTGTGTTTTCGGGTCAATCCGGATGTGCCGATAACGAGTTCCAGATTTTGTAATGATTTTAAAGTTAAATTCTGCGTAGGCATATCGCTTTTCATCATTATAATATTGCTGGCTTCCGCCCTCTTTCATATCTTGTACATCACTCTTTAAGTTGTCAAGAATGGCAGCAATTAAATCTTTGTCTGTAATCGTTCCCATATAATGACTTTGAACGTAATCATCATAAGAAATCTGATTGCCATTATTGGTGCTTTGCGGCAAGAAGGTGATTCCGGTCACTTCTTCTGCTGTTGGCTGGAAGTTATAAGCACGTTGTATGATGCTATGCATACCAAAAATCATTACACCGTTCAGCACCAGTACAACCAGTAATCCGGGAGCAGCTTTCCACATCTTCTGAACGCTTTTGGTTGTCAGCAATTCAAACAGGAAATAGATTGCAACTGCAACGAGATAGGCAACAATTATTTCAAAGCGACCGGTTGCGTTCTGCATGGCATTTGCTTCTGAGAGAATAACCGCTGCAACAACAACACAATAAATCATTGTGACTGTAATACGATAAATCGATTGCAAAATGGGGCTGGATGCACTTTTTCCAGCAGTTTCACTTTTTCGCTTTTGAAAGAGAAACGCTGCCAGAAGCAGATAGATGACACTCAGGCATACACTGTAAATCATGGGGGCAGCAGAAGAAAATAGCTGGTAAGTATCTGAGATGCCGCATAATGGATATAACACACAGCCACTGATGGGGTTGATGGAATCGTTTAGAAGTGAAAAGTGATCGGACGAAGCATAAATAAAAGGAATATTTTTCCAAATGCCAGTCAACATAAAAATCAACAATCTTGGAGCGAATAAAATCAAGCCGCTGAGGATGATGTTGGAAAACATCGTCCCTGTAATCGACATCGCAACCAAAATGGCTGCCATCACCTGTAAACTGTAAAGAAAACAGCTAAGCGTTAGTAAAAATAATGCATGGTAAGGAATGTTGATATAGGTGGAAAAAATTGCTGCCGGAATCAATACGCCGATCAATCCGGATAGTGCTAAAATTGCCAGCCATGTGACAATGGAAGACGTATAGCTGCAATACAATGCCATGCGAGTCTGTGGAATGGCGAATAGAAAATCGCTGCTATTGCGTTTGTTCATAAAGTGGAATAACCACAGGGTCATCACGGGTGCAAATACAGAGAATAGCAGCAGTAACAGTGGAGCGACTTCCAATGCACTCAAATTGGCAAGGACAATGGAGGAATCCTGATATAATTCCATTTGTCTTTGCGTGGATAGTGCGTTGTCAACAACGGTAATTGCCGAAGAGCAAAACAACAAAATTGCACCTAAAATGCCAACGATTCGGAGCTGTCGAAGTCCTTCTATATAAAGCCCCACAGAAAATGGTTTTTTATTTATTTCTCTCATTTTTCTGTTTCCCCCCTTATTCGATGTCGAAAGCATATCCTAATGCTTCCATTTCGTAAGTAAAGACTTCCTCCAAAGACAGCGGCAAGATATCCAAAATAGTTGGATGCATCGCTTGCAACGCTGCTACAATGGCTTCTCGATTGCCGGTCACGATCAAGTTGGCAACCGCACCTTGTTTGGAGAAATGCCGGATCTTCATGTCCGGTATTGCAGTAAATCGACTTTCTCCGTAATCGTCTGGAAATGCAATCTGAATTTTGAACTGTTCTGTTTTCAGGTTTTGCACATCGCTCTCCAACACCAGACCGCCTTTGTGGAGCAGGGCGAGCTGATCGCAAGTGTCCTCCAATTCCCGCAGGGAATGAGATGTAATAATTGCGGTTGCGTTTCGCTCTAATACATCGTCACAAATCAGCTTTTTGACCAAATTCCGCATAACGGGGTCTAATCCGTCAAATGTTTCGTCAAAGAAAATATAATCCGGACGAATGGAAAGGGCAAGAATGGTTGCTGCCTGTCGCCGCATGCCTTTGGAGAAGGTGTTCAGTGATTTTTTCGGATTCAGTTCAAATTGTTTGGTTCGCTGCTGGTAATAAGAGCGGTCAAAACTGGGATAGCAGGCAGCGTATAAATCTGCCATGCGGTTCATGGATGCACCGTTCAAAAAATACAGTTCATCCGGTACATAGGCAATGTGCTGTTTGACTTCCGGATTATTCCAGACGGGTTTTCCGTCAATGGAAATACTGCCTTCATCGGGCTGGTAAACGCCGGTCAGCAATCGCAAAAAGGTGGATTTTCCAGCACCGTTAGAACCGACCATGCCATAAATACAGCCTTTTTCGATTTCGCAGCTCAATGAACGCAATGCTGTAAAATCCTCAAATCGTTTGGTTAGTTGATGGGCAAGAATCATGATGTTTCCTCCTTTTTGGGTGCGTATGCTTTGTTGACGCAGTCTTGAATGGCTGCCAATGGAACACCTGCCAGTGCCATTTCTTTTAAGATTTCTGTCAGTTCCTGTAACTGTTCCATATGTCGTTGGTTCAAAATTTGTTTCGCCTCCTCACAAACAAAATAGCCTTTTCCGGGTACAGAACGAATCAAGCCTCTGGCATCTAAATCGTTGTACGCTTTTAAAACGGTTCTTGGATTGATGGCGTATTGCATGGTTACGTTACGGACAGATGGAATTTGGTCGCCCGGTTTCAGAATATCGTTGAGCAGAAAGGATTCTACCTGTTCGATAATCTGTTCATACACCGGCTTTCTAGACATGGAATCAATTTGAAACATTCAATCACCTCCTTGTTTTTGTACTTGCAGGTGTTTTATGTGTTGCATGTGTGATGCAACACCTATATACTATCATACAGGCGAAAAAAAGTCAAGAGGAAAACTCGATTTTCGTATAAAATAAATAAAAGAAAGAAATAACATCTGTTTAATTTGCACATTTTCGTGAGAAACGAGCAAAATCTTTATTTTGAGGGGGATGCACTTTCGGAAAAAAGTTCCAATCGATTTCACCAAACTTTCCGCAAACTTTTCTTGTACTTTCATAAATTTTATGTTATGATAGAAGAGAGAAAAAGAAGCATTGGGGAAATACGAAAAAAGAAAGGAATGGTGTTGAAAACATGACCGCTTATATGGAATGGGAAGCACAATTTTTGTTATGGATGCAGGAACGACTGCGAAAAGACCGACTCACAAAGTGGGTGCGGCGAATTACACAGCTGGGAAACGGCGGGCTTATCTGGCTGTCCATTGCCTGTCTGTTGTTTGCGATTCGTTCCCAGCGGACGTTAGCAGCAACCGTGATCACAGCACAGCTGTTGGGTGCATTGGTGACCAACTTGTTCATTAAGAACACCGTAAAGCGAAGACGACCGTATGAAATCATTGCTGGATTGGAGGCGTTATTGCCACCGCAGAAAGACTGGTCATTTCCGTCCGGACATACGACTAGTTCCGTGTCCGCAGGTTTGTTGCTGTTCTTTCATCTGCCGTTATTGTTTGGGATTCCATGCCTGAGCATTGCTCTTTGTATCGTATGGTCGAGAATGTATTTGGCAGTACATTTTCCGACAGATATTTTGGGCGGTGTTTGCATTGGCGGATTTTGTGCGATGATGGCAGAGTACATTACACCGATGCTGTTGGTTCACGCCTGAGAGAACTAAGAGAACTTACGAGAATTATAAAAAATATTTGCGAAAAATGTTACATTTCTTTGCAAGCAGGATTCCGTTTGGAATTCTGCTTGCTTTTTTTGTGGCAATGTGCTATAATAAGAACGGAATCCAAATGGTATTTTGGCGTATCTTACAGGGATTCCAGAAATCAGATGGAAAGGTGGGCTTATACGTGTTAATCATTCGTTCTGTGAAAACAGCGGAACAAATTCAAGAATTGGCAGATTTGGCAAACAAGATTTGGAATGAATATTTTGTGAAAATTCTATCCAAAGAACAGATTGCCTACATGGTAGAGCAATTTCAGTCAAATGCCGCTCTGACCAAGCAAATCGAAGAGGGCTATCAGTATTATTTTGTAATTGATGATACGGAAGTCATCGGGTATTTTGGAATTTGCAAGAAGCCAGATGATACGATGTTCTTATCGAAGTTCTATTTGTCCGGCGAACATCGTGGAAAAGGATATGCGACCCAGATGTTCCAGTTCATCAAGGAAAAGGCATTGGAACAGCGATGCAGCAATATCTGGCTGACGGTAAACCGCTATAATCAACAGGCAATTGCCGTCTATGAACACTTCGGAATGCAGTGCGTTCAGAAGCAAGTCACAGACATTGGAAATGGATTTGTAATGGACGATTTTGTGTATCGCTACACCCTTTAAATTGATACTTTTTCGGAAAGTGCAAATCTGTCAGAAGCGGGATAGATAAAATTTCAATTCCAAGCCTTGTGAAAAAAATATCAAAGACGGGGCACGGCTTTCTTTTTTCATCTTTTTTCTGCTTGAACTTACAGAAAAAAATAATTTACATCAAATTGCTTGAACATTCGCACAAGGTATGATATAATTACAAACAGTGTGAAAGAACCCGATGCCTTTCGTGCATTGCACGGATTGAAGCAAAGGCATCGAATCATTCCAATCGCATGACATACTACTGCTTTTTTAAAAAAGCACAAACAAAATTAGGAGAGGAACTATGGAATATCGGATTGAACATGACTCCATGGGAGAAGTGAAAG
>OFMC01001145.1_pt1 | contig 22118 bp, 28 predicted proteins | sample 1541271 | NCBI WGS metagenome assembly OFMC01 (sample SAMN04209252, study PRJEB22552) | human gut metagenome | biome: gut; material: feces | host: Homo sapiens | place: USA: Oklahoma | reverse complement strand
ACAGATGGGAAATTCATGTGTCTGGTTCAGCTTCATGAACGCCGTTTAATCGGTGCTTATGAAATTTAATTTTCACTAACCTGTGGTTTGTGGGTATTCAAATTTATTGTTCTTTTCTATGAATTTATTTACTTCTTTTTTTTAATTATTACTATATTGTCGTATTTATTCACGATTAAGACCTTCTTTGGCTTGGTTAAGTTTTTTTTCAAAGCTTTCTTTGTTTGTTTTTTTTATGAAGTCAATGAGTCCTCCTTGTGTAAATAGTCCTTCTAAGTAATCTAAATCTATAAAATCATAATATCGTTTGATTTCTACATAATTTCCTTATTCATCATATTTTTTTATTTTGAAATATAACTTTAGGTGAAATGCACTTATATGCAATATCAAAAGCTGGATCATGTAATATTTTGTTGATAACATCTTTAGATACTGATTGTACTTCGGATGAATGAGACAATTCTGCAGAACCAGATAAACTAGAATTTAATTCAACAAATTTCCAAAAACCACCTATATTGCCAGAACCTGTAGCAGAAATATTTTCGGTGTTTCTAGAATTTTTAGTTGTGTTATCTTCTTTTTCTACAGTAGTTTGGGTTACTAGACCTTTTTGACTTTGAGCTACAATTGAATTTACGATATCAGTATCAAGATATAAAAACTGTTTCATAATTTCGTTACCTCCTTACCTCATGACACTCTTCTAATAATTTACTTTAAGATATTCATCGTCTTTGAGTATTCTTTTTGCACAAGTCTTATGATCATTCTCTATGATTTCAGGAATACGATCTCTGACTAACTTATTATGAATATGTTTCATTGGCATCACCTCTTCATTAATCATACATCTCCCCAAATCATTATGAAAGTTACTTTAAAAAAACTGTATGGTAAAATATCACTAAAGGACATTTTATTGCACGTATATATGAAGAAGGTTACCTTTTGTTGGAAGGGCTTACTTTGTATAATGTGATTGTAGGGAGGGAGAAACGTGCGATTATATTCAATACTTAAAGAACTCAGAGACAATTCTAAATATCTGCCAACGAATTACTTTGTGACAAAATTCAATGTTTCCAAAAGAACAATTCAAACTGATATTTCTTATCTCATGCGCATTTCTCCACGTAAAGGATTCTTGCTTCATATGAAAAGAGAACAGGGATACTTATTAGAAATCACCAATGAAACATTGTTCAATGATTTCTTAGAAACATTGAATGAAACATTCTATGTTTCTACTAATGAAAGACCTGCGCATATATTATCATATCTTGCCATTCAAGAAGATTATATCTCAATGAATAAGATTGCGGATATCTTCCAGGTATCTAAGACAGTAATCAAGAATGATATGCATATCGTAGAAAGAATTGCAAAGGTGTATCATTTTGAAATCGAAAGAAAACAACACTATGGAATTAAAATCAATGGCTTGGATCAAGATTTTAAGATGTACCTTACAGAAGAATACATCAACGGCAGTTTCTTTATTCAGACAACAGTCAATGATGTCACAAGAGATTTTAAGTTTGTTGAACAATCTTTTATAGGTTTACTTACGCAGGAAAATGTGAATGTAAACTACAATGAGTTACTTAATATTACAGCCTATTTAAAAATCATGGTTTATAGTGCTTCTATTCATAGTGAACAGGATGAAGACTATACATATCAAGATATCACAATCCATCGCTTAGCTAAAAAAGTGATTGATATGATGAAAGGTCTCTATCATGTTGAGTTCTCTAATGAAAGCGTGGATGGACTCATTACAGTCTTAAATAAGAATCTTAGAAAACGTTTAGAAAATATTGGTTTTAAATGTACCAACCTCGAAGAAGTCATCAATGACTTCTTAAAGAAAACAGATGAAATGTATGAAACAACATTCTTACAAGATGAAGACTTTAAGAAGATGTTATTCATCCATGTCACATTACTTATAGATCGTCTTCATGACAAGATTTCCTATAAGAATGAATTAGCCAATGAATTAAGTATTACCAATTCAGTCGTATTTAATATCGCCATACAGTTCTGTGATATGCTTCATGAACTCTATGATGTCAAGCCAACCTTTGATGAAGTCGGATTTGTCGCTATGCATTTTGCAGGACATATGGAAAAGGAAAAACAACAAAAACTACAGCTTTATGATCGTATTGGGGTGGTCTGTTCCTCTGGAGGAGGCAGTGCTTATATGATCAAACTGCAGATAGAATCACTTTTTCCAAAAGCAACAGTCAAGACATTCTCATTCTTACAACAGGATGCTTTACTAGATTATTGTCCTGACCTTGTATTTACAATTATGCCGCTTTCTTTTGATATCCAGGCACCTATTATCTATATCAAGGAATTACTGGATGATAAGGATTTACAGCGTATTAAGCAGATCTTACAGACAGATGACTATGATCCTTATACGTTGGTCAATGATAAACCAATGTATCAGTCATTCTTCTCTAAAGATTTCTTTAAGATAGATGAAGATGATGATTATGAGAATTTGATTTATCGTATGGCGATTGAATTAGAAGAACAAGGCTATGGGAAGAAGGGATTTGCGGATCTTGTATTAGAACGTGAATCCTATGTCAGTACGATTTATATGAATGGAATCTGTATTCCTCACCCATTAGAAACAGATGCATTAAAAAACATGATATCTGTAAGAATCTTAAAGAACCCATTTGAATCTCACGAGAAAACAGTCAAACTCGTATTCATGATTTGTTTAAGAAAGGATCAGATAGAAATGTATAAGGTTCTTACAAAGAAGCTCTATGCGCTTATGCATGAACCAAAATATATAGAAAGAATTTTAGAAGTCCAGTCATTTGAAGAAATGATGGCAGTGTTAGATGAATTAGGAGGTGTTCAACATGAATGATGAATTACTTAAAAGACTCAGTGATGCAGATAGTATTGCATCATGTGAAGATGAAGTAAGAAATATTCTCTATCATGAATTAAAAGAGTATTGTGACGAAGTCTATTGTGACTCTTTAGGCAGTGTGATTTTTCATAAAAAGGGATGTAGTTTAAATCCTTTAAAAATCATGTTTTGTGCACATATGGATGAAGTCGGATTTGAAGTGAGATATATCTCAGATATTGGTTTCCTCTATTTAATGCCATTAGGTGGTGTGTTAGATAAGAGTAAGGAAATGCAGATTGTACGTGTGACAACATCTGATGGACGTAAGTATGAAGGCTTATTGAATGTGACTAAGGATAGTAATGGCCAGGTTAAAGATATGTATGTGGATATTGGCTGTGAAACAGCCCAGGAAGTGAAAGACCTTGGTATTTCTATTGGGGATATGGTCTGCTTTGCATCAAGTATGCGTCAAATTCAGCCTCATGTTTATATGGGTAAAGCAATGGATGACCGTTCAGGATGTTATGTACTTGCAGAAGCCTTAAAGCAGGTGAAGTTCAATGAACATGACTTATATTTCGTTGCAACAAGTAGTGAAGAAGTCGGTGTACGTGGTGCAAAAACAGCTACACATCTTATTAATCCAGATATCGTATATGCGATTGATGTCGCAAATAATCCAGAACTTGTAAAGAACTATACAAATACCCGATTGATTGGACATGGTCCAATGATTGTTCATTATGATAAAACAATGGCTCCTAATAGAAAACTATTGGCCTATGTTAAAGAAGTGGCTGATAAGAATAACATTCCTTATCAGTGCGATATGTTTAAGGGTGGAGGAACAGATGCAGGTAATGCACATTTAGAAGCGGGAGGATGCTTAGCACTTGTATTAGGTATTCCACTACGTTATTGTCATGGATCTTATTCAATGGTTCATAGCAATGACTTACAGCATTTGATTCAATTGATTTGTAAATTAATACAAATAGATAATTCACAATATCAGGCAATGACAACATTTATTACGGAGGGTTAAGAACATGACTGAAATGGAAAGACAAATTATCGGAATCATTTCTTCATCAGGACAAAGCAAATCTATGGCTTTTGAAGCATTGAAGAAAGTAAAAACAGGAGAGTATGATGAAGCGAGAAGACTATTAGATGAAGCAAGAAAAATAGACATCGAAGCACATTCTATTCAGACTAAGCTTATTCAGGCTGAAATGTCAGACACTGAAGAAAAGCCAGTAGTTGGGTTATTAATGGTTCATGCCCAGGACCATTACATGACATCTCAATTAGCAAGGGATCTAATTGAAGAGTTAATAACAATCTTTGAAGCAAAGGAGGGAAAGTAAAATGAAAATCGTATTATGTTGTGCAGGTGGTTTCTCAACAACTATGTTGATGGACAGCATGAAAGCTGTCGTTAAAAAAAGTGCAAAGCTAAATGAAGATGACTTCAGCTTTGTTGCGATTCCAGTAGATATCTTACAGAGTGAAGTAGAAGACTGCGATGTATTAGTTATTGGACCACAGATTGCGCATAAATTGGACTACATCAAGCCAATTATTGAACCATACCATATTCCATATGTAATCGTTGATCAAGAAGTATATGGAAAAATGGATGGTGCAACTGTTATGAAACAGGTATTAATCGCACGTAGAAAAGCAGACATGGCAAAATGAAAAAATAATTTGGAGGGACTAAAATGTTTGATAAATTCGAAGCCTTTATGAACAAGTACTTGACTCCACTTGCAAACAAGATGGATAAACAGGTTCATTTAAGTGCTATTAAAAAATCAATGGTTGCCTTAACACCATTACTAATCATTGGTAGTTTCTGTTTGATTCCAGAAGCTATCCCAAACATGATTGGTGCAAAACATCCCGTATCAGTTTGGATCTTAAAGAATCTTGATTTAATCTACATTCCATACAATGTAGGTATGGCTTTAATGTCAGTATATGTATCAATCATTATTGCATATCATTTAGCTAACAGTTATAAACAGGACATTCCTGGTGCCGTCAGCATGGCATTAATCTCTTTCTTTATCATGACTTACCAGACAAAAGAAGGTGGAGGATTAGATACTACTTTCTTTGGTCCTAAGGGTCTGTTTGCGGCTATGTTCGCATCTATCATTGCGGTTGAATTATTCCGCTGGTGTAAAAAGAAGAAATTCACTATCAAGATGCCAGAATCAGTTCCTGATTTCGTATCTAGATCATTTGAAATGATTCCATTATCAGTGATCGTCATTGGTTTCTTCTTAATCGTACGTATTGTATGTATCAATGTATTCAATACAATGCCACCTTTAATCTTTACTAAGTTATTTGCACCTTTAGTAGGTTCAATGGATAACCCAATTGCTTATTTATTCTTAAGAATGCTTCAGTGCTTATTATTCTTCTTTGGTATTCATCCATCAGTATTAAGCCCTATTACAAGCCCAATCTCAACTCAGTTCTTAGCTGACAATATCGCTGCAAGCTTAGCTAAACAGCCATTACCTCATTTCTACTGCCCAGGTCCTGAATCAGCATTCGGTAACTTCACTGGTACTGGTGTTACAATCGGATTAGTATTCTGGTGCTTATTATCTAAGAACAAGGCTTTAAAACAGGTAGGACGTGTTGCCCTTATTCCAGCATTATTTGGTATCAATGAACCAATCCTATTTGGTGCTCCAATCGTATTAAACCCTATATTCTTTATTCCTTACGTAATCTTTGGTGGAATTATTGGAAGCTTTGGTGGTTTCGCTATGTACTTTGGAATTATGGAAAAATCTATCTTTACACCTCCATACGTTGGTGTATTCTTAGAAGGTTACTTAACTAACTTCGACATGATGTCTATTGTAGTCAATGCGGCTCAGATGATTGCATCAATTGTTGTGTGGTATCCATTCTTCAAGATTTATGAAAAACGTTATGGACAAGATGTTAAAAAGAAAGATACTAATAATGTTATTTTAGACGAAGATGCTGCAATTTTAGACGATTTAGACTTAGATTTTTAATATCAAAGGGGCAGGCATTCGCTTGCCCCCCCTTATATTTTTATAAGAGGTATATACATATGGCTAAAAGAATAGATATAGTTCAGAACTATTTAAAAGAGAAGAACATAGATGCTTTATTACTCAAAAGCAAAACAATGAAGAAGTGGATGTCTACAATGACAGGAAGTGGATGTAAGATTCTGATTACACAATCTAAGGGTTATTTGATTCTAGATGGTAGATATCTTACAGAAGCAAAAGAAACAGAATTTGATTTAGAAATCGTTCTTCATAATCCTCACACAACAGGCCGTAACTATTTAGCTGCAGTAGAAAGACTACTTAAGGAAGAGAACTGTAAGAATTTAGGTGTAGAAGCGGATGAAGTACTAGTTAATGAATATGAACAAATGAAACAATTGGGTGTTGATATTTGTTTATTAGATGAAGATATTATGAATTTAAGAATTGTGAAAGACTCTGAAGAAATAGCCGCAATGAGAAAAACGATTGCGATTACAGATGATATCTATTCAAAGGTGATTCAACATATTAAAGTAGGTATGACTGAGTATGAAATCAGTGCTTTAGTTCAATATTATTCTATTGCATCAGGTGCACAGCAGATGTCATTTGATACGATTGTATCAAGTGGTGAAAGAACAGCTTTACCTCATGGTAGACCAACTGGTAGAAGAGTGAAGGCACATGAACCTATTATGATTGATTTTGGTATTCAGTATGATAATTATCAATCAGATATGACACGTGTATGCTTTATTGGTGAACCAGAGGAACGTTACAAGAAAATCTATGATGTTGTATTAGAAGCACAGGTTGCTGGTTTAAAGGCTATTAAAGAAGGCGCTCTTGCTTGTGTTTGTGACCTGGCTGCGAGACAAGTGATTGTTGATGCAGGTTATGGTGAGTATTTTGATCATGGACTTGGACATGGAATAGGTGTGACTGATAGTAATGAAGGACCTATTTTAAATAGTAAGAGTCAGACAGTTTTAAAAGAAGGTATGATGATGTCATGTGAACCTGGTATTTATATACCTGGAGTAGGTGGCATTAGAATAGAAGATGATGTCCTTATTGAAAATGGTGTAGGTGTTCCACTTAATAAAACCACTAAGGACTATATAATACTGGAGGAAAAATAGTATGCATTATGATTTTGATGAAGTACATAATCGTTTAGGTACTTATTGTACACAATGGGATTATATTGAAGACCGTTTTAATAAGAAGGATTTAATACCATTCTCTATTTCTGATACAGATTTTATTATTCCTAAACCAATCACAAAAAAGATTCATGAAGTAGCAGATCATCAGATTTATGGTTATACAAGATGGAATCATCATGATTTCAAATCTTCTATTACTACTTATTTCAAAAGAAGATTTGATACAGATATGGAAGAAGACTGGATTCTTTATAGCCCATCTGTGATGTATTCTGTATCATTACTCATTCGTTTATTAAGTCAACCTCATGACAAGGTACTCACTATGAACCCTATGTATGATGCTTTTATTAATGTGATTAAAGAAAATGATAGAGAACTTCTTTCACATCATCTGATAAAGGAAGAGGGTACATTCAAGATTGATTTTGATGTATTTGAAAAGCAGGCTCAGGAAAGTGCTCTATTACTTCTTTGTTCACCTCATAATCCAACAGGTAGAATATGGAGTGATGAGGAAATGCATCGTATGATTCAAATTTGTAAGAAATATCAGGTAAAGATCATTTCAGATGAAATTCATATGGATATTAGAATTAAAGATGCGAAACATCATCCATTAATGAAATACTATGATGAATATAAAGAAATCTTTACAGCAAGTTCTTCAAGTAAAACATTAAATACACCAGGTCTCATAGGTTCTTATGTCATTATTCCTGATGAAAAGATCAGAGATGAATTCTTAGGTGTAACAAGAAGAAGAGATTTTCTTAATTCGGCAAGTATATTTGGTATGTATGCCACTATGATTGGCTATACTGAATGTGATGATTATATTAATCAGTTAAATGAATATATTCGTGGAAATATGGAACTTGTAGAAAACTTTATAAGAGATGAATTAAAAGACTTCAAGTTCCAAAGACCAGAAGCCACATATCTTGCCTGGATTGATGCAAGAGATGTCCCATTCACTTCTGATGAGATTCAGGATGCACTTGTGAATGTGGGAGGAGTCGCCATTATGAAAGGTGAAATCTATGGTGAAAATGGTGCAAAGTATTTAAGAATGAACTTAGGCTGTCCTCGCTCTAAGATTGAAGAAGGATTAAAACGATTCAAGAAAGCAATGGATTACTTATATAATAAATAGAAGGAGATTGTCTTATGCGTATTTTATGGAACAAACTAACATTCTGGCTAGATAGAAAGCCATCTAAAGTCCCTTTTGCCTCTAGAGTATTTGCCTATGTTTTAGACTGGGTAATTGGAGGTATCCTTTGTGGATTACCTGCCGTTGCAATCTACAGCATGGTCACTAAACGTGATGATATGTTTAGTGATTTATATGTATTTGCTGCTTTAGGATTTCCTAAATGGTGGGGTTATGTTGCAGGATTATTATGCTTAGTAGTGGCAGTAATCTATTTTGTATATATCCCATATAAAGTGTATCCTGGTCAGACACTTGGTAAGAAGATTATGAAGCTTAAGATTGTCAGACTAGACTGGCAGCCACTAGATATCAAAACACTTGTATTAAGAAACATTGTTGGCTTATTACTTATTGAAAGTGTATCTATGATTGTGAGTCGTTATTTAAGACAGATGTTAACTCTTGCGACAGGGATCTATTTTGAATATTACTTAACTGCAATAGGTGCTGTATTGACTATTATCTCAGGTGTAATGGTCTATAATACAGGCTCTAGAAGAGCTATTCATGACTATATTGCGAAAACAACAGTAGTAGGTATAGACGAAGAAGCACCTGTACCTAAGAATAGAAAAGAAAGACGTAAAAATAGAAATAAACACGCATAAGACTCAAGATGGGCAAAAATGCTCATCTTTTTTTACGCGATTTTTACATCCACTCTAATAGAAAGGAGATTCGTAGGGTGGGTATTGCTATCACGTTTACGTGATAGCGTATCCTCAAGTTACGAGGATGTAAAAAGTGTTTAAAAAGATTGATGAAGTGAGTAAGTTATCAGGAGTCAGTAAGCGTACATTACAATATTATGATGATGAAGGTATATTACCTGTGAAACGCTCTAAGAATAATTATAGACTCTATGATGATGAGACTATAGAAAGACTATGGGAAATATTATGGTATAAAGAAATGGGATTTGATTTAAAAGGAATCAAACTGATTCTAGAAGGAATGAAGCAGGAAACTGTAATAGAAGAGAAAGTAAATAAAATCAATAATACGATAAGAGTATTAGAGGAACAAAAGAAAGTAATAGAATTTATACAGAGATATTCTATTCCAGCAAAGAGTGAAGAGAATAATAAGACTTATAAAGATCAAATTAAACAAATAAGACAAGAACAAGGTATGTAGGAGGGAAGAACTTATGAAAATTAGTAAAATGATTGATGATGTCAAAGATGGTATTGATGAAGCAAGAGTGAAAGTAGTTAAAGCAGTTGATGATGCAGAGTTAGATAGGCGCGCTAAGGAACTAGGAGATGTTGCAGCAGGCAAAGCAAAAGAACTAGGAGATACTGCATCAGAAAAAGCCCATGATGTTGCAGTAAAGATGGATGAAATGAAACGTCAATGGGATTTGAAAAGACTGAAACCAATCTTCTCTGAAGATTTAAATGGTATGCAATATTCACGACTTGTGAGAATTGTAGAAAGAGATAAGAAGTTTGATATAGAAGTATGTAGAGGATCAATTGGATATTGGGCTACCTGTAAGGGTGAGAGATGGGTGAATATCTTTAAAGATTCAGTGAATAAGTTTGGGTTGAATTTCTATCCTTACGAAGAGGTTAATTTCTATTATGTAGATCCTACTGATAAAGATAACTATATTGTGCTAGATGAATATTTTGATCGTTTGAAGCAGGCTCGTGTGAATGAATTACAGAAGATTGCACAAGATTTAGGTGCAAAAAAATTCAGAGTTACATATATGAGAGAAAAATCTTCACTTATTAAGAAGAAGTGGAATGGAAAAGCAGACGGAAAAGCTAAAGATGGAGATGGTACAGTGTCAGTTGATGTTGATAAACTATCAAAACAATACGATAAAGTAGAGATTGAAGCTGAAAATAGTTTCCCAGGACATGATCCAGCTGAACCTCATGTAAGATATCTGAAGTATGATCAGAATGTTCAAAACTTAATAGATATGCGTATGGATACTAATGGACCTATAAATCATCAGACACTAAGTATCAAATTAAGCAGTACATCAGGTTTAAAAGAAAATGATGCTGCAAAGCTTGATATGATATTGAAAAGTTTGAAGATGGCTGGGAATACAACTGTATTAAGTGAAGTACAAAATGAAGAGAAAAGCATATTGTATTATGAAGTAGACTTTTAATATAAGGGACTTGGAATGATTTCCAGGTCCCTTTGTCTTATGGTATTTTCATATTCAAAACAACTCTTTTCATATGCTATAATGGTGTTAATCCTATGAATGCATACTTAAGAATAGATAGCTATACCTTTACAGAAAATCTAATAGCTGACTATATCTTACAAGATTCTGCAACAGCTAATATCCGTTTCTCAACCTACTAAAGAAGAAAAACAACAAGAAGTAGAGTGGAGTAGTATTCGCCTTTATTATGCTTGCTTCATTTGCTAGTTTTAGAGAAGGAGAAATTCTAATCACATTTATATTGGTTGCATATTGGGCAGCAGGCATATGAAGGTATTGCAGCTCAGAACAATATTTCAAATATAGCACATATAGTTGGTGCAATAATAGGTTATGGATTAAACGTGAAAGCAAAATATGGACTGTATAGATAGCGACGCTTAGTTCAATGTGAAATGAAAGATGGTGTTAACGTGAAAAAAATAATCATACTGCTTCTTTGTTTGGTATTAGTAAGCTGCGGTACAACAAATAAATCAAAAAGTACAACTAAAGACATATTAGAAAATAGTTTCTTTGGAGTTAAGAAAAAGGTAAAAGAAAAGTTGATTTATAAAAAAGATACAAGTATTAATTCTTTTTTGAATAAATATAACGAAATTAATGATCCAGATATTACTAGTGATATGGTAAGTATGAAAAAACTTGAAGGAAAAGATTCGCCTAGTATAGTTGATATATCAAACGAGAAATTAGGGATATGGATACAACGTAAAAACATGTTTGGGAATAAAATGGCTGTTGCTATTCTAAATAATTCCGATAATGTGACTAATGACGATCTCAAAGAACAATTCCAAAAGTATTCAAAGGTATTTGATGATAGTTTAACTAATAAAGAAATAGATGAATATTGGGATAAAATGTTAAAGGGTAAGAATAGAGGAAAAAAGTTAAAAAACATAAAGGTAAAAAGAATTATATTCTATGGTAAAGTGATATATTTAATTCTTGAAGGGAAAATATAATTTGATAAGAATAATAAACAAAAAATCATAAGAAGGACAATGAAATAGGTTGAATCTTGGTAATCTTTTTAAGCACTGATTAAAATGATGTGAACAACTTAATTATGATGTTTTCTATAAAAAGTTGAAAACTGAATTTTTGACAGTATAAAATGGCAAGTACGGAAACCTCATGATTTCCAATCCCCCCTCTAGGGGATATTTTTATATACAAAACAACTCTTTCTATATGCTATAATAAGGTTAATCGGAGGTGATCTCATGAACGCATATTTAAGAATTAAAGAATACAATGATAGCTATACTGCAACAGAAAAGCTTATAGCTGAATACATACTAGAAAATGATATTTTACAGGATTCTGCACAGGCACTAGGTGAAAAGACAAATACCTCTGCAGCTGCTATTATCCGTTTCTCAAAGAAAATAGGTTTTAAAGGCTTCAGTGATTTAAAGATGAACTTAGCTCAATCTACTAAAGAAGAAAAACAACAAGAAGTAGATCTCATCTTTGAACCAGAAGATAATATCAGTACATTAGTAGAAAAAGGCTGTAGATTAAATATGAACACAGTCTTAAAAACATACCAGTTAATAAACATAGATACACTAGAAGCATCAATAGACTTACTCAATAATGCTTCTACTATCTATCTCTTTGGTGTAGGTGGTTCATCAGTCATTGGTTTAGATATCTACCAAAAACTCATGCGTATAGGCAAGAAGGTGATCTATAACGCTGATTTACATGTACAGATGACCTTTGCCCAAAGCATGGATCAAAATGATGCAGCACTTATTATCAGTTACTCAGGTTCTACAACTGGTTTAGTAGATGTTGCTAGAGTGTTACATGAAAAACAAATACCATTTATCTCTATTACACAGATCAACTCTAATCCAATTTCTAAACTAAGTACCTACTCACTTAAAGTACCAAGTGAAGAAAAAGCCTTGCGTATTGGTGCAGTCTCTTCTCGTATCTCTTCATTTGTGATAACTGACTTATTGTACTATGGTGTATTTAAGAAGAACTTTGAAGAACATAAAAAGAATCTCATAGATTCTAAAGACAATGTCTCTATACTCAAAAAGTAGACTCATATTTCACTATGAGTCTTTTATTATAGAAATAACATTACATTTATAATGAAATATATTTGAAATAATATTTCAACAAGTCTATAATGATATTGGAAGGAGGGAACAAGAATGAACTTAAATAACTTAGATACAGAACAGTCAAATCCTGATTCATTACATATAGATGAAATGTCTACGATAGATATTCTTACTACTATTAATAATGAAGATCAGAAGGTGGCTTTAGCTGTAAGAGACGTCTTACCGCAAATTGCAGATGCTGTTGACTGTATCTATCAACAGATGAGTCAAGGTGGCAGATTGATTTATATTGGTGCTGGTACATCAGGGAGATTAGGTGTACTAGATGCATCAGAATGTCCTCCTACCTATGGTGTTGATCCTCAACTTGTACAAGGATTAATCGCTGGTGGGAACATCGCACTCACAACTGCAATAGAAGGTGCAGAAGATTCTCAGGAACTCGCTGTAGAGGACTTAAAGAATATCCACTTAACAGACAAAGATGTTGTATGTGGTATTGCAGCATCAGGCAGAACACCTTATGTCATTGGCGGACTTCAATATGCGCGCACACTAGGATGCCAGACAGTTTCTATCTGTTGTGTTCACAATGGGGAAATATCAAAATACTCCCACTATCCAATTGAAGCAATTACAGGTGCAGAAGTCGTGACTGGCTCTACAAGAATGAAGGCAGGTACTGCACAAAAACTTGTCTTAAATATGCTTTCTACATCTGTAATGATCAAAAGAGGAAAGGTCTATAAAAACCTTATGGTTGATGTACAGCCTACCAATGAAAAACTTAAGATCAGAGCTGTTAACATTGTCTCACAATCTTTAGATTGTTCTGAAGAAGAATCAATCGCATTATTAACTAAATGTCACTACAATGTAAAGATTGCGATTCTATCTGGTTTAACAGGTAGAGATGAAAAAGAATGTGAAGAAGCTCTTCTTAAAAATAATGGAAATATAAGTAAAACTGTAAAAAGTAATCTATAGGAGGATATGAGATGAATAAGTACATTGTAAAAAATCAAAACAATAAACAAAACAAGAATGTCTTTGGTATAACGGATTATGATATCCCTATGTTTGGTTTCAAGAGTGCATTACTTATTCTTGTTTCTACAATGTTGTCCCTTCTCATCTGTGTCAATGGATTCACTTATCTCCACATCGACTTCAGACTCCCTAATGCACTAATTAGTGGTCTTGCATGTGGACTCAGTGTTGCTTATTCCCAGTATTTCATTGAAAGAAAAGAAGGATTATGTAAAAACTTTTGGCTTGTAACAGGTCTCTTCTCTTTGATGGCCTTTGTATTAATATTAATGATTAAATAATAGGAGATTAAATTATGTTCGATGCAATTACAAATGTCATTGAGGGTAAACTAGCGGGTCCATTAGAAAAACTCTCTAATCAAAGACATTTACGCGCGATCCGTGATGGTATTATTGCGACATTACCGATTATCATTGTTAGCTCATTATTAATGGTTGTTGCTTTTTCTTACAACCAGATGCCTGCAGACTGGGCACTCGCAAAATTCATTAAAGCAAATGCAGTCGCAATTCTTTTACCTTATAGAATGTCAATGTATATCATGACACTCTATGCTGTATTTGGTATTGGTTACTCTTTAGCTAAATCATATGATTTAGATGGTTTAAGTGGTGCAATTATGGCAGAACTTACATTCCTGCTTACAGTTGTACCAGCATCTATTCCAGATGTCACAGATTCAATCGCAGCTCTTGCCACTAAGAATGCTGAATTAAATGCATTTTTACAGCAGCTCCCATCTGGTTATGTTATTCCTGCAGAACACTTAGGTTCAGCAGGTATGTTTATTGGTATTATTTCTGCCTTTATTGGTGTAGAAGTATATCGTTTTACACAGGTAAAAGGATTAAAGATCACTATGCCTGCAGCTGTTCCACCTGCAGTCGCAAGATCATTTGAATCATTGACACCTACTATTATCATTATCTTAGGTATTTCTACACTCACTATGTGGTTAGGTGTAGATGTTCACAGCATTGTAGGTGACCTTATTAAACCTTTAGTCAATGCGACTGATACATTACCTTCTACATTACTCATTATTTTCTTAATCATGTTCTTCTGGTCATTTGGTATTCATGGTGACTCTATTGTCAGCTCACTTGCTAGACCAATCTGGTTAATTCTATTAGATCAGAATACTGCAGCAGTTGCAGCAGGTAAGACTGCCACTCATATTGGTGTAGAACCGTTCTTACAGTGGTTTGTCCATATTGGTGGTTCTGGTGCTACTTTAGGACTTGCGATTCTATTCTGTTTTGCAGCTAAGAGTAAATATGGTAAAACACTCGGTAGAACAACTATCCTTCCTTCACTGTTCAATATCAATGAACCAATGATCTTTGGTGCACCAATCGTATTAAATCCAATGTTGTTAATTCCATTTATCTTAGTCCCATTAGTTCTTGCAACTATTGCTTGGATTGCAACAGCTATGCATTTAGTAAACTGTGCAGTCACTATTGCCCCTTGGACACTTCCTGGCCCAATTGGTGCATATCTTGCATGTGGTGGTGACTGGAGAGCGGCAGTATTAAGTATTGTACTAATTATACTTTCAGTTATTATGTATTATCCATTCTTTAAGATGTATGATAATAAATTATTAGAAGAAGAAAAGGCAAACGAAGCATCTGAAAATTAAGAGGTAACAGAAATGTTGTATATAGGTATAGATGGCGGAGGTACAAAAACAAAGATGGTTCTTTTTGATGAGAACGGAATACGTTTAAAAGAACTAATACTTCCTACAGTACATGTTTTAACTCAGCCACAAGATCAATCTATTGAAATATTAAGAGATGGTGTCAATCAGCTAGATCCTGATCATACTGCCATTATTGGTGCAGGACTTGCAGGATATGGCCAACAGAAAGAACTAAGAGACAAAATAGAATATATATGTAAAGAAGCATTTGGAAATCGACCTTTTGTCGTAGAAAGTGATGTAAGAATTGCGATAGAAGGTGCGTTAGATGGGCATGATGGCATTGTGGTCATTGCAGGAACAGGCAGTATTGCCTTATCACTTAAGAATAATAAGCTCACACGTTGTGGAGGCTGGGGTTATCAATTAGGAGATGAAGGCAGTGCTTATTGGATTGCGAAGAAGATGTTTAATACATTCTGTAAAGAAATAGATGGCAGACTAGAAAAGACAGCTCTTTATGATCTTGTTATGGAAGAATGTCATCTAGATATTGATTATGATATTATCACATTTATGAATCATCTAAATCGTACATCTACTGCATCCTATGCTTATATCAATGGATTAGCTGCCAATCAGGGAGATCCTTATGCGATAGAAATATATAAACAGACAGCATTAGAAATTCGTTCACTTATACAAACACTTTTAAAACAACATGATTCAACACCTCGTATTTCTTATATTGGAGGTGTATTTGATCATGCTTCTCACTATATTCTACCTGTTTTGAATGAAACAATAGATTATCTTATTTCACCTATCCATACACCGGAATATGGTGCTTACAAGCTTGCGAAGAAACTAGGGTGAAAACCTTAGTTTTTTTAATAAAGGAGGAAACTATGAAAAAGACAAAAGATATATTATGGGGTGGAGCCACTGCCAGCAGCCAGTATGAAGGTGGCTATAAAGAAGGCGGTAAAGGCTTAGATACACAAGATTGTAGACCCTATCTAAAAAGAACATCTGATGCGACAACATCTACAAGATTACTTACACAAGATATTATTGATGAAGCAAAGAAATGTGAAGGAATAGGACACTACCCATTTAGACAGGGTAGTGATGGTTACCATCATATTGATGAAGATATTGCCTTACTTAAAGAATTAGGTATTGATATCTATCGTTTCTCAATCAGCTGGGCAAGACTTTATCCTCATGGAGATGAAGAAACACCTAATGAAGAGGGAATTAAGTTCTATGATCATATCTTCAAAGAAGTACATAAAGCAGGTATGAAGATCTTTCTCACAATGAATCATTATGCTGTTCCATTATACCTAGTAGAACATTATGGTGGATGGACAAATAGAAAACTGATTGAATTCTATGAAAGATTTGCGACAGTTGTATTTGAAAACTGGGGAGAATATATTGATTACTTCCTCCCATTTAATGAAATAAATGCTGGATACTTTAGTCCTTATAATGGTGTAGGATTAGTAAAAGAAAAGGATCAGCCTTATAATCAGACACTCGTATTCCAGTCATTACATCATCAATTTGTAGCAAGTGCTAAGACAATTAAGATTGCGAAAAAACTCTCTCCAAAGAGTCAATCAGGCTGTATGGTGGCATGTTTCTGTTATTATCCACTTACATCTACTCCAGAAGATAACTTAAAAGCAGTCAGAGATGAAGAAATCCATCAGTGGTTTGCGATAGATATACTAGCGAATGGTCATTATCCAAGCTATATGGATCGTTTCTTTAGAGAAAATGATATTCATCTAACTGTTACAGAAGAAGATTCAGAATTACTTAAAAAATATACATGTGACTTTGTCAGCTTCTCATATTATTCAAGTTCTATCGCAACATGTAAGGAAGATGGTTTGATTCATGATCCATATAGAATAGATTATCTTGAACAGCACTTTAAACAAATTGATGAAGCGATTGATGATGGTGTAGACGTTATTGGCTATATCATGTGGGGTGTGATTGATATCGTTTCTGCAGGAAGCTGTGAAATGGAGAAACGTTATGGCGTTGTTTATGTGGACGCCAATAATCTAGGTCAGGGTACTTATAAGAGATATAAGAAGGATAGTTTTAAGTGGTACCATGACTTTATTGAAAATAAGCATAAACAATTCAACTAAGGAATTCTTTTTAGTATGATAGACATATGGAGGATTTCATATGACTTATATCGGACACTATCAATCTCCTCTAGGAGATATACTTATTGCGACAGATGAAATAGGTGTATATGGCTTATGGTTTGAGAATCAGAAGTATTATGCATCAGGATTAAAAGAACCTTATGAAGAAAAAGATACAGAACTTATTTTAAAAGTAAAAAAATGGCTTGATCTCTATTTTAAGAAAGAACAGCCACCTATTGATTTTCCTCTTCACTTCATAGGTACAGATTTCCAAAAAGAAGTATGGGAAATTTTATGTGATATTCCTTATGGCCATACAATGACTTATGGAGAAATAGCAAATATATTAGCACAAAGAAGAGGTGTTAAAAGATTCTCTGCACAGGCAGTAGGAGGAGCAGTAGGACATAATAGAATAAGTATCATAGTGCCTTGTCATAGAGTATTAGGCAGTAATGGAAGCTTAACAGGTTATGCAGGTGGTATTGATAGAAAAGAAGCGTTATTAAAATTAGAAGCATAATAAAGGGGCACCATCAGGTGCCCCTCATTTTTAATCAAAATCAAACTTATCTGCATTCTTTTCTTTAAAGATTTCAAACAGTTCATTAAGTAGTGCTTCATCATCTACTGAACGATAGTTTTCTTCATCAGAATCATCCTCTGATTCTTCACATTTCAAGATCACTACCTCATCTGATTCTTCATCTACTGGCAATAAAACAACATATGTTTCTTCATTATGTTCAATTAAATCAAGATATTCAAACTCTAATTCATTTCCATCATTATCATTCAATACGACAATATTATCCATTAGTCATCCCTCTTACTATATTCTTCACCATATTTCACAAGACGATCAAATTTCTTCTGGTTCTCTTCATTTTCAAAAGTAATCTTCTTTATAGCGTTCAACTTATAAATAGCTTCAGTACTTTCTTCGAATACTTCATCCTCATACTCGTGTTGCCATTTAGCATTATCCTTATCGATAAGATAAGCCATCTGTTTACCTTCAACTAAGGCTTCTACATAATCTTCAGCTGCTTCACCAATTTCATGATTATTAAATGAATCTTCTTTATGTTCATACTTGCTTAGATATTTAAGTTCAGTATCTACATAACGAGTATAGATTTCTGTAGTGAGTTCTGCATCATTTTCTTCTATTTTCCATCTTTCTTCTAATGCAGTTTTAAAATCCTTATAGAATGCTTCATCAATTGATTGTTCTGTTTGTGTTGGTGTATCAGTTTGTTTAGTAGGATTACTCTGTCCTGTATCCTTATTATTGTTGGTACATGCACTTAAACCAAACACTACCATACACGATAATAATAATTTAAATAGTTTCTTCATAGTGAAACCTCCTTTCATATTAATTATATAGGAAAATGATTTCTAATTGTGAAATAATGCATCATAAAAAATAAATAAGTATAGTATTGAGCTTAAAGCGTGTTTTAAAGATAGAATAGGCAAGAAGGGGGGAATTATGGCTAAAAGAATTAATCCATTAGAAGGATCATTATGGGATAAGATCCTTGCATCAGCAATCTTCATCGAGATTGGGCAGACAATTAACATCGATTTGACTATCACAACTTATGTTGGATGGTTTACATTAGCATCTCTCATTATCAATGAATTAAGAAGCATCATTGAGAACTTCGTGGAAGCCGGAGACAACGTACCATCTGTTTTAACTAAAGGCTTAGAAGTAGCAGAAAACGCTATCAACAAAGGAGAATAATTATGGGTAATGATGAATTTTTAAAGATTGCAACCGAAGAAGTAAGAAGATATACAAACGAACATCTAGAAGATCCACAGGATTTCGATATCTATGTTGTGTGGGTGTGCAAGACACTTCAAAACAACAAGGCGCTGTTATCAACTACACTTTCAGACGGTATGTATTTTGAAGCAACTTATAATGGAGACAAAAAAGAATTATACTTTGATGCCTATCATAAATTAGAAAACAGATGTATTAAGGTGGAGGATTAAACAATGGAATTACAAGACACTGTAGAACTTATGAACAGTTCTGATTATAAGGATAGATTCAAGGCTGAGTACTGGCAGGCAAAAATCAGATATGACAATTTAGATGATATGACTGTCAAGTATGAGGCACGTACTTTGACATTCATTCCTAGATGCTCACTAGATTTATTAAAAGAGCAAAAAAAGCATTTAGGAAATTATATTCGCACTCTTAAGATTAGAGCGGAAATCGAAGGAATTGAATTATAAGAAAGAGGGTATAAAGTATGATTATTAATGTACACGCTGGACATTCTTTAAAGTGTCGTGGCGCAAGTGGACTATTAGACGAAGTTAATGAAGATAGAGCTGTTAAAAATAGAGTTATTGAACTATTAAGAGCGAACGGACATACAGTTTATGATTGTACAGACGATGTGGGGAAAACTCAGAACGCTAACTTACGAAATATTGTAAGAAAGTGTAATGATCATAAGGTTGACTTAGATGTATCAATCCACTTAAACGCTGGGGGTGGTACAGGAACAGAAGTATATATCTATAGTGATAGTTCAAAAGCCAAGGACGAAGCAACTAGAATTGCAGAAAAGATTTCTAACACTTTAGGCATTAGAAATAGAGGTGTTAAAACATCTACAAAGTTATATGTGTTGAAAAAGACTAAATCTCCAGCACTACTTGTTGAGTGCTGCTTTGTTGACAACGCTATTGATAAAGTGAAATGGAACGCTGACAAGTGCGCAAAGGCAATTGTAGAGGGTATCTTAAATAAGAGTGTTAATGAACATCCTACACCTAAACCACAGAGTAATACATCTAACGCATTAGGCACTTATATGATTACTGCTAGTGATTTAAGTGTCAGAACAGGACCAGGAGCTAACTATAGAAGAAAGACATATGAGGAATTAACTAAGAATGCTAAGGCTCACGATTACGACAAGGACGGCTGTCTTAATTACGGAACTCATGTCACAGTTTCTAGATTCGATGGAGATTGGGCAAAGATTCCAAGCGGTTGGGTTGCTAGAAAGTATTTGAAAAAAGTCTAATTTAAGTTTTATTATGAGTTTATTCATAAAGATGTTGACTAAACTCGACTTAATTTCGACTAAATCTCGACTACATAACAATTTAAAGCATAAGAAAAGACCAGGGCTTAATTGCTCTGGTCCTTTTTTGCTTTCTCAATAACTGCTTCCATGGCTTCTCTGAAAACAGCAGACTGCTTTATTCCTAGTTTCTCACATGCTTCTCTGAACTCTGTAACAAACTCAGTTTTATAACTGGCGCCTACTGCCTTCATGTTGGTTTTTGTCCACTGTCTGACATATTCTTTTTGATTGAATTTTTCTTTTTCCATACTCAACTTTCCTTTGCTAGAAGATACATACCTAAAAGCATCATCAGTATTCCTATTAGCCAATAGCTTTTGTACACTGTTAATGCAATTCCTGAAAACATTACTATAATTGCTATTTTCTGTTTCATAGATTTGTGATATCATTTAGATGAAGAAGGAAGAAGAAGTTCTTCCTTTGTGAATTACTTCTTCTTTTTCTTTTTATTGCTCTGTGTAATGCTCTTTGCTAGTTTGGCGCCTACCCAAGAAGCAATCACTGTAGCAATCGGTTGGGCGAAATTGTTAAAGATTTCGCTCAATTTTTTTAAATCATCTAAATTCATCTTTTTCCCTCCTTCCTTGATTATATTATAGCATACTATAGATAGTATGTAAAGATAAAAATAAAGAATATTGACATATATATTTTAAAGATTTATTATAGCTATATGCACGAGAGCACTTTTAAACATTGGGCTTAGTGCATTTTCCTAGTTGCTTCTTTCTGTCTTTGGTCGGTCGGAAAGAAGCATTTTTTATTTGGACTAAAAAGTGGACTAAAAAATTAAAACGATAATGATAAATAGCATATTTCTATATACTTAAAGTCACGAAAAAACACATAAATATATAACATTATTCAATGTGAATTGCTATCAATAAAATCCTGTCATTCGCATTACCTTTAGCAGCTACAAGTATTATTCAGCAGTTATTCAATTCCTGTGATGTAGCGACTGTAGGACAGTTTTCAGGAAGTCATTCACTAGCGGCAGTAGGGAGTACGGCCCCAATCACTAATCTATTTATCACAATCTTTGTAGGTTTCTCAGTAGGAGCTAATGTGATTATTTCACGTTTCTTAGGAGCACAAAGAGAAGATAGAGCCAATCAGGCCATACATACAGCACTTGTATTATCTATTATTACTGGTTTTATTGTATCTATTATTGGAGAAATCATTGCTCGTCCATTATTAGAACTCATGTCTACACCAACAGAAGTACTACCTTTTGCAGTACTCTACTTAAGAGTATGTTTTATAGGAATGTTCTTCTTAACTATCTATAACTTTGAATCTGCCATACTAAGAGCGGGTGGAGATACCAAAAGACCACTCTACTGTTTAATTGTTTCAGGTACTATTAATGTTGTATTGAATCTAGTATTTGTCATTTTATTTAAGCTAGATGTCGCAGGTGTAGCCTTGGCTACTACGATTGCTGATGCAACTAGTTCTTTATTACTC
>OFMC01001110.1_pt1 | contig 22610 bp, 18 predicted proteins | sample 1541271 | NCBI WGS metagenome assembly OFMC01 (sample SAMN04209252, study PRJEB22552) | human gut metagenome | biome: gut; material: feces | host: Homo sapiens | place: USA: Oklahoma | reverse complement strand
TGCTTTCTCCAGATATCCAAGTGCTTTTTCTAATGACATATAAACCCTGCCTTCTTTCCACATATTTTTAAACAGTTTCTATAATACCACACACGCGGCTTCCAATGGCATATATTCTTAAAATTTCATATTTAGCAATTGCTGATTAAATAAAAATCCCGCGACAGTCATACAACCGCCACGGGATTAAAATCATTTATTCATATGTGTGTTTCTTATGCTTACCAAAAGCTGCCTGTTCCTCGACACTGTGGTCTGCAACATTCATCTTCTGATGTACTTTCTTTTTCTTTAATGGATGCTTTGGATTCTTATCCATAACAATCGCTCCCTTTCTAATACAATAATAAATGATTAGTCATTAGCCTTCAATAGCAATGTACTTCTTATTCTCAACTGCTTTAGCTTCTTTCTTAGGAACTGAAAGTCTTAAGATACCATCTTCATACTTAGCCTTGATATCTTCCTGTGTGACACCTTCACCTACATAGAAGCTACGGCTCATAGCACCAGCATATCTTTACTTACGGATGTATTTACCTTTCTTATCCTTTTCATCCTTATCAAGTCCCTTAGCAGCACTTATTGTAAGGTAACCGTTATCAAGCTGTGCATTAATTTCATCCTTCTTAAATCCTGGAAGATCAATATCAACTTCATAACCTGTATCAGTTTCCTTAACATCAGTCTTCATTACATTATTTGCATGCTTACCATATAAAGCCTTGTCAACTTCAGGAAATCCGAAGTTCATCCAATCATCATTAAATAAATTCTCTCCAAAAATACTAGGCATTAACATAAGTCATCGCTCCTTTTTTAATAAACTATTTGTTCGGCTGAACCTTTCGTTCATTCAGATTGGATATATAAATAACCAATCCCCAGGATTACATATTCATCTGAACTATTACCTTGTTTCTTTGGAACATCTGGAATGGCGTTATCTTAATTACTATTTCTTAACTCCCTTTCCTTTGTTCTGGCTATGTTATACACCTGATTATTAGCACTGTCAAGTGGTGAGTGCTAATAATTTATAAATAGTTTATAATTATTCTAATTTATTCCTCTTCGACCTGAGTTTAATGTGTTTTGTATACACACCCTTGACAACAACAGACAATAAATATAATAAACGCTAAGGAAGTTTATTATAAAAAATCATTATCTCAATTCTTACTATTTTCAGAAGTGTTGAAAAGACTGTACAGGATAAGCCGGTCAGCAGGTAAATTGATTGACAAATACTGTTATAAAGTCTACAATAAATATAATATATTAGTACGTTAATTAATTTCTATTATGATTTGTCAAATTCGTGTGAAGTAATCTAAAGGAAATTGGATTGTGATTTCGATTTTACATTTATTATTAGATTCTAATCGGTATATTAAGAACGTAAATTTATACAAAAGGGGTATATTAATATGAATAAAAAGATAGCGAAGAAATTATGTGCTATTGGCTTGATATCTTCTATTGTCTTATCAGGATGTGGTAAAGCAGGTATAACAGGTGGAAGTATAGATGAATCAGCAGGTGGCACAGATAAAGTTGTCTCCTTAAAAGTGTGGACAGAAAAGGATGGTCTGGATGTCATGAACAAAATGCTGGACAGCTTTAAGGAACAATATAAAGATGAAGCAGAGTTTGATATAACGGTTGAAATCCAGGCAGATTCACAGGTTCGTGATGTTATGCTTACAGATGTACACAATGGTGCAGATGTGTTTTCATTTCCAGATGATCAGATTATATCATTAACGGCTGGCGGAGTTCTGACAGAGGTACCCAATGCAGATGAAATAGCAGCAGCTAATGTAAAGGAGTCAGTCGAAGCAGCTACGCTGAATGATACATTATATGGATATCCTATGACAGCAGACAATGGATATTTTATGTATTACAATAAAGATTATTTTTCAGAAGATGATGTTAAATCATTAGACAAAATGTTGTCCATTGCAGCAGCTAATAATAAAAAAGTAGCTATGGAGTTTAATTCTGGATGGTATCTTTATACATTTTTCGGAAATACAGGACTTAGTCTTTCTATTAAACCAGATGGTATAACTAATGAATGTAATTGGAATTCGCAGACAGGTGACATAACCGGAGCAGCTATAAAGCAGGCACTTGATAGTATAGCAGCTAATCCAGGGTTTGTAAGTATGCCTAACGGAGATATAGCTGAACAGATTAAAAGTGGTGATGTTATAGCAGGAATAAGTGGTGTATGGGATGTTATGAATGTAAAGGAAGCCTGGGGAGAGAATTATGGTGCCTGTAAGCTGCCAACATATACAGTTGCAGGAAAGGAAGTTCAGATGTCTTCGTTTACAGGCTATAAGATGATGGGAGTGAACTCTTATTCAAAGAATAAAGAATGGGCATGCAGGCTTGCTGACTGGCTGACTAATCAGCAGAATCAGGAGCTTAGGTTTAAAGAGAAAAATCAGGGACCATCTAACAGTAAGGCAGCAGAATCAGATGAAATCAAAAAAGTGGCTGCAATACAGGCAATCATTGCACAGTCCCAGTATGGAACATTGCAAAGAGTAGGAAACAGCTACTGGGATGCCTGTAAGAAGTTTGCTAATACCGTACTTAGTGGTAATAACGGTGGTTTATCAGATCAGGAAGTTATGGATACATTAGTTAATGAAATTACAGCTTCTGCTGTTAAGTAGCAGTAAGATGATCAAAGTTGATTTACTGTATGTGAAAAAGATTGGAGAACAAGCATGAATAATAAAAAAAGGGCGAGCCTGAAGACACTGATATTATTGCCGGTATTTATACTAGGTGCTTTAACAATAATATGTAATGTTATGGCTATAAACAATATAAGAACTGTTAACTCTAATGCCGCTGATATAACAGATAATTGTATGATGAGTGTTTCAGATCTTGGTGAAATAAAGAATGATATACAGGTTATTCATACACTTGGATTATCACATATTATTGCAACAGATCTTAATACTATGATATCAGTGGTAGGTGAGATTAATGATAATCAGGAAGAATTAGAGAAAAAGCTGGACGAATATAAGAAATATGTCCAGAATGATGATATGGATACATATAATTCATTAGTAAGTAATTATAATACTATGAAATATGAACTTGGAAACATTATGGCATACAGTGCTTTAGGCAAGAATGAGGAAGCATATGCTATTGCTAACGGAGTCGTAAGTGATAGCAGCACAGCAATCCAGAAGGATATTGAGGTTCTAAGCACACATGCCAATGATACAGCTTCTGAGGCAAGGGAAAGGCTTACCAGTGTGTATGTAAGTTCACTTGTCAGCAATGGTATAGTTATTATTATAAGCGTTATATTGATTATTGTAGCAATATATTGTGTTATGAAGTATGTTATCAAACCAATTATCGCAACCAATAAAGATATCAGGGATATTATTGATGGAATCGATAATGGAGAAGGAGATCTGACAAAGCGTGTAAGAGTTATTTCTAATGATGAGATAGCAGATCTTGGCAACGGTATCAATCTTTTTATGGATAAGCTGCAGGAAATACTAAAGCTGATTATAGAGAATACTAACTATATGGAAAATGTTGTTGCTGAGGTTGATGGCAGTGTTGTCAAATCCAATGACAGTGCTTCTGATTTATCTGCTATGACAGAGGAATTATCTGCAACTATGCAGGATGTAGGGCTTTCTGTTAATACTATTAATGATAATGCTGATAATATACTAAAAGATGTCGAGATTATAGCGACAAAGTCAGATGATATTAATCAGTTCTCAAAGGAAATGAAGGCAAATGCAGAAAAAATAGAGAGTGATGCAAGATATAATATGGTTCAGACAGGTGAAAAGGTTGGGAATATATTAGATGTTCTTAATAAGGCAATAGAAGATAGTAAGAGCGTTGACCAGGTAAATAACCTTACGAATGATATTCTTAATATATCAAGCCAGACGAATCTGTTAGCACTCAATGCTTCAATAGAAGCTGCCAGAGCAGGTGAAGCGGGTAAGGGCTTTGCAGTAGTGGCAGATGAGATTCGTCAGTTAGCAGATTCAAGCCGTGAAACTGCCAACAAGATACAAAGTATTAACTCGGTTGTTGTTGCTGCTGTTAATAATCTATCAGATAATGCTAATAATCTGGTTTCGTATCTTCAGCAGACTATTCTTCCTGAATTTCAGACATTTGTTGATGGCGGCGTGAAATATAAAGAAAATGCTTCATATATAGAGAATGCAATGGATGAATTCGTTGAGAAAACAGATGTCCTGAAGAAAAATATGGATGAAATAGCTCATTCCATCAATACGATAACAACAGTAGTTGATGATGGTGCTGCTGGAGTTAATAATGCGGCTATAAGCACACAGGATCTTGTTGAGGATATGGTCAATATCAGCAATAAAATGATAGAAAACAAGAGCATTGCCCAGAATCTTAAGAATAGTACTAACATATTTGCAAAGTTCTGATTGTGAATATTGGGGAGAATTGTGGGAGTGCGTAGCACGGAACAATTCGTAGGTATCAAAGTCGGGGGCTTTTGCCCCCGACATCATCATATAATAAATATTTACAATTTTCATCTGCCAGTTTTAAAAAATGGGCAGACTATAGAATGAATTTACCTTTCAAAGCCTATATATTACTATGAATATTGACAGTATTCCAACAATATTGTATACTTAACAAGTTGATGAAATATTACTGGGAATGAGGTTCTCCCAGGAACGAGATAGAAATAGCTAAATCTTTCGTTCATAACCGCTTGATTATAAAGCTGATGACTTCTGCAAAGCGCAGGAGCTGTCAGCTATTTTTGCGCTAATATTTATTCAGAAAAGAGGATTGTTATGTTAAAAAGTATAGCGCTGATAATGTTAATTGGAATGTCTGCAGGCTGGATATGCCGCAAGGTAAAGCTGCCGGGACTGATTGGAATGTTATTTACAGGTATTATATTAGGACCGTATGTTCTTAATATGCTGGATTCGTCGATTCTTCTAGTGTCGGCAGATATAAGAAAGATAGCACTTGTAATTATTCTTACAAGAGCAGGACTGACACTTAATTTAGAAGATTTAAAGAAAGTTGGAAGACCAGCATTTCTTATGTGTTTTGTGCCAGCGACATTTGAGATGATTGGTATGATTATACTTGCACCACGTCTGCTTAGTGTAAGCCTGATTGAAGCGGCAGTAATAGGTGCGGTTGTGGCAGCAGTATCGCCAGCAGTAGTTGTGCCTAAGATGATAAAGCTTATGGAAGATGGATATGGAACAAAGCAGGGAATTCCACAGCTTATATTAGCAGGTGCATCAGTTGATGATGTCTATGTTATAGTTATGTTCACTGCATTTACATCACTGGCACAAGGCGGCAATGTTTCGGTTATGAGCTTTGTTAATATACCAGTATCAATAATGTTTGGCATAATTATAGGAATTATAATAGGAAAAGCTCTGGCAGTAGTCTGGAAGAAGCTTCATATCAGGGATACAGTAAAGGCTGCAATATTTTTAAGTGTGGCACTTCTGCTTGTGGATATTGAGGCATCATTAAATACTCCAATTACATTTGCTTCATTAATATCTGTAATGTTTATTGGAATTGCACTTAAAAAGGACAGACCAGAGGTGGCATTCAGGTTATCACAGAAGTATAATAAAATGTGGGTATGGGCAGAAGTTATGCTGTTCGTGCTAGTAGGTGCAACAGTTGATATAGGCTATGTGGCATATGCCGGTGTATCGTCAATCGTGATTATAATAGGAGCGTTAATTTTCAGAATGGCAGGAGTCGCTTTGTGTATGGCAGGAACTAAGCTGAAGCTGAAAGAAAGGGTATTCTGTATGCTTGCATACACACCTAAGGCAACCGTTCAGGCGGCGATAGGCGGAGTTCCATTATCAATGGGACTTGCGTGTGGCAATACAGTGCTTACAGTAGCAGTATTAGCAATAATAATAACAGCACCGCTTGGGGCATTTGCCATTGATATGACCTATAGAAAGCTGCTTAAGAAAAGCTAGGGAGAATTAAGATAAATTAGATAGTTTATTAGAAATAGGGAAGACTCATAGCAGCTAATAGTGGTTAAAAGAAGTTTAATACAAAATAGAATGGAGAAAATATGGATACTAAAGCAAAATCACAATTCAGATTATTATTTCCGTGCTACTTCTCATTTTTTGTAAATGGGGCAATGGTATTGTTAGTTGGAGCAATACTTCCATATATTATAGAAGAAGCAGGAATTAATTACAGCGTAGCAGGAGGTTTTTTATCGGCATTTGCAATAGGCAATCTTCTTGCGAGCTTTGTCAATCCGCCGATGGCTTCACGGATAGGAAGAAAAGCAACAATTGTTGTATTTTCAGCATTTATACCAGTAATGCTGCTTGTTATAACATTTCTTCCACCAGTGCCGGTTATATATGCAGCATTTATACTTATTGGAATAGGCAGAGGCTCAGTAAGCATAATCAATAATGCAGTTGTTAATGATAATTCTAACGGCAGACCAGCCGCACTTAACCTTTTACATATGACATTTGCGGCAGGTGCATTTATTGCTCCATTCATTACTTCGCTTTACACAAGCTTTGGTCTGGGCTGGAGAGCAGCTGCATATACAATAATTATAGGCTCAACATTATCAGTTATATTATATGTGTGGATGAGAATAGACTATAACTGGCCGCTGGAGTCTAAGAAGGCTAAGGAAAATTCTTCTGACAGCAAAGCAAAGCCATTTTATAAAAATAGCATTTTTTATATAATGGGCTTTTTATTATTCTTATATCTTGGACTTGAGAATTGCGTAAATGGATGGTTTGTAACATATTTTAAGAGTATGGATATAATGAGCAGTACATATGCAACCAACCTTGTATCGGTTACCTGGATAATGGTTATGCTTGGAAGACTTCTCACAGCTAAGATATCATCAAAGGTTGATAAGAATAAGCTTATATCTGGATACTGCGTTGCTACAACAGTATTCTTTATATTACTTACAGCAACCCATAATCTTGCAGTTATTACTGTAGCTATTGCAGGACTTGGCTTCTTCTTTGCGGGAATATATCCAACAACAGTATCAAGTGTTGGCAATATAATTAAAGGTTCAACAACAGGAATGTCATTATTTCTGGCCATTGCCGCATTAGGCGGAATTGTTACACCACAGATAGTAGGTTTCCTTGCTGACAGAATAGGAATGACAGCGGCAATACTTGTATTAGCGTTCAACGCTGCAGGTATGCTTATAATGTCAGGAACTAATGTGTTGATGAGAAGAAAAGAAACACATATATAAATGACTATATGAAATATAATTTTATGTGATTTTATATTTACAAATTAAAGCATATAAATGTATAATAATGGTAGTGAAGAGGTATATTTATACTGACGGTGAGGAAGTGCAGATTACAGATGAGAATAATGTATGGATTGTTAATTGCTATTGAGATTATTCTTATGGGAATATGTTCATATAAAGCAATGAATAAGAAAGGCAGACTGGCAAAGATAGTATTTATATATGAAGCTGTTGCAGCATTTTGTGGCATAGTATTTCTTGTGTATATATATGTTCCAGGAATAACTATCACAACGCTTTGCAAGAGCCTTACATTGATATGCTTTGACTGGATTCTTATTCTTCTAATGTACTACACGCAATATTATACAGGATTGTTTCATGGAGTTAAGATTATTAAAGAGGCAATGATTGCCTTTTCAGCAATAGACAGCGTTATGCTTATTGCCAATGTATGGAATCATCAGATATTTACTATAACAGAGATTAATGATTATGAGATTGTAACAGAATTTGTGAAGACCAATTTCTTTTATAAGGCACATTTTATATATAATTATCTTGTTATCTTATTATTGCTTTTATCCTTTATGTTTATGATAGCGAACTCGTCTAAGTTCTACAGTTTCAGATACGAGATAATATTTATAGCACTTCTGATTGGATTTATTCTTGACATTGTGACAATAAGGTCACAGTCAATATATGATGTGTCTATGCCGGCATACGGAATTATGTGTATGCTTATATACTATTTCACGTTAAGATATATACCTAATGAGCTTATAGAGAATACGCTGTCCCTTATTATTAAGGATATGAATAGTGGAATTGTGTGCTTTGATAACAGGGGAAGATGTATATACTGTAATGACATATTAAAGAATATTTATAATATTGGAACAGAATATATTGATGTTGAGAGAAAATATTCAGAATGGCTTAATGAGCGTGGAAGTGACAGAAAAGATACGATGAAGACTGAAACAACAGTATCTTTTCACGATATTAAGAAATATTATGAGGTTGTATATAAGAGAATATTTGATGATAAGAATAATTTTGTATGCGATTATTTTATATTTAATGATAAGACAGAAGACATACAGTCACTTGAGAAAGAAAAGTATAAAGCAACCCACGACAGGCTTACGGGACTTTATAACAAGGATCAGTTCTATGTAGAAACATACAAGATCCTTCATAGAAATGCAGATGTGCCATATTGTATGTTATGCAGTAATATAAGGGACTTTAAGTTCGTTAATGAATTATTTGGAATAGAAAAAGGTAACGAAGTTCTTGTAAAGCAGGCAGAGATAATGAAAGAATATGCCAGTGATGATATCATAGCAGCAAGAATTAACAGTGACCGTTTTGCTATGCTTATTCCTAAGAAGAGTTTCAGTGTAGATATGATATTATCCATAATTCACAGAATGCAGGATTATTTTAAAGATAGTTCATTCCATCTGCACATTTTTACAGGTGTGTATGATATAAATGATTTGGAAGAGCCTGTAAGTATTATGTGTGATAAGGCTAATCTTGCAAGTGAAACTATTAAGAATGAATATAAGAGCAATATAGCTTATTATACAGAAAGACTTTTTGAAAGCTCTATTGAAGAAAGAAGAATTATAGGAGAATTCGAGAGGGCAATAAGTAATAATGAGTTTGAAATGTACTTACAGCCACAGGTAGACTCTAGCGGTAATTTATACGGAGCAGAAGCACTTGTGCGTTGGCAGCACCCTGAAAGAGGACTGTTATCTCCGGCAATATTTATTGATGTTCTTGAAAAGACAGGCTTTATATATAAGCTTGACAGATATATGTGGGATAAAGCAGCTAAGAAGCTTGGAGAATGGAAGAAAGAGGGAAAAGACCAGTATCACATATCGGTTAATATATCGACTAAGGATTTCTATCTTGTGGATGTATACGAAACATTTGTCGGGCTTGTTGATAAATATGACATTGACCCTGTTAATCTTAATATAGAGATTACAGAAACAACATTAATGTCCGATTTTGACAAGAATATGGGTATAATCAGGCTTTTGCAGAACTACGGATTTAATATAGAGATTGATGATTTTGGAAGTGGATACTCATCACTTAATATGTTAAAGGACATAAGTGCAGATGTATTAAAGATTGATATGGGCTTCTTAAGAGCCTCAGAAAATGAGGCGAAAGGGCTTGATATTCTTGAAAGTATAATAACACTTGCTGGAAAGCTTGGAATGAAAGTTATAACAGAAGGTGTTGAAACAAAAAAACAGCTCTATATGTTAGTAGAGATGGGGTGTGATATGTATCAGGGATATTATTTCTCTAAACCAATACCGGTTGATGAGTTTGAGAAGAAGTATAACATTAAGTAATAAGTAAATTGTATTCTGGGCTGCTGCATTTTGTGGCAGCCTAATATAATGATAGGCGTAAGTGTCACAGCGCACTTGATACAAGCGTTATATAAGCCAAAATGTGCGTAGAAATGAGGATATATATGATAACAGGCACAATAAAGAAGAATTGGAAAATGTTAATTACAGTTCTTGCAGCAGTAATAGGCGTACTGGCAGTATATCAGCCAGAAAATGCTGTGTGTTACGCAGCAGATAATGACACATCGGCTATAGAGATAAGAACCTCAAAGGATTTGTTGGAAGCCTCTAAGAATAGTGATGGCAGTTATGTCCTTATGGCTGATATTGATATGTCAGTATTTGGGATGGACGGCTGGAAGCCTTGGAATTTTAATGGAACATTTGATGGCAATGGACATACACTTTACAATATGGACATTAATACTGTTACAGATGTTACAGAAAAGGCTTATGATGGCAACCTTAAAGAATATGATACTTATTATGCCGGACTTTTTGGGATAACGAAGAATGCGGTTATTAAGGATCTTAATATAAAATGTGCATATGTAAATATAAGCGAGAATGAGGATGGTAATCGTAATAAGAGCATATTAGCTGCTATATTGGCAGGTTATATGGATAATACGACAATCACAGGCTGTAAAGTGGAAGGTTATGTATCCCTCAAATCAACAGCAGCTATGTGGGGAACTGCGGGTATTGCAGGCTTTGGTAACGGAAATATAAGTGGTTGTGAGGCAGATGTTACACTTGTATGTACAGATGCAGATAAGAATTCTGCTGACAGAGATGAGCAGTTTATGGGTGGTATATATGCCGATGGCTATATCAATGTAAGTGACTGCATAGTTAATATTGACGGCTATATATCAGAACATGGATATGTTCATTCAGGCGGAATCACAGGACTTTATATATTATATCCAGTTACGGGAAGTTATGTTGCTGATATTGCAGGCAATACAATCAATGGAAAGATAACATTTTTTGAGGATAATACAGACAGACGTGCATATTGCAAGGCTGTTGCCGGTGAAAGAATGAATCTTTATTCAACTTCTGCTGCTAATACAGATAATTTTGTAAGAAATGAGGTGTATGATTATACAGTAGATTTAAAGCCTGACAATTATGTAAGAAAGACATATTCTGTAGATAATCCATATGAGAATGAGCAGAAGCTTGTCAGTTCAGAGGATAACAGTACAGAGAGCAGTGATAATGGACTTATTAAGACAGGAAGCACTAATAATGCTTCGCATAGCAATGTATTAAATATGAGCATGCCAGTAAGGGTTATTGTTATTGTAGTAATGATAGCAGCAGCGGTTGGTATCTATTATTATATAGCAGGAAAGATAAGGAAAAGCAGAAAGAAATAAAAATATCATTAAAGAAGTAAAAAAATAGCACAAAGAAACAGTACAGGGAAATTCAGAAGAAATAAATAAAAAACAGGCACTGAATAAAAATGTATAGTTGGAATGGAGATGTAAAAAATGCAGTTTACAGATGAACAGTTTAAGAAAGACTCTGAACAGTTGATAGACTTTATATATAAAAGTCCAAGTCCATACCACGTTGTTAATAATATAGCGGCAGTTCTTAATGAAAACGGATTTATACGCTTAAGTGAGGGTAAAGCCTGGAAGATTAATCCGTCAGGACGTTATTATGTAATAAGAGGTGGTTCTTCAATTATAGCTTTTAATATGCCAAAGGCAGAAAGCTATAAGGGTTATAATATAGCAGCCAGCCACAGTGATTCTCCCTCTTTTAAGATAAAAGAAAATCCAGAGATAACAACAGATAAACATTACATAAGCCTTAATGTAGAGAAATACGGCGGAATGATAATGTCAACGTGGCTTGACAGACCATTGTCAGTTGCAGGATATGCAGTAGCAATTGGCAGGTCAGGCATTAAAGAATATCTTGTAAATGCAGATAAGGACCTGCTTGTAATACCTAACCTTGCAATACATATGAATCGTAGTGTCAATGATAACACAAGTCTTAACCCACAGAAGGATATGCTTCCTTTATTTGGTGATATTAATGCCAAGGATAACTTTGATGAGTATATAAAGTCTTGTATACAATCTGAAGACAAGGATAAAGAAAGCGTTGCAGATGAAAGCCTTACAACAGAACTTTTCTTATATAACAGGGAAAAAGGCAGAATATGGGGCTGCAACGATGAATATATATCAGCACCAAGATTAGATGACATACAATGTGCGTATTCATCTTTAATGGCTTATATTAAGGCATTGGGTGAGATTTCAGATGATTATGATAAAGTAAATGTATGCTGTGTATTTAATAATGAAGAAGTCGGAAGCACAACTATGCAGGGAGCAGACTCTACATTTTTATCAGATGTGTTAGAACGAATAAGCATAGCTTATGGTCTGGACAGGGAAAAGTATATGATGGCAATAGCTTCATCATATATGGTATCTGCTGATAATGCACACGCTGTACACCCTAACCACACAGATAAGGCAGACCTGACAAACAGACCATATATGAATGAAGGAATTGTTATTAAATTTAATGGCAATCAGAAATATACGACTGACAGTGTATCTTATGCCATATTCAAGGACATATGTGACAAAAGAAATGTCCCATACCAGACATATGCTAACAGGTCGGATATAGCCGGCGGCTCAACACTTGGCAATATATCTAATTCACACGTATCAGTTAATACTGTCGATATAGGGCTTGCACAGCTTGCAATGCACTCAGCATATGAAACAGCAGGTGTGAAAGATACAACTTATATGATAGAGGCACTGACAGGCGTATTCTTAAGATAGTAATTTAATAGTTTAATAACTGATATATGTAAATATATATTAATCATACAGAATATAATATATATTTTAATGTTAGAATTTTTTGGAAAATAGAATATGTGCAGGCTCAGATAAATGGCAGTTAGTAAAGAATACATTTACAGCATCTTTATAATCGCTCATTTTCTGAGCCTTTTTAATAGCCTTGGCTTCTTTTTTGCAGTCACCAAATGCGTATTCCATATAGCACCACATTTCTTTCATACGGTGGATAGCGTGCTTATCACCTGACATTATCTTAAGGCGTTCTTCATACACATAGTTATGGAGCTTTCGCATATTATCTTTATCCTCTTTAAGGTTTCTTGCATATTCATAAGGATTATCACTTATAAGTACATTGATAAGTCCTGGGTCAGCGACAAGTCCGCGACCAAGCATTATGCAGTGTGGCAGTGGTGATTTGCTATTTTCATCTGTATAAGCATAATCTTTAAGAAATGCAATATAATCATTTCGAGTAAATATGTCACCATTGTAACATACAGGGTTGCGGCTTTCTTTAATTGCCAGCCTGAAAGCTTCCTTATTAACATCACCACGGTAATAATCAGTTCTTACTCTTGGGTGGATAATTAATTCCTCAAGGCTGAACTTATTATATACTTCAAGGATATTGTACCATTCATCAGGTGATTCAATTCCGATACGTGTCTTTACAGATACTTTTATATTGTTGTCCTGAATGTAATTATCGGACATTATTTCATAAAGTATGCGTTCAAGCCTGTCAGTATCTGCAAGCATTCCTGAGCCTTTGGATTTGGAAACGACTGTTCCAGAGGGACAGCCTGCATTAAGGTTAATTTCATTATATCCGAAGTTATCAAAAAGCATATGGGCTGTCCATATGAAATCCTCTGAATTATTAGTCATTATCTGTGGTATTGAATTGATTAAATTATTATTTCTGTCAATATCACGCATTTCTTTTGCTAGAAATTTCTCTGTCTGGTTAGGTGATATAAATGGCATAAAATATTTGTCAATTTTGCCGTGTCCGAAGAATTCATCGAAGGCATTACGGAACATATAATCCGTAAGTCCCTCCATAGGGGCAAGATATACTTTGGTGTTAGACATATTTCCTCATTTCCTGTACATTACATAATTTTCTTTTTCTGCTGTCTTGCAGTTATGGCAGTAACCATTTGTCTAGGTACACATTTTGCCACAGTTGTGCCAAGCTTCATCATTAGAGTAGGAACAATTGTGACTTTGCCCCGAAACATCTGTCTTAATGCATAAGAAGCACAGTAAGTGGCTGATATTCCCGGAAGTGCAAAGGTTACATTAGCTACATTATTAAAGTTGGTGTTAACAGGACCGGGACATAACATACATATGTGAACCCTGCTCTTAGCCTCTCGTAGTTCTTCATTAATGGCACTGGTAAGACTTGTCACATAACTTTTAGTAGCATAATAAGTAGACATATATGGACCGCCAGGAAGAAGTCCTGCACTAGAAGCCACATTCATAATGTAACCACGGTTTCTTTTCTTGAAAGCTTTAACCATATATTTGGTAAGAATATGGGTTGCCTTGATATTTACATTAATCATAGATAATTCTTTATTAAGGCTTGTTTTATCAAAGCTTCCAAGGTCGCCAAATCCGGCATTATTAATGAAGATATATATATTCTTCTTTGCCAATGTCCTGCCAAGCTTAATGCAGGCATTTTCATCAGATAAATCACAGGTTATTATTTCACATCTTGTAGATAACTGCTGTGAGAGAAGAAGCATTTCTTTAGTATTTCTAGATACAAGGATAAGGTCATAGCCTTTCTTGCTTAAAAGCTTTGCCATTTCACGGCCGATACCAGAGCTTGCACCGGTTATGCAGGCAACGGCACGGCTGGATTTATTGGAATTATTAATATTATTCATATTAAACCTCATTTCTGCGCACAGATTAAAGCATAACAGTTTAGTGTCAGGTGCGCACAGACACGATTACTCCACTTGTAAAATTAAATGGACTGCATTACAATAGAAACATTATAACATAAAACAATAGGAGAGAAGTATGAAAAATCGAACCTTATTTAAACAAGAGTACATTGATGCGGCAATGAGAGCCAGCAATTTTGATAATAATAAGTACAAAATATTTAAAATGATATACAACATCTTCGGACTTTTATTTGGAATGGGCTGTATAAGATATCTTATATTCCAGATTATGGGGAGCGAGGAAGCCGACTGGTTTATGGTAATATTTTATGCGTGTGCTGCGGCTGTATTCCTTTATATAGGAATGATTGGAATGGACAGAAGCAGTAAAAGAAAGTACCATAATATATATTCAAGAATGGTTGGAATTACATTTACATATGATATCGACTCAGAATATATTGTTGTAACCGATGAGGAAGACGACAAGGACACATTCAGCTGGGACGATATAATTAAATGGAATCAGGATACGGAAAATATATATCTTTTTGTGTCTGCTGATGACTGCCTTGTAATTAATAAGGAAGGCTTTGTTGAAGGGACATATAAAGATTTAATCGAACTTGCAACAGCAGTTATGGGACTTAGGGATGATGAGGAGAATATTAATGAATAATATAAGCGTTAGAATTAATAACACAGATACACAGGATAATGCAAATGGTCTTTACATAAGAATATTAGAGGCTGACGAGATTACAGACATATATAATGAACATATAGTAACAGACTTTCCGGCATCAGAGGTTAAGCCTCTTAGTCAGATGTTAAGAAAGAGAGAGCAAGGACAGTATTTTGTATATGGAATGTTTGAGGATAATGGAGAGCTTGCAGGATATGCGTATTTTATAAAATGCAGTAATAAAGATGTATATCTTCTTGATTATCTTGCGATAGTTAAGAATAAGCGTTCAAAGCATTTAGGTTCAACATTTTTACAGGAGTTAAAGAATATTGCAGTAAATGATGACAGGCTCTTAATGTTAGAGGTTGAAAATCCTGACTATGCAGATGAGGGTGCAGCTAAGGATTATATGATTAAGAGAATAGGCTTTTATAAGAAGAATGGAATGAAATTAAGCAATACAAGCTGTTATTTCCTTGGTAATGAATATAGAATATTGTATGCAGGCGATGAAGTAGAAGATGACTATATGGATGAGATAACAGATACTGTATACAGGGATTTCTTCGGAGATCAATTCGTGGATATGAATGTAAGATTTCATTAATAATAATAAGTAAAAGCTTTGATTGAGTTAATAATCTTTTGAAAATGTAATAACACCTTAAAAATAATAAGTGTACTAATTGACAAAATATGATTAGTTATCGCATAATATGACGTATGAATATGTATAATTATTCATATTCTGGCAGGTATATGTCTAGCGCATCAGGCATTTATCAGGCAGGTACTAAAGATTGCGCAGAAAAGAGGATTACAATGAACAATCAGGAAATGATGGAACTAACAACGGTTGATAAAAGTGAATTTGAAGAACTCGTTAAAGAGTGTACAAGATCAGGCTCCATTGACCAGAATTTATATATCGAATATGATGTTAAGAGGGGTCTTCGTGATAGTAATGGTAATGGTGTTCTTACAGGACTTACAGAAATATCTGATGTATGTGGTAATGAGAATGTTCATGGTAGAAAGATACCTGTCGATGGACAGTTATATTTTCAGGGATATAATGTCCAGGATATTATTAAAGGCTCTACAAGAGATAGATTCCGTTTTGAAGAAGCAACTTACCTTCTTTTATTTGGTAATCTTCCTACAGAGAAACAGCTTGACAGTTTCCTTAGAATACTTGCTGATTTACAGGAACTTTCAGGTGCATTTATCAGAGATGTAATTATGAAGGCAACAAGTACTAATCTTATGAATTCACTTATGAAAAGTATCTTAAGCCTTTATTCATATGATGAAAATCCGGATGACATATCAATTCCTAATGTATTAAGGCAGTCGTTACAGCTTATAGCTAAGATGCCTTTGCTTACAGTATATGCGTATCAGTCATACAGACATTTTAAATTAGACGGAACGCTTATGATTAAGAATCCTAGGAAGGGATATTCAACGGCAGAGAATATTCTTTATATGTTAAGAGATGATGGACAGTTCACAGAGCTTGAAGCTAAGGTTCTTGATATCTGTCTTGTACTCCACGCAGAGCATGGTGGTGGTAATAACTCAACATTTACTAACCACGTTGTAACATCATCAGGAACTGATACATATTCAGCTATGGCAGCTTCAATCGCTTCCCTTAAAGGTCCTAAGCATGGTGGTGCTAACCTTAAGGTTCAGGAAATGTTCGCTGATATAAAAGCTAACTGCAAGGATTGGGATAATAAAGAAGAAATCTGTGCATATCTTAATAAAATTCTTGATAAACAAGCATTTGATGGTGCAGGTCTTATATATGGTATGGGTCATGCTGTATACACTAATTCTGACCCAAGAGAAGTTATACTTAAGAGCTTTGCGAAAAATCTTTCTGTTGAAAAGGGAATGGAGAAGGAGTATGCTCTTTATGAGACAGTAGAAAAAGAAGCAGGACAGCTTATTATGAACAAAAGAAAAATGTTCAAGCCGGTATGTGCCAATGTCGATTTCTACAGTGGATTTGTATATTCAATGCTTGGTATTCCAGAAGAAATGTTTACTCCTATGTTCGCAACAGCTCGTATTTCAGGCTGGTGTGCTCATCGTCTTGAAGAGCTTGTCAATGCAGGAAAGATTATTCGTCCTGCTTATAAGTATGTAGGCTGGCATAGGGATTATCCTAAGATGGAAGAACGCAAATAATAATTAGCAATTAAAGAGGTATTAATCAAAATGTCACAATATAAGGTAAGAAAGTTAAATAAGCCAATTAACTGTGTTGTTGAAGTGCCGGGTTCTAAGAGTATTACGAACAGAGCACTTCTTATGGCAGCGTTATCAGATGGAGAGTGCAGACTTAATGGAGTGTTATTCAGCGATGATTCAAGACATTTTCTTTCAAGTCTTATAGCATTAGGTTATGTTATACAGGTAAATGAAGTTGACAAATATGCAATCATAGAAGGACATGGTGGCAATATTCCTAAGAAAGAGGGCGTTATCAATGTAGGCAGTGCAGGAACAGCAGCAAGATTTCTTACGGCAATGTTAGCTTTTTCTGATGGACAGTATACAATAGAAAGTTCTGAGCAGATGAAGAAAAGACCAATGCTTCCTTTATTTAATGCACTTGAAGATATGGGAGCACATTTTGAGTTCCTTGAAAAAAACGGACATCTTCCAGTAAAGGTAACAGGTGCAGCTTTTGGCGGTAATAAGCCTAAGGCAGAGGTATCAATTGACATAAGTGAGAGTACACAGTTCTTAAGTGCACTTATGATGACAGCACCAATGCTTGACAGTGGTCTTAAGATTAATATTACAAGCAAGAAGACAGATGGCTCATATATAAGAATAACATCTAATATGATGAAGCAGTTCGGCTGTGAGGTTGTACACGAAGGGGCTGTATATCAGATACCTGCTGATGACAATTATGTTGCAGGTACATATCAGATTGAACCTGATGTGTCAGCAGCCTGCTATTTCTATGCGGCAGCAGCACTTACAGGTGGTTATGCCCTTGTTAAGAATGTAAGATATACTTCAATGCAGGGAGATATGAAGTTCCTTGAGGTATTAAAGCAGTTAGGCTGTAAAGTTGAGGAAGAGCATGAAGGAATAAGTGTTACAGGTCCTGCTAATGGTGAATACAATGGCGTAGACGTAGATATGAATGACTTCTCAGACCAGACAATGACACTTGCGGCAATTGCTCCATTTGCAAAGACACCAACAATTATAAGAAATATTGAACATATAAGACTTCAGGAGTCAGATAGAATAGAGGCTATTGCTAATGAACTTAACAGCCTCTGCATAGATATTAAGAAGGGAAGAGACAGAATAGAAATTCTTCCAGGACATATTAAACCAGGCGTTGTAAAGACATACTCCGATCATAGAATGGCTATGGCATTTGCACTTATCGGGCTCAGAGTGGATGGCATTATAATTGATGATTATGAGTGTTGTGCGAAGACCTTTGAGGATTATTTTCAGGTGCTTGACAGGGCTACACGAGAGTAATGCGAGAGGGGGCAGCTTTTGGTTAGTCGGATTTCGGACGATATAAGGCACGATATTAAGGTGTTAAGCTGGAGGTTATGGATTAGCCGGACTATATAAGGCTCGAAAAAAGGGAGGGCTGCTGGGATAAGGTGATGGTCAGGTAAACAGATTGGATATTTCTAAGATTTTCTGTGAAGGTTGTTGATAGGGACACAGCCGTTCAGACGAAACATCCGTGTTTCGTATTCGCTCACTCGTACATCCTTGTACGAGTGCTGTTGGACGTAGAGTGAAAGCCTAAGAAATATCACAATATGTTTAAAGGACCACCTCCTCACCCCAGTCACCCTCCCTTGATTTTTTTCGAGCCGTATATCTGTGTACTGCTTAATTCACACACGTTAACAAGTCCTACTTAGCCGAGAGAACAACAGCCCCACTCCACGAAATAAATTACGGCAAGCACTTACAAAACTTCCGGCTGGCAATCGCAGTTGTGTGGCATTAATATATTGCAAGCTGGGTACTGTTGAAGCCGCCGGCACTTAGCGGCTGTCCTTTAGCCGCTTAGTGTCCGCTGCGGCTTCAAGTAGCGGGAGCGTGCCCAGCGGTAATATATTAATGCCGCACAACGTCCGTCCACCACCGCCACCACAAAAGTTTTGTAAAGTACTCCCACAAATTAAAAGAAAAGCAGGTGACCCCCAATTTGAAAATCCTAATGTACAAATGGAAAGTATACAATCAAAGCGATGTAGCCGAAGCGTTTGAATATTTCGGACATACCGTTGATATGTATGAAGAAAAGCCTGTCAACAGTAACAGTATCACAGGCTATAAAGAACACGATATGAAAGAGATATCAGATGTGATTTCAGAATATGATATAGTATTTTCTCTTAACTACTTTCCGCATATATCAGATGTATGTGAAAAGCTTGGAAAGAAGTATATTGCATGGACAGTAGACAGTCCACTTATATCTCTTTATCACCAGTCTGTATTTAATTCGTGTAATTATATATTTATATTTGATAAGTTCTTTTATTATGAATTAAAGCAGATGGGTGTCCGAAATGTATACTATCTTCCGCTTGCTGTTAATACAGAAAGGCTTGATAAGCTGATTGGTCGGCAGAGCAAAGAAGATCGGCAGAGGTTTGCGGCTGATGTTTCATTCGTTGGAAGTATGTATCATAAGAATTCCTATGATGATATTAAAGATAAACTGCCGCCATATATGAAGGGGTATTTTGATGCGGCAATGCTTGCACAGCTTAATATATTTGGGGATAACATAATAGACGATTTGCTGACAGTAGATATATTAAAGGAATTGTCGGAGATAATAGATTTCAGGCAGGGGGACAGGGCATTTTCTGATATACGGCTTGTGTTTGAGTCTACATTTCTGGGCTTTAAGCTTGCTAATATAGAACGTGTAAGTACGCTTAACAGGTTGTCAAAGACGTTAAGGGGTCATAATACTGCCTTGTATACAGACACGATTGACAGTAAGCTGGAAGGCGTTGACTATAGGGGTGCAGTAGCTTATATGACACATATGCCTCTCGTATTTAACAATTCGAGAATTAATCTTAATATGACAATAAGAAATATAAGGACGGGCATACCATTAAGAGTGTGGGATATATTAGGAGCAGGAGGTTTTCTGCTTACGAATTTTCAGGTGGAACTCCCGGATTATTTTGAAAATGGAAAAGATATCGTGTACTATGAGGACATTAATGACTGCTGCCGTAAAGCGGAATATTATCTGGCACACGAAGATGAGCGCAGACTGATTGCACTCAACGGCTATAACATAGTTAAACAAAAGCACAGTTATATACAGAGAATTGCCACAATTCTTGATATAGTAAATTATTAATAAAATGTGATTATCACGATTGCGGTAAGGCGTGAGTATTATCATTATAATATGATGTGATAGTTAAAAAGAAATACCGCCACTGGTATTATAATAATTAAAGATTGTAATAAGAATGACATAGAAGCAGTGAACTAATAAATCACTGCCGCTATGTCATTTTATTATATGATTTGTTAGTTATGTTATTGTAATAATATTCAATCAGTTTGCTGTAAGCTGCTAATTGCACCAAACACACCATTGAATTCATTGAAAAATGTTTCTTCATATTTTTTTAAGAATACAGAAGCATAATTATCCTTATAAGATAAAGATATATAGAGGTTGCCAATTGCAGAGTCTATAATCTGTATTTTAATAAGAAGGTTATTGTCACATTTCCAAACAGCAGAAGCAGCACATCTGAAATTGTATATAGGAAATTCAGATACGATGTTATAACCAAATCCAAAGTCAATGCTATGTGTGCCTGTTTCGTTAGTATAGGTTATTGTTCCCCATTTTCTGGTAGTGTTATTAGTGTCCGTGCAGGCATTGTCTGCATTATGAATTGTAACTTTTACAGCGGTCATTTTGCATACATTTTCATCACATACATATGTAACATTATTGATTAAATTCTCATATGAGGAAGCAGTGCTGTCCTTAAGGCAGAACAATTCACGGCTGTTAATAAAGGTATTGTATTCTGCAAGCTGTGCATCAGTTTCGTTATTAACAGATGTTTCGTCATCGATTTTATTATAGATTTCTTCCCAGAAGGCATCATATATGCACTGTACGCCGCCTTGACGTCCAAGGGTATCAGCGGTTGTTACCATATAGATGTCCTTATCAGGAACATAAAGCGCAAGCTGTCCCGCCATACCATAGAGGGCATATCCGCCGTTGCGTGTGATCCATATCTGATAACCATAACCCTGCATTTCCTCCAAGGTACCGCTCTTTCCATAAGGATCGCTCTGCTTCATTCTTGCGGCTTTGATGTAATCTGCTGGAATAAGCTGCTTGTCGTTGTATACACCATCTTTAGATATAAGATAGATTATTTTAAGCATATCAACAGGTCTTGCACATATTCCAGAACCGCCCATAGGAATTCCACAAGGGTCAGGAAGAATAAATGTATCTTCAGAAAATCCCAGTTCATTAAGGAACTTTTCTTTAAGATAGTCAATAAGTCTCATTCCAGATAGTCTTTCGATAAGAGCACCAAGAACGTGAGTTGATGAAGTGTCATAAGAGAATTGTGTGCCAGGTGCGTGAACAGGCTTGACTGTAAAGAATGAGCCCACCCAGTCGGTTATGCCAGCAGTTTTATAAGTGGTGCTGTCGTGGCACGTTCTCATAGTAAGCATATCCCTTATAGTAAGCATTTTCATATAATCATAAGCTCCATTTTGGGGAAGTTTATCTTTAAAATAATCAACAATATGGTCATCTAATGATAACTTGTGTTCGCCATACAGACAGCCAATGCCCAAAGATACTAAAGACTTTGTCATAGAAAACATACGGTGAAGTGAATTGTTGTCGTAAGGCTTGTAATAGCTTTCCATACATATATTGTTTCCACGCATAATTATAAGGCTGTGCATAGGAATATCCTGATTTTCAAGACGTTTTGCATAATTAATAAGATTGTGGTAGTCGATATTACATTCGCTTGGTTTAACATAATTAAATTTAGTCTGCATAATTAAATCCTCCGTTGGTTAATTATTTTACAAGTGTTCGTTCATTAATAAGCTTAATATAATATATATTACAATACAAATATGAGAGTGTCAAAAATGTATCAGCTGTCTATATGATAATATAATTTTTCAAAAACATCGCAACGGCAAGCGCGATTACAAACGGTATCACCCAGCTTAAAATCTCACGGATGACCGCTTGTGCTGTCCCCTTTTCTCTTTTCTCTTCCTTTGGTTGATTCTGTTTTGGCATCTTTTTCCCTCTGTCTGCTTTCTATGTCTGCTTGTTATTGTAACACACCTGACGGAAAATACATTTTG
>OFMC01001090.1_pt1 | contig 22966 bp, 18 predicted proteins | sample 1541271 | NCBI WGS metagenome assembly OFMC01 (sample SAMN04209252, study PRJEB22552) | human gut metagenome | biome: gut; material: feces | host: Homo sapiens | place: USA: Oklahoma | reverse complement strand
CCGGCGCGACGTACTCTGCGTCGCGCCGGACCTGGTTGGGCGCATTCTGGTGCGCAGGCTGCCGGACGGCACGCTGCTGCGCGCGCGCATCACGGAGACGGAGGCCTACCGCGGCGAACAGGACACCGCCTGCCACGCCAGCCGCGGGCGCACACGGCGCACGGAGGTGCTCTACCATGACGGCGGCACGATCTACGTCTACCTCTGCTACGGGATGCACTGGATGCTCAACATCGTGACCGGTCACGCGGACGAGCCGCAGGCCGTGCTCATCCGCGCGTGCGCCGACGGTGCGAACGGACCGGGCAAGCTCACAAAGCGGCTGCAGATCGACAAGACGTTCAACGACCGCGACATCCTCACCTGTCCGGAGCTCTGGCTCGAGGACGACGGGCAGCGCTTCGCGCTCGAGACCGACACCCGCGTCGGCATCGGCTATGCCGCGCCGGAGGATCAGGCGCGACTCTGGCGCTGGAAATGCGGCGCACAGGAGGCGACACCATGACCTACACACCGGATACCCCGCTTGAGGCGCTGGCCGGCATCGGGCCGAAAAAAGCGCAGGCCTTTCAAAAGCTCGGCGTGGCGACGCTGCGCGATCTGGCCGGGCTCTATCCCCGCCGCTACGAGGACCGGACGCAGTTTCGCACGATCGCGGCCGCGCAGCCCGGCGAGGCCGTGTGCATCCGCGCGACGGTCGCGGGCGAGCCGCGCACACAGTATGTGCGCAGCGGGCTCACGCTCGTCAAGGCGCGTATCGCCGACGACACCGGCGCGCTCGACGTGACCTATTTCAACCAGCCCTACCGCAAAAACAGCCTGCACGCGGGCGAGGAATACATTTTCTACGGCAAGGTAGAGGCAAACGGCTTTCGCAAGACGCTCACCAACCCCGTCTGCGAACAGGCGGCGCGCTGCGGCAGCGTGACCAACTGCTTTTACCCCATCTACCCGCTGACGACGGGCGTGACGCAAAACGATGTGCGCAAGGCCATGCTCCCTGCGCTGCACGCCTGCATCGGGCAGCTGCAGGACGTGATCCCGGCGGACATTGCGCGCACCTACGCCCTCGCGCAGCAGGACTACGCCCTGCAAAACATCCACCAGCCGACCGACGCTGCGGCGCTCACGCTCGCGCGAAAGCGCCTGGTGTTCGAGGAGCTGTTCGTGCTCTCGACGGCCATGGCGCGCATCCGCTCACAGCGGCGCGCCGAGGGCGGCATCCGGATGCAAAGCGCCGACCTCGAGACGTTTTATGCCACGCTTCCCTTCTCACCCACCGGGGCGCAGCGGCGCGCCGTCGCCGCCGCCGTGCAGGACATGATCTCCGGCGTGCCGATGAGCCGCCTTGTGCAGGGCGATGTCGGCTCCGGCAAGACGCTCGTCGCCGCGGCGTGCATCTGGTTTGCGCACGAAAACGACTGCCAGAGCGCCTTCATGGCGCCGACCGAGATCCTCACCGAGCAGCACGAGCACACGCTGCGCACGCTGCTTGAGCCGTTCGGCATCCGCGTCGGACGGCTGACGGGCGCGATGAGCGCCCGGCAAAAGCGGGAGGTAAAGCAGGCGCTTGCCGGCGGTCTGCTCGACGTGGTCGTCGGCACGCACGCGCTCATCAGCGACTCGGTGGTGTTTTTCCGTCTCGGTCTCGTCATCACGGACGAGCAGCACCGTTTCGGCGTCGAGCAGCGCGCCGCGCTCGTGCGCAAGGGCGAGCAGCCGCACACACTCGTCATGAGCGCGACGCCCATTCCGCGCACACTGGCGCTGCTGGTGTACGGGGATCTGGACGTGTCGATCATCGACGAGCTGCCGCCCGGCCGCCAGCCGGTGCAGACCGTGTGCGTGGACGAGCGCTACCGAGCGCGGCTCAACGCCTTCATCGACAAGCTCATCGGCGAGGGGCGGCAGGTATTCGTCGTCTGCCCGAAGGTCGAGGACACGGACGATATCCCCTCCGATCTCAAGTCCGCCGAGGAGCACGCGCAGGTGCTGCAGCGGACGTTTCCGCAGCACCGCGTCGCCTGCATCCACGGCCGCATGAAGGCCAAGGACAAGGACGCCTGCATGGCCGCCTTTGCCGCCGGAGAGACGGATATCCTCGTCTCGACGACGGTCATCGAGGTCGGCGTCGACGTGCCGAACGCGGCGCTGATGATCATCGAAAACGCCGAGCGTTTCGGCCTCTCGCAACTGCACCAGCTGCGCGGGCGCATCGGACGCGGACCGTTTCAGTCCTATTGCGTGCTCGTGTCGGACACGCGCACGGAAGAATCGCGCGCGCGGCTGAAGGTGCTGTGCGACACGGCCGACGGCTTTCAAATTGCCGAGGCCGACCTGCGCCAGCGCGGCCCGGGCGACTTCTTCGGCAACCGGCAGCACGGCCTGCCGGCGCTGCACATCGCAGACCTCGGCACAAACATGGCCGCCGTCAACGATGCGCGCGACGCAGCCCGCGCAGTGCTCGCCGCCGACCCGGCGCTCTGCGCGCCCGAGCACGCGGCGCTGCGCGCCCAGTGTGCGCGGCTCTTCGCCGCAAACGACGGGCATTTCAACTGACCGTCTGCCCATACCACGCCCTGCAGGCACTGCAAACACGAAAAAAATCGTCCGCCGGAGCTTCCTTCCGGCGGACGATTTTTCATTCCGGCGCACGCAAAGTTCAGAGCGGCCGCCTGCGCCCGGACTTCGGGAGTTAGTTGTCCAGCATGAACTGCCAGATCTCCTGATCCGTCGCCCCGCGTGCCCTCAACGTCCGCATTAGATGCTGTCCCAGAGCGTCGTTCGGTGCGATCAGTTCGTCCAACGTCTTCCCGTCCTCGATAATCGGGGCTGTCGATGCTGTAGCGTTTGGCTCTGGCATCTGCTGCTTCGCCATCGCGGGCAGATCCTCGCCTTTCACCAGTTCTTCGAACGGCTTCCCGAACGCCCGGCTCAGTTCTTCCGGCGTGTAAGTCCGGTCGTACCCCTCTTCCGCGATCTCCCGCCAGAGGTCGCCCTGCGTCTCCGGGCGCTCAGAGGGCGCACCGCTTTCCGCAGGCAGTGCTTTCGCTGTATGGTTTGTCATCCCGTTTCCTCCTGTCTTTGTAAGCTTCGGTCAGTTCTCGACCATGAACTGCCAGATCTCCTGATCCGTCGCGCCCTGCGACCGAAACCACTTCGTCAGGTGCTCGCCGATCGGGTCGCCCTTCACCAGTTCGTCCAGCGTCTTCCCGTCCTCGATAATCGGCGCTGTTGATGCTGTAGCGCTTTCCGTCTCGCGGGCCTTCCGTCTCTGCGCGAGCGTCTCCCATGCTCCGTCCAGACTATCGTATCCCTCTTCCGCGATCTCCCGCCAGAGGTTGCCCTGCGTCTCCGGGCGCTCAGAGGGCGTACCGTTCTCCGCAGGCAATGCTTTCTCCGTGTGTTTTGTCATCCCGTTTCCTCCTGCCTTTGTAAGCTCCTGTCAGTTCTCGACCATGAACTTCCAGATCTCCTGATCCGTTGCGCCATCGGCTCGCATCGTCCGAAGCAGATACTGCCCAAACGCGTCGTTCGGTGCGATCAGTTCGTCCAACGTCTTCCCGTCCTCAAGGACCGGGTGCGCGATACGCTCATCGGCATTCGCATAGCCGACCCAAAGATCCTTGAGCATCCCGAGGTAGGACGCGCCGAAGCCGGCGTGCGCCGCCGCATGAGCGATCCGCTCCAGATAGCCCTGTACCCGCGCGCCCTCGTTTGCCTCGCGCAGCGAGACGTAGACCAATGCCTGCGTCGGCACACTGGTGCGCTTCGGCACGATGGACAGCGTCACCTTCTCATAGCAGTTATAGCGCACGCCCTCGTAGACATCGAGCTCCGCCTCATCTGCATCCGACAGCATCCAGAGCAGCCCCGGCACACTCGCTCCGGCAGCCGGAACGACCGTGGCATACCCCACCTCATCCAGTGCAAACTTCCAGCCGTGCAGCACCGCCGTGTCGATACGCTTGGCGTCCGGACAGCGCCGGCGCATCTGTTCCATGTCCATGTTCGAGCCATACGCAAAGTAGTAGATCGGTTTCATATACTTGCTCCTTTCAGTCTGGTTGTTCATTGCAGGCACAGTATAGCGCACGGCACGGCAGCCGTGGTCGTTTTGAAAACGACCCGGCGATTGAAAACGGAAAAAATTCATTATATAATGTCCGCAGCACAAACCAGCACCAAGGAGGCACGCCTATGGCACTCGCGATCCGACTGGACGACATCACCCATATGCACTGTGACGCAATCGTCACCGCCACCGACACGGCGCTGTCCGGAACGTGCGGCGTGGATCAGGACATCCACCGGGCGGCAGGTCCGGAGCTGGACGCCGCCTGCCGTGCGCTTGCGCCGTGCCCCGTTGCGAGCGCGGTCTGCACGGACGGCTACCGCCTGTCGCGGAAGATCATCCACGCCGTCGGCCCGACGTGGCACGGTGACTCCGACGATCTGCAGACGCTCGCCGCCTGCTACCGGGCGGTCTTTGCCTGCGCGCGTGAGGCTCGGTGCGCATCGCTGGCCATGCCGCTCATCTCGGCCGGTCACCTCGGCTTTCCGCCGGACGATGTCCTGCGCATCGCCGTGCAGGAGGCGCGCGCTTTCCTCGAGCGCTGCTCGATCGACATCTTCATCGTCACGCACCGTCCGAGCACCTTCAACCTCGGCGTGCGGATGTTTGCGGGCAGTCTGGAGCGCATCCACGACAAGAAAATGCGCTTTGCCGCCGAACACGGTACGCTCTCGCTCGACGAGGTGCTCGGGCAGCAGCACGAGTCGTTTCGGGATATGCTCCTGCGGGAGATCGCCGCGCGCGGCATGACCAACGCCGCCTGCTATCAAAAGGCGCACGTGTCCAAGAGCGTGTTTTCCAACATCGTTAAAAACGGCACGATTCCCAAAAAGCCCAACGTCGCGGCGCTGGTGTTCGCGCTGGAGCTGCCGCTTGAGGACGCGCTGACCCTGTTCGGCAAGGCGGGCTACTATCTCACGAACACCGACCCGTTCGACACCATTCTGGAATACTTCATCGAGCAGGGAAACTACGACCTCTTTGCGCTCAACGAGGCGCTGTATCAGCGCGGGCAGACGCCGCTCTAGAGCTGAGCCGGTTGCCGGATGGCAAAGATGTGGTATACTGACGGAAATTTGAGCAAAGTTACAGGAGGTACTGCGCTTGCACAACGACTTTTTCGACCGCACGGCAGCGGAGAAATGGGAGCTCATCAAGGAGGTCTTCTGGCGCATCTTCGCGCCGCGCGCATACGCGACGCTCTACAGCCAATATCAGTTCCTGCGCAGCAGCATCGATGAGATGGAAGAGGAGGCGCGCTGCGATGTGATCGACGCCGAAAACGAAGTCCGCCGTCTGCAGCGTGAAAATCAGGCATTGCGGCAGCAGATCGACGTGCTGACCGCGCAGCTGCAGGCTCTTCAGACATAAAAAAATCGTCCGCCGGAAGGGGAATTCGGCGGACGATTTTTTTGCTGGGGAGCAGCAGTCACGCACAGGCAATATGCGTGGTGTCACACTGCTGCAGGGAATGGGGGAAGAGAAGAGAGGTGATATGGCTTGATGCCTGTTGTTGGTATCGGTAACCGGAGGGGGATCCGGGTACGATCGAAAGAAATCAGTCGACGAGCGCCTTGCCCAGCGCCTGACAGGCCGCAAGGGCCGCATCATCGGGCGCGTCGTTGCAGATCACGCTGTCGCACGCGAGCTGGATACCGGAGCTGCGGCAATCGCGCTCCCAGTTTTGCATCCACTCGCCGCCGCCCCAGCCGTAGGAGCCGAACAGGGCGACACGTTTGCCCTTCAGGGCGGACTTGCAGCCTTCGAACATCGGCTCGAACTCCATGTCCTCCAGAACCTCGGAGCCCATGGCCGGGCAGCCGAGCGCCACGGCGTCATATCCGCCGACGGCGGAAGCGTCCATATCAGAGGCGGTCAGAAGCACCGCGTCCGCTCCGGCATTTTTCATGCCATCGAGCACGGCGTTGGCCATGGCCTCGGTGTTGCCGGTGCCGCTCCAATAGATGACTGCTGCTTTTTTCATGATGGTAACATCCTTTCCTTTTGTGCTGTATTCGGCCGCTGCACATTCACGGCGAGCTGCGCAATGCTCAAGCCCGCGTGCAGACGTTCACAGTAGATTTCCGTGCAGCGCCGGTATTTTGCAAAGAGATCGCGCGCCCGCTGCTCGTCGCCGTACACCTTCCAGAGGCCGGCGTACTTGAAATCCGCCGCGTGGTGCTCGATAAATCCCTTGACGTCCTCCGGCGGATAGCTCAGAAACAGGCCGATCTCATGCGGGAATTCATCGTATGCACGCAGCCGCTCAATGAGCTGCATCAGACACTGCTCACTGCCGGTGCAGGCATAGCCCGCGTGCTGCAGGATCTCCGTTGCCAGCCGGTCCTGCAGATCCCGCTCCAGATCGCACGGTCGGTACAGATACAGCAGCGCGCTCTTTTCCGTAAACCGCAGTGGCAGGAGGCAGAGCCCCTTCGGGACGAGCACCTGATTGTATCGGCGGATCTCCGTGAGCAGAGTCTCCCGGCATTCATACGGGCACGGGAACAGGCTGCCGGTCTTGATCCCGGCCAGCGTCGGTGCACAGAGCCGTACAACGTTTTCCTCCGACATGGCTTGCCTCCTCGTCTGTGGTCGTTTACCGGTTTTCGCGCAGTGAGCAATTCTGCGCGCTCATAGGTTAAAGTGATCTAACCTACATGTGAAAAGTTACGCGCTTTGTTCTGTCTGACGTTAGGATACTGCACGTCGCCCCCGGCATCCGCTCCAATTCATCGGAACATGGCTCCAAAATGAAACTATGCTTCCCGCCGTCAGAGCATGGGTGCCTCCGGTGCGCAGCTGTCGCAGTCGATGCCGCTGCGGTAGGCGTTGGGTGAGACACCGATGACATCCCGGAATGCTTTGGCGAACTTGCTGCCGTTATCATACCCGAATTGCCCGGCAATATCCAGCACCGTGCGGTCAGTCCGGCGCAAAAGTCTGGCAGCGCCATGCATTTTCTGCGCACGCAAAAACGCCGCCGGCGACATGCCGTACACGCCGCGAAAGCTGCTGTTGATCAGTGTAGCCGAAGCGCCGAAGTACCGCGAGAGCTCCGCAACCGTCAACCGCCGCTCCGTGTTCTCGAGCAGGTACGCGCCGATCTGCTCGGCGAGCTGCACCTGCGACAGAGAATAACCGTGCTGCGGCTGCGCCGCCTGAATGGGAAACGCACTCAAAAACAGCAGCAGCTCCAGGATCTTCACCTTGAAATAGCCCTTGCGGATGCCCTCCGGCACGGAGTAGAGCTCAGAGAAAATGTGCGCCACGCCCGGAGACGAGCGCGTGACAAAGCAGGCACCGTCCGCACAGAATTTTTCGATGAGCGCACTCGGCCGCACCTCGACATCCTCCAGAAAGCACGACAGGCAGTCCGGCGCGCGCGCCGGGTCGATCGTCACCGTGATGCCATGGTAGTGCCCGGTCGGAAAGCGCACCGGGACTGCTTCTGCCGCGCGCTGCACGATCGCCAGATCGCCCGGCGCGAGAAAAAAGCAGGCATCGCCATATGGGTAAGCGATGCGCCCCTCGCGGCAGTGATGGATCTCGAGACAGCCGGCCGCACACGCGCGCTGCGTGGCGGCGCTTGCCGCATGGACGTCGTGATACGCGATCTCGATTCCCGGGAAAACCGGGTAAGCCGTCCGTGCCGCTTCCCCGTCGGAATCGACAAGACAGGTAGCTGCGTGCACATCGGCCGGAAGCGGCGCCGGCTGCGGTTTCCCGCCTTGCCATGCTGCCGCCCTGCGTTCTGCCTGAAATTCGAGTTTCTTTGCTGTGGCCATTGCATCGCGCCTCCTGATATCTGGCAAAGTTAGAGTGATCTAATCCGCGGAGCACAAAAATGCCGTCGCGGACGGCTCTGCGGATACTGCGTATGTTTTATTTATTATACCGTGCCCCGATCACTGCGTCAAGCACGGAACGCAAAAACGCCCTGCGGTCAAGACCGCAAGGCGCTTTGGAGCTAGTGATGTGACTCGAACACACGACCTGCTGATTACGAACGTTAGCAAAGTTGTCAATTCATTATTTTCCGATGCTTTTTATCATCTTCGTATCGGGCACAAGGAAATACGCAAGCAGGCTGCGCCACTGTCCATGCACGGCGGCATTTTCCCTCGGGGAGAAACCCGTCGTATATCAAGTTCTGCAGTGCTTTCTGGTGTTTTTCTCAAAAATCGTGTTGAGAAGAATCCCTGCCGCAACCAGCACTCCACCATAGAAGACACGTCCGGACGAATCCGTACCCATAAATATATCAATAGCTGCACTGGAAAACACTTGACCAACAAATAGCAGTAACGACACTTGAAACGTGGAAAGCTTTCTGAGGACAACGTTTGTTATGACAATTATGAGCACACCTATAATCCCGCCCAAGTATGCCCACATCGGTACGCCGGTTAATTTTTCCGGAAGCGCCGTCAACTCACCGCTGCCAATGGTCAACAGCAGCAACACCGCAAGCGGAAGGCCTGCCATATGATTAATAAATGAACTGGCCACAGCTCCGGTATGCTCGGCAAGCGCAGCGCTCGCGGCTCTTGACACGACAAGCCCAACGCCAGCGGCAAATGATGCGGCAATGGCAGAGAAAACACTCAGCTCCGAACCGTAAAGCATATAGACGATACCGCAAAAAGAGAAAGCTATGCAGGCCCATGTCACGGGAAGCACTCTGCGCTTCTCAGCTCCAAGCAGTCCGAGGCAATCAATGACAAGGCTTGTGAGCATCTGTGCGAGCAAGCCAAGTGCAGTAATAGCAATAAGGCTTATTTTCCCAAACGCGTAATTGCTGCACAGCGTGCACGCCACGCTTATAAGACCTCCGCAATACATCCACAGCGGGAGTTTTTGCTTTGGGATGAATGATTCCTTCTTGATCCAAAGGATGATGAGCGCAAAGATAATTGCCACCACATGGATGATCGCCGTTGTCAGGCAGAGCCCCGCCTCAGCAGTCAGCCTGCCGTTGAACACCGCCATCAGCGATATAAGAACACCTGCAGCAAGCGCAAAAAAATAGTACATAGAGTTCCCCTAATGCTCTGATTTCATCCGTATAATGTATACGTATTCTTCCAGTCAAGGCTGCGCCGGACAGACGGAGCGCAAATTTACACTTTGGCGTCTTTTTTATAAAACCGAAGCGTAACAAAGCCGAGAATCAACATAATGATTGGTGAAATGAACATGGCAGTGTCAGCACTGCCGCCAAAGGCCTCAATAAGAGCAATATACGGAGTGCCGAGGAACGCGCCGATGTTAACACCGGATTCGGCAATAGAAGTCGCAAGGAACTTATTCTCCTCTTCCACGCTCTCACTAAACGCGCTGATGCAGGCAGGGATGATGCCGGTGGAAAATACACCGCTGACGACCAGCCAAGCAGCAACCGACGCAAAGCTGTGGGAGAAATACAGGCCAAGCATCGTAACGCCGGTAACAGCAAGCATGACAAACATCGTCTTATTCTTAAGAAGCTTTTCGGCAAACCCAAAAACGATGCCGCCGGCTATCGTCGCAACTGAGTAAAAAACCATCGCATTGCCGACTGTGACAGAGTTGCCGATACCGCGTCCGACAATGATCTTGGAGATAACAAGAAACATGGGGTAATAGCAGAGCATATACCCGATCGCAATGGCGGAAAAGGCCCATACGATCGGCGGCAGTTTCTTTATAGCCTGAACCAGAGCGCCCGATTTCGCCATTTCCTCAAGTTTTCCGCCGGTGGTAGACGTATCATTTCTATCCAGCTTGAATTTTGGGCAAAGGAAAAGAACGATGAGGAACGGGATAGCACTCCAAAGGTAGACGAAGAAGCTGTAATTCCATTTGATCGCGCAGAGATGACCCACAGCGACCTGCGCGATCATATTCATTGCATATTGAGCGGCGACCGCCCAGCCCATGGCATGGCTTCTGAATCTGCTGTCCTCCACAAGCTTGAGACTCATGGAGATGCCAATGCCCTGCATAAGACCGTAACCGATGCCAAAGGCAAAGCGGCCGAGGAACATCATGGCCATACTGGTATCACCAAACAAGGCAGGAAGAATACCGCCTACGCAGTGGCAGCCGATGCCAATCAGGAGCATGTTGCGCAGGGTGATCTTTCTGTTTACAAGAACGCCTGCGACGATCGTAAAGATAACTGCGCAGAGATTAGGGATATTGTTTACAAAAGTGATAATGCTGTAAGGAACGTCCGGAAACACGTTCGCTATATCAGCCAGCGCGGAGGAGCACCACTCCGCACCGCCGGCGGCGGTGTTGGCAAAAATCAGAACGATGATCCCGATGATAGTTCTCGTCTTTGTCGGTTTATCCATATTTAACTCCTCAAGCTTTCTTGCGTTAGTGAAATAAATAACTATTAATTCTGCTCAATCACCATACCGCCCTGACAGCGGTATGGTGATTACGCTTTTGAGAAAATCCTGTAAACGCGGATTTATGCAGCTCTTTTCTTCTTCGTGATGGAGACCGCCAGAGCAACGAGAAGCGTCAGAGCAGCGCAGACACACGCTGCAAAGAGGAATCGGAAGGATGTGTCATTGGGTTTGATGAGGCCGGCGACCGGGGTGTAGAACAGCGCAGAGCAAACCGTGCCGAGCTGGCCTGCCATGTGGATGACAGCACAGCCCGCCGTGGAGGCTTCAACGGTGTTGTAATTGGTGGCATAGAGCAGCGTGCCGGGCATTTCAAAGCCAATGGAGGTACCGACTACAAAAGCACCGATGAAGAGGATCACGAGAGACTGGGCAAAGTAGATGATCAGGAAACCAATGACCAGAGCGATGAAGCCGCAGCAGAGAACATACTCACGGAGCTTCTTCTCAAAGGGGCTGAAGATCAGGCCGCCGAACATACCGCCAACAAGGAAAATGGCCATTGCAGTTCCGGTAAGTGCAGCAGTGCCCATACCGCGCTCGGTGATGATGAACGAGATGTTCGCGCCCATGACGCCGTAGGAGTTAATGAACACAAAAATGATCGCGCCAAACAGCCACGTAACGGGGGCAATCTTGAGATGGCTTTTCTCGCCGCTCGCCTTAGCGGGCTTGTCAGCAGGGAAATAGATGCATCCGAGCACCAGCGGGATCAGTGCGTAAAGGAAAGCAAGGTAGGTGTAGTTCCATGCTTTGGCGGCAAGAACGCCGCCGATGAGGGTCAGGTACATGCCGCCGCCGTTGGTGAAAAGGTCCTGAATACCCATGAGCTTTCCGCGTTCATCTTCGGCATAGTTCTCAGCGATGATGCCGTTGGATGTGGGCATAAGGAAACCGAAACCGAGGCCGAGGATGGTCTGCCACATCATGAGCTGAATAAAGCTGGTGTGCAGCGTGAAGCCGAGGACGGCATAGGCAACAACAAAGCCGACACCGATCTGACAGAGCGTCTTTTTGGACACCTTCGTTGCGAGCAGCGTGGACAGCGCGCAGCCAAGAAGCATTGCGAAGCCGGGCCAGTTGGACATTTCCTGCATCCACACGGTGGGAATGTCGGGGAATGCGGCGGCAATATCAGCCAGCGCGGGCTGAAGCCCCATTCCCCCCATTTCAAGTGCGGACACAAACAGGATCGCCAGAGACATCAGTCTTTTGTTTGAGACTTTTGCATTCTCCATTTTGTCTTCTCCTTTCTTATTGACAAGCATATTATCCGTTTTCACACTTCAAGCGCCATATTAAATGCGATCTGATTTGCATTCTTGATGTTTTTAACAACATCGCAGTCACCCACCGCTATGACGTCGGGCATAAGCGCTCGGAGCTGTTTCAGGAGCGCATCGTTTTTCCTCATGCCGAAAGCGGCAACAACATCGTCACACTCGATAGTAGACTTTGTGCCATCCTGTGCCATTACCACGACACCGTCATCGTTGATGCCGCAAACCCGGACACCGCCGACAAGCGCAACGCCGTACTTTTCCAGCAGCTGCAGGAGCATCCCCCTGGGAGCCGGGGAGTGATCCCTGGCAAACTGTTCAACGGGGAGCATATCTACAACCGTAACTTTCTTGCCGTCCATGGCAAGCTGGAGTGCCGACTCCGTACCTGACAGACCGCCGCCGCAGACAACTACTCGCTCTCCGACCGTCGCCCTGCCGGTGTCGACATCCAAAACATGGTGGACATTCTCCCTGTCGATACCCGGGATCGGAAGGGTCAGCCGTTCAGCACCGGTAGCAACGAATACGACGTCGGGCTTCAGTCCCATGATGATTTCCGCCGTCGCCTCGGTGTTGAGCATGATCTTTGCACCGCTTTCCATGGTGCTGCTCATAAGCCAGCGGAGGTGTTGGCGCATATCGAACTTGAAAGACAAGCAGCTGATCTCATGAAGTCTGCCTCCGAGCTTGTCTCCCTTTTCGATCAGGATGACATCGTGTCCGCGCTCTACAAGCGTTTTTGCAGCCATGCAGCCCGCAACACCGCCTCCGACCACGACGACTCTCTTTTTGTGCTTTGCGCAGGGCAGCTCTTCCGGGATCTCGGACTCGCGTCCGAGACGCGGGTTTGTCGCGCAGCGAAGGTGAACGATGTCGGCCGGTGCGCATTCATGGCAGCGCAGGCACGGTCTGGTTTTTTCCTCCATTCCGCGATAGGCGTTATAGAGCAGCTTATTATCGCACATCAGCTGCCGCGCCATCGCCACCATGTCCGCTTTGCCGGAGGCGATGATCTCCTCAGCTTCCGCCACGGTCGTGATGCTGCCGACAACGGTGACGGGAATATGAATATCCGGATCCGCCTTGATCTGCTCGGACCATTTCACATTGTGACAATGCGGAAGATAGAATGCCGGCATGGTATATGGCATATACTTGGGCTCAACAATGAGTCCTTGAGAGACATGGACGGTATCTATGTATTCCTGAGCAAGACGGATAAACGCCTTTGTCTCTTCGATTCCCATACCGCCCGGAACCAGTTCATCGCCGCTGATACGCATATCGATGCACAGGCCTTTGCCTACACGCTCCCGCATTGCTTTTAGCACCGAGAGCGGCCAGCGGGCTCTGTTTTCAAAGCTGCCGCCGTATTCATCCGTGCGCTGATTGTATTTGGGAGACAGAAACTGTGCAAGAAGATTCCCGTGCGCCGCGTGTACCATGACCATATCAAAACCGGACTTCATCAGGCGCTGCGCAACGTCACAATACTCGTTACGGATGGCTTCCATATCCCGCTCATCCATCTCGCGGATGTCGGTCGGGCCATTTTCAACGGGGATCGCAGAGGGAGCGATCGCCGGCGAGTTGGGGCGAAACTGCTTCGGAGCGGAGCGGCCCGCGTGGACAAGCTCGCAGGAAATCTTCGCGCCGTAGCGGTGCACGATCTCGGAGATGCGGCGCAGATCGGTCATATTGTCATCACTTGTAACGTCAAGCGCGCCAAAAAAGTCAACACCGTTCGTGTGGTTGATGGGTGTAGAACCGATCGTGATAACGCCCACGCCGCTCTGGGCCTGATACTTGATGTATCCGAGCAGCTCCGGAGACACGGCGCCGGTGGGCGTTGAAAGGCTGGAGACCATAGGAGAGAACTGTACGCGGTTCTTGACCTCCATGCCGCCTATCTTTATGGGCGAGAAGACATGCGGATATTTATTAAATGAGCTCATAGTCTGAACACCTCGTTACATATAAACGCTCAAAGGCGGCCGATATCTCTTGCGGCATAGAACGCCTGAGATGTTGCCTGATAGATCGTCGCAGGAGTCACGCAGTCTCCGATCGTATAGAACTCCGGCGCGCAGAAGCGGAACTGCTCCGCCTCCTCGGCAAGCGGACGCTGACCGACAGCATAAATGACGGTGTCTGCCGGATAGAGCTGTTCCCCTTCCGCATTTCTGCCGATAACTCCGTCATCGGTAATTTCAACGGGGCTGGTGTTGAAGGCCGTACCTACCTTGTGAATGCGAATCTGCTCATTGATCGCCTGACCATGCAGACCGTTTGCACCACACTTGATGCACGCATGACGATGCATGATGGTGACGTCCTTGCCGCAGCTTGCCAGATGAAGCGCAAGCTCTGCACCGACGAGACCACCGCCAATTACAACGACCTTGCCGCCAACCTCATCGGCATGAGTGTAGGCGTACTCCGCAGGCATGACGTTCGCCTTGTCGTAGCCAGGCAGATAGGTAGGAATCGCAGGCCGGGAACCAAGAGCCGCGATAACGGCATCAGGTTCCATGCTGCTGACAAGCTCCGGCGTAGCCTCGGTGCTGAGCATCACAGTGATGTTGTCATTCTTCATGACCTTTCTGGCTTGCGTGTCGATATACAGCTTGAGCTTGGTTTTGAAAGAAACGTTCTCCTCAATGAGGAGCACGCCGCCGAGTCTGTCAGCCTTCTCGATGACCGTGACCTTATGGCCGCGCTCGGCAGCGATCAGCGCCGCCTCCATGCCTCCGATACCGCCGCCGATAACCACAACATTCCGCTTATGCACGGGCGGCGTATCATATTTGCACTCAAGCTCGCGCCCTGTGGTGGGATTGATCGCGCAGCCATACTGTCCGGTGGTAATCAGCTGGCTGAAACAGGTGTAGCAGCGCAGGCACTGGTTGATCTCGTCCGCCTTACCCATTCTCGCTTTGTTGGGCAGGTCCGGATCGGCAATAACGCCTCTGCCGATTTCGATGACGTCTACCAATCCGTCAGCAAGCGCTTTTTCCATCATCGCCGGATCGCTGAAGGAACCGACGGCCGCAACAGGGGTCTTGACATGCTTTTTGACCTCAGCAGCAAACTTCATGTTGACGCCATCCTCAAGGAACATGGACGGATGCATGACAACAAACGACTCAATGACCTCGTGATTGCCAACAGAGCAATGGATGATATCGCAGTGACCGTCAAGCTGCTTTGCGCACGCAACGCCATTTTCGATACCATAGCCGACAGAGTTGACCTCGGATGCGGACATTCTGAAGTCGATCATGAAATTCTTTCCGCAGACCTCTTTGATCCTGTCACAGACCATGACCGCAAACCGGCATCTGTTCTCCGCGCTGCCGCCCCATCGATCGGTACGGTGATTGGTAAGCGGGCTCATGAACTGATGAAGCAGCCAGCCATGGCCGCCGTGAAGAAGGACCATTTTGAATCCCGCAAGCTGAACGCGCTTTGCTGCCTGCGCGTAAAGCTCAATGGTATTCAGGATCTCCTCCTCGGGCATTTCCGGAAGAAACGCGCCGTTGAGACGCGCGCTCGCTTTGTCGCTGTCGGTCTTAATGACCGTGTCCGACGGTGCCCATACCTGATGCCCCTCGATATATGACTGACTGGAAAACATACCGGCGTGCATAAGCTCAATGGAGGCAATGGCACCGTGCTTATTGATCGCATCGGCAACTGTTGCAAGGTGGGACACACAGTCGTCGCTGTCGAGTTTGAGATATTTGGGGATATCCACACCGTGTACGGAATCGATGTACGCCTCACCCACATGTACAACGGCGCAGCCGCCGCGCGCCTTGCTCTCGTAGTATGCCATCAGGGGCTCGGTCGCGATATTCTCGACTGTAAGGTCACAGTAACCGGTAGGAGCTGCAAAGATCCGGTTGCGCAAAATAGTATTGCCCAGCCTAAGGGGCTTGAAAAGATTTGGATACTGGCATTCGTACATATCTATGATTTCCTTTCTTTCAATGGCGCGATCTGCTTCTGATTTCTTCCCGGGAAAAGTTAATTTATTGTCATTTGCTGTTCTGATTATAGCACCCCTGTTAAACGTTTGACAGTAAGACCTTTTTGTGCTCGTCACAACAAGTAGTTGTGGCAAATGCAAAAAGATAAGCTACCGGCAAAGAATCTGCCGGTAGCTTGCGCTGTAGAAATAATTATAGGCTTTGCCATGGAACATGCAGGCGATATTATAAGGCGTATATCACCATTTGCGGAAGCATTTGATCAATTCAGCCTCCTGTGCAGTCACGCCGTGACCTGCAGCAGTGCAAATGCAGATTGAAAATTCCCACACGTGCAGCTTATCCGGGACGATTCTGAGTCCCGGAAGTTCCAACGGGCGTTCCCCCGCATACACCCCTATTCCCAAATTTTTGCGGCACAGCTCCATCATCAGTTCCGTATCTGCAACAGTCACGTTTATATTGGGAAAGAAGCCTGCTTTGCGGCAGCGTTCGAGAAAGCTTGTGCGTCCTTTCCCCTCGTCTCCCATTGCGATAAAGCTGTCGTTTTTGAGCTGGCGCAGATCGAGTGATGCCTCTCCGGCAAGCGGATGCGCCTCACTAAGCATGAAATAAAGATTCATGTTATGCGTATGCTGTATGTTCAGCTTCTCTTTGTCTACCGGAACAACACAGAATCCGATATCAATGTCTCCTCTCACCAGCGCTTCATCAACCTCTGTATCTGCATACTCTCTGATTGAGATCCGGACGTTCGGATGGCTTTTCAGATAAGTCTCAAAGATTTCTGCCGGAAAATAATTCGCAATCCCGTTAGGGAAGCCAAGCGTTATACCATTTCTATCGCGGTTCTTTTCAGTATTGATTTCTGTAAGAACTTTCGTATAGTTGTTCACGAGATCCTCTGCATAGCGCTGAAGTATCACGCCGTAATTCGTCAGTGAAATGGAAGAATTCGTGCGCAGAAAGAGAGAAACACCTAATTCGTCCTCAAGGGTCTTTATACTCTTGCTGACCCCTTGCTGGCTGATGTACAGATTGCTCGCCGCCTTTGTAAAGCTCATCTGTTCACAGACTTCCACAAATGTCTCAAGCTGTCTGAAATCCACAAGCAATTCCCCCCTGGTCGATTACTATACAAAATATTATAACAAGCATTTCACTTCAATGCAATCCATGTCCTCCTGCGCACCATTTGTCTATGTCACGGCTTGGGAAAATGCAGTCGCACAGAGTGATTTATGAACAATTGCCCAGTGTTTTGGTGCATCGCAGGTGCAGCATCACAGAGCATTTTATAGCCGAAAGGAGCCCAATTTACTCCTAGATTTTTACAGCTTCAAAGCAAAGAAAAAACCCTGTAACCATTGGAATTACAGGGTTTTTGATGGAGCTAGTGATGTGACTCGAACACACGACCTGCTGATTACGAATCAGCTGCTCTACCAACTGAGCTACACTAGCGAATTTCTAACAGCTTGCACATTCTATCACAAGTCTCTGCGGATGTCAACACCAAAGTTCGATGATTACTAATTGTTTTCATGCATGAAAAAATGTTGTTTTTTTGCACGTTTTGTCGGTTATCTTCGATTCATGTCGCTTGTGCAGAATTTGCACTGTTACCCACCGCCGCAAACCCGCGTTGTTTCAGGCATTTGCGGATAGGGTGCAAATCAAAGTTCTTACATTTTCGTGACATTATGTTTACATAACATTCTATCGTCTTCGCCTTTGCTGTGAGTTATCAACATTTTCAACAGGGTTTTCAACACGCAAATATTCCAGTGTTTTCAACGCATTGCCGCTCTTTTGCACAAAACAGCCAAATCCGGAAACGGACTTTGTGGATTTTATAAACCGCAATTTTGTTACCATAATACAAATCTCTCGCGTGAGCGAGAGATTTGAAAAAAGGCTTGACAGATAAAATGCAGGATTTGCGCCGCCGGTGATGATTCAGAGCAGGCCGCTGTCGGCAAACGACACATAATCCTCGCCGCAGACGATGATATGGTCCGCCAGCGTGATTCCTACGAGCAAAAGTGCATCGCGCACACGCTTGGTCGTCAGCTCGTCCTCGCGCGACGGCAGCGCGTAGGCGTCGACGTGGTTGTGGCTGAGGATGACGGACACCGCCTTTTGCGACAGCGCCGTCTCGACAATGGTGCGCACGGACACCTCAGCGGCATTGACGACGCCGCGCCCGACCTCCCGGCAGCTGATGAGGCCGCCCTTGGCGTCCAGACACAGGAGGTAGACGACCTCGGCGCGCTCATACAGATACAGCGGCACGAGATACCGCCCCGCCTCCTCACTCGAGCGCAGGAGTTTCTGCTGGCGGCGCTTGGCCAGCTGATAGCGGCGGCTGACCTGCGGGACGAGCGTGAGCAGCGTCGCCACGTTCTCCCCCGCGCCGGGCACCTGCATCATGTCCTCAAAGCTTGCCTCAAAGACCGCATCAAGCGTGCCGAAATGGTCCAGCAGCGCGTGCGCGAGCTCATTGACGTCGCGCCGCGGCACAGCATAAAACAGCAGCAGCTCGAGCACGCTGTGGTCATCAAAATTATCGAGCCCGCAGCGCACGAAGCGCGCCTTCATGCGGGCGCGGTGCCCATCATGCGTGCCCATAGAACGGGACCTCGGAGATCTCCATGTTCGCCCACGCGTTGAGCTCGCTGCCCGCGTGCGCGCCGCGCAGGTACTCGTAGTACGCCTGGCAGCCGATCATGGCGGCATTGTCGCCGCAGAGCCTGAGCGGCGGGACGAACAGACGGATACCGGCCGCATCGCAGGCGGCCTGAAAATCACCGCGGATGCGGGAGTTTGCCGCGACACCGCCCGCCACGGCGAGCTTGTCATAGCCGAGCTCCCGGACCGCCGCCATCGTGCGCGGCACAAGGCTCTCGCTCATGGCACGGCAGAACGACGCCGCAAGCGACGCCTTATCAAGCGGCTCGCCCTTCTGCTCGGCCGTGTGGGCGAGGTTGATGACGGCTGTTTTCAGCCCGCTGAAGCTCATGTCATACGGGCAGCCGTCGACGTGGCCGGTCGGCAGCTTGTACTTGCGGTCGTCGCCGGTCTTGGACAGGTCGTCGATGGGCTTGCCGCCGGGATACGGCAGGCCGAGCACACGCGCGGTCTTGTCGAAGCACTCGCCGGCCGCGTCGTCGCGCGTCGCGCCGAGGATGCGCAGATCCGTATAGTCGCGCACGTCGCAGATGAGCGTGTTGCCGCCCGAGATGGCCAGACACACGAACGGCGGCTCAAGCTCCGGGTAGGCGATGTAGTTTGCCGCGATGTGGCCGCGGACATGGTGCACCGGGATGAGCGGCACACCGAGCGCAAGCGCGGCGGACTTGGCAAAGTTCACGCCGACGAGCAGCGCGCCGATGAGCCCCGGCGCACACGTGACGGCCACGGCGTCAATGTCGCCGCGGCTCAGACCGGTCACCTGCAGCGCACGGTCGGCGAGCTGGGAGATGACCTCCACGTGCGAGCGTGAGGCGATCTCGGGCACGACGCCGCCGTAGACGGCGTGCAGGTCGGCCTGCGAAAAGACCTGATCGGTCAGCACCTCGCGCCCGTCGCGCACGAGGGCGACGGCCGTTTCATCACAGGAAGATTCGATCGCAAGAATAATCATATTGTCTCCGCCTCTCTCCGGAACCAGGTCATGAGCAGTGCATCCTCGTCCGGTTTCTGATAGTAATTGCGGCGCTGACCGACGGTCTGAAACCCGTGCTTGCGGTACAGCGCGACGGCGGGCGCATTTGATGCGCGCACCTCCAGAGTCAAAAATGCGAGATCAAGCGCCGCCGCGCGCGCACACAGCGCCTCGAGCAGCGCATCCGCGATGCCCTGCCGCCGGTACTCCGGCGCGACGGCGACATTTCCGATGTCGCCCTCGTCGAGCACGTGCAGGAAGTTTGCGTAGCCGAGCACCGTCTCCTCCGCCGAGGCGATGAGAAACACGTGCCGGTCGTCCGGCAGCTGACTCGCCAGCTGCGCGCGTGTCCACGGCGTGGAAAAGCACGCGCACTCAAGTACCTCAAGCTGCGGCAGGTGCGCGCTGCACGCATCACAGATCGTGACGTCCATCAGTGCGCCTCCGCCCAGCTCGCGCCGATCTTTGCGTCCACGAGCAGCGGCACGCGGTAATCGACCACGTGCTCCATCTCATCGACGAGGATGTTCTTGACCGTCTCAGCCTCCTCCGCGGGGCACTCGACGATGAGCTCGTCGTGCACCTGCAGCAGCAACCGCGCCTGCAGCTTTTCCGCGCGCATCCGCGCGTCCACGCGCACCATGGCGGCCTTGATGATATCCGCCGCCGTGCCCTGAATGGGCATATTGAGCGCCACGCGCTCGCCAAAGCTGCGGAGGTTGAAATTCGACGATCTCAGCTCCGGCAGGTCGCGCCGGCGGCCGAAAAGCGTCGTGACGTAACCGTCGGCCTTCGCCTGCTCGACAATGCGCTTCATATAGTCGCGCACGCCGTGGTACTTGGCAAAATAGCTGTCCATATACGCCTTGGCCTCGCTCTGAAACACGCCGATATCCTGCGCGAGGCTGAAGGCCGAAATGCCGTAGACAATGCCGAAATTGACGGCCTTGGCGTGTGAGCGCTGCAGCGGCGTGACCTCGTCGAGCGGCACGCCGAACACCTGCGACGCCGTGACGGCGTGGATGTCCTCCCCGCTGCGGAAGGCGGCGATCATCGTCTCATCGTTTGCGATGTGCGCAAGCAGGCGCAGCTCGATCTGGCTGTAGTCCGCGTCCACGAGCACCCTGCCGGGCGAGGCCACGAACATCTTGCGGATCTGCGCGCCGAGCTCGCGGCGCACAGGGATATTCTGCAGGTTCGGCTCTGTCGACGACAGGCGCCCCGTCGCCGTGACGGTCATCTGGAAGTTCGTGTGGATGCGCCCGTCGGCGGAGATCTCCTTGAGCAGTCCGTCGGCATAGGTGGACTTGAGCTTTGTGAGCGTGCGGTAATCGAGGATCTGCTCGATGATCGGGTGCTTGCCGCGCAGCTTGTCGAGCACGGCGGCGTTCGTGCTCCAGCCGGTCTTGGTCTTTTTCCCGGCCGGAAGCATGAGCCGCTCGAACAAAACATTGCCGAGCTGCTTCGGCGACTGGATGTTGAACGGCTCGCCAGCGAGCGCCCAGATGCTCTGCTGAAGCTGCTCGATGCTGCTCGTAAGGCTCTCGCCGAAGTCGTACAGCGCCTTGCGGTCGACCAGAAAACCCGCCTGCTCCATGCGCGCCAGCACCGGGCACAGCGGCAGCTCAATGTCCGTGTAGAGCGGCAGCATGGCCTGTGCGTCCATTTTTTCGTGCAGCACCGGCTGCAGCGCCCAGACGCTCTGCACATCCGGCAGCTCCTCGCCAAGATACGTCTGCGCAAGGCGCGGGAGATCATAGTTCCCGGCCGTGGCGTCAAGCAGGTAGGCCGCCAGCGCCGTGTCGAACACGAACCCGTCCGTCGGCAGTCCCTCGTCGAGCAGCGCGCGCATGAGGTCTTTAATGTTGTGCCCCGCCTTGCGCACGCGGTCGGAAAACAGCAGGCGCAAAAATGCGTTATAATCATCGCCGAGCTGCTCCCATGAGAGCGCATAGCACGCCTTACCGTCGCAGAGCGTGAGCGTGTCGAGCCCGTCGGGCGCGAGCACCGCGACATAGGGCGCCGCCGTGACCGCCTGCTCAAGCGCGCGCAGCGCATCGTCGTCCGCCACGTCCACGGCCGGCAGCGCGCTCGACGGTGCGCCCGCGCCGTCCGCCGGCTGCAGCCCCCACTTTTCCGACAGCGACGTGAAGTTGAGCCGCCGGAACCAGTCGTACAGCTCCGGCTGATAGTCGTGATCCCAGACGGCCGACTCGAGCGCAAAGTCGATCGGCGCGTCCGTGCGGATGGTGGCAAGGTCGAACGAGAGCTGCGCGCTCTCGCGCCCCTCGGTGAGCTTTTTGCGCACACCGGGCTTGATGTCCAGCGCATCGAGGTCACGGTAAATGTCCGCCACCGTGCCGAAGCGCACGAGCAGATCCTTCGCCGTCTTTTCGCCGATGCCCGGCACGCCGGGGATGTTGTCGGAGCTGTCGCCCATGAGCGCCTTGAGGTCGATCATGCGGATAGGGTCAAAGCCGTACTCTTCACGAAAGCGCTCGGGCGTGTATTCGATCGTATCCGTCTGCCCCATGCGGGTCTTGACGTTAAAGACATGGGTGCTGTCGGTGATGAGCTGCAGGCTGTCCTTATCGCCGGTGACGACGTCGCACGTCCAACCGGCAGCCTCGCAGCGGCGCGCGACCGTGCCGAGCAGGTCGTCGGCCTCCCAGCCGGCCAGCTCCAGCCGCCGCACGCCCATATAGTCGAGTGTCTGCTTGAGCAGCGGCATCTGCACGGCGAGCTCCTCCGGCATGGGCTTGCGCTGCGCCTTGTAGAGCGCATACTGCTCATGGCGGAACGTGGGGGCGTGCACGTCAAACGCGACGCACACCGCCTGCGGCTGCGCCAGATCGAAAACGCGCTGGAACGTGCTCAGAAAGCCGTAGACCGCGTTCGTCGGCGTGCCGTCGGGCGCGTTGAGCATCCGGATGCCGTAAAAGGCGCGGTTGATGATGCTGTTGCCGTCGAGAATCATGAGTTTCATTCAGGTGTCCTCCTTGCGCGTCACTGGCCGCGCAGCTCAATGAGCCGGTCGCGCAGCACGGCGGCATACTCGTACTCGAGCATTTCGGCCGCCTTTTTCATCTGTGCCTCGAGCCGCGCGATCTCGGCGCGGCGCTCGGCCTCCGTCATCTTCACACCGTCGGCGCGCTTGGGCTTATCGACATCGCCGGAGATCTCGAGCAGCTCGCGCACGCCCTTGACGATCGTCCTGGGCACGATGCCGTGCGCTTGATTGTAGGCCGCCTGCTTGGCGCGGCGGCGGTTGGTCTCCATGATGGCCGCGTGCATGGCGGCCGTCTCCTTATCCGCGTACATGATGACCGTACCCTCGGCGTTGCGCGCCGCGCGGCCGATCGTCTGGATGAGGCTCGTCTCGCTGCGCAGAAAGCCCTCCTTGTCCGCGTCGAGGATCGCCACGAGCGACACCTCCGGCAGATCCAGTCCCTCGCGCAGGAGGTTGATGCCGACGAGCACGTCAAACGCACCCGTGCGCAGGTCGCGGATGATCTCCATGCGCTCGATCGCGCCGATGTCGTGGTGCA
>OFMC01001088.1_pt1 | contig 22984 bp, 18 predicted proteins | sample 1541271 | NCBI WGS metagenome assembly OFMC01 (sample SAMN04209252, study PRJEB22552) | human gut metagenome | biome: gut; material: feces | host: Homo sapiens | place: USA: Oklahoma | reverse complement strand
TATCTCAAGCAGGAATTCGGCGGCTTTGCCGTCCACCTGCTGCAGAAGTAAGGGAGGAACGAACGATGAAATTTTTGACTTTCGGTGAGATCATGCTGCGCCTGAAGGCGCCCGGACAGGAGTGCTTCTTCCAGTCCCCGATGCTCGAAGCGACCTTCGGCGGTGGCGAGGCCAACGTGGCCGTCTCCCTTGCCAACTACGGTGAGGACGCGGCGTTCCTGACCGTTCTGCCCGATAATGCCATTGCGGACGCCTGCAAGGCGGAGCTGCGCCGTTTCGACGTGGATACCAAGCGCATCGTCACCGGCGAGGGCCGCATGGGCATCTACTATCTCGAGGGCGGCGCGAACCAGCGCCCGAGCAAGGTCGTCTACGACCGTGCCTATTCTGCCATCGCGCTGGCCAAGCCCGGCGATATCGACTGGGACAAGGCCTTTGAGGGCGTGGAGTGGTTCCACATCACCGGCATCACGCCCGCCATCAGCGAGAGCGCGATGGAGCTTTCCGTTGCGTCTGTCAAGGAGGCAAAGAAGCGCGGCATCACCGTCTCCTGCGACCTCAACTACCGCAAGAACCTCTGGAAGTACGGCAAGAAGGCCAGCGAGGTCATGCGCGAGATCGCAAAGTATGTGGATGTCGCCATCGCCAACGAGGAAGACGTGCAGAAGTCTCTCGAGATCACCGTGGACGATGTGAACGTCGAGTCCGGCGAGCTGGACCGCGCAAAGTACAAGGCGCTCGGCGACAAGGTGCTCGCGGCGTATCCCGATATGAAGATGATTGCCATCACGCTGCGCGAGAGCCACAGTGCCGATTGGAACGGCTGGGCGGCCTGCCTGAACGACGGCAAGGACTTCTACGTTTCCAAGAAGTACGAGATTCGCGACATCGTGGACCGCGTCGGCGGCGGCGACAGCTTTGCCGGCGGCCTGCTCTACGGTCTCAACCACTATGAGGACAAGCAGTCCGCGCTGGAGTTTGCCGTGGCAGCGAGCTGCCTGAAGCACTCGGTCATCGGCGACTTCAACCGCGTGAATGTTTCCGACGTGACCAAGCTCATGGGCGGCGACGGCACCGGCAGAGTGCAGCGGTAAAGCGGATGAGCTGCTTTTACTGCGAAAAGGACGAGCGGCTGCTGGCGCTGATGACACCGCTGACTGAGCTTCAGTGGTCGGATGTTTATCTTTTCAACGACCAGAAGCACAAGGGACGCTGCGTCGTGGCGCTCAAGGGCCATCACGACGAGATGTTCGAGCTCGATGACGAGTAGCGCAGCGGTTTTTTTGCCGAGGTTTCCCTCATGGCGCACGCGATCGCGAACTACACGAAGGCGGATAAGATCAACTACGCGATCTACGGCGATATCGTTTCGCATTTCCATGTGCACCTCGTTCCGAAGCATCGGGACGGTTTGCAGTGGGGCGGACCCTTTACCGATACGCTGCCGAAGGTGACGCTGAGCGCGGAAGAATTCAAAGCGGTCGGCGACGGCCTTCTCAGCGAGCTGGAAAAGCTGAAAAAATGATAAAAAAATGGGATGTACCGTGCGGTACATCCCATTTTTTGTCGGTCAGGATCATTCCATATAGGCGCCCTTCATGGGGCTCACGGCATGCTCGGTATAACGCTTGAGCAGGCCTTTTTTGTATTTGGGCGGCTTTGCCTGCCAGCGCGCGCGGCGCGCGGCAAGAATGGCGTCGATCTCGCCAGGCGTTTTTTCCTCGCCCTTCACGCCGACGATCGCCAGCACGCGGCCGGGAACATCGATGCGGATCAGATCGCCCTCTTCCACCAGCGCGATCGGCCCGCCGACAGCAGCCTCGGGGCTGACGTGGCCGATGACCGGGCCGCGGCTTGCGCCGGAAAAGCGCCCGTCGGTGATGAGTGCGACGCTGGAAGCGAGTGCCGGGTCTGCGCAGATGGCCTCGCCGGTATAGAACATCTCGGGCATCCCGCTGCCGCGCGGGCCCTCGTAGCGGATAAAGACCGCGTCGCCGGGGCGGACGTCGCCGTGCAGCACGGCCGCGATGCACGCTTCCTCGCTGTCGTAGGGCTTTGCTCGCAGCGTGACCTGAAACATCTCTTTGGGGCAGGCGGTGTGCTTGATGACGCAGCCCTCGGGGGCGAGGTTGCCCTTGAGAATGGCGATGCTGCCGTCTGTGCCCTTGGCATTTTCAAACGTGCGGATGATATCGGTGCGCAGCGGCCTGCGGCTCAGATGTGCGGTTTTTTCGCGCAGCAGCTCGTCGCAGTGCTCGTAAAAACCGCTCTTTTTCAGCGCGTCCAGATTTTCGCCGAGCGTTTTCCCAGTCACCGTCATTGCGTCGAGGTGCAGCATGGAGCGGATCTCCTCCATCACGCGGGGGACGCCGCCGGCATAGTAAAAATACTGCGCGGGCCAGTCGCCGGAGGGACGGATGTTGAGCAGATAGTGCGCCCCGCGGTGCATCCGGTCGAAGGTGTCAGCATCGATCTCGATGCCGAATTCGTGCGCGATGGCGGGCAGGTGCATCGTCGCGTTGGTGGAGCCGGAGATCGCGGCATGGACCATGACGGCGTTTTCAAAGCTTTCTTTGGTCACGATGTCCTGCGCGCGGATGCCTTGCTCCAGCAGCTTGAGCAGCTGGACGCCCGCATCGTAAGCGGCCTTTTTCAGCTCCGGGGCGGTGGCGGGCATCAGCGCGGTGCCAGGCAGCATCAGCCCGAGGGCCTCGGCCATGATCTGCATGGTGGAGGCTGTGCCCATAAAGGAGCACGCGCCGCAGCTGGGGCAGGCGTTGTGCTTATAATAGCGCAGCTGCTGGCCGGAGATGACGCCGGTTTTTTCCCATGCGTCGAATTTGCCGATCTGCTCGAGCGTCAAGAGCTCGTTGATCGCGCAGGCGGGATCCTGCACGGTGTATTCCTCCGGCAGGGGATGGGCTTCCATGACGCCGCCAGTGACGACGATGGCGCTCATTTCCTTGAGCCGCCCGATGCTCATCAGCATGGCGGGAACGGCCTTGTCGCAGCTTGCGATGAATATGCCGCCGTCAAATCCGCTTGCGTTCGCCTGCGCCTCCACCAGATCGACGATGGCTTCACGGTGGGCGAGGGAGTAATTGATGCCGTCGTGTCCCTGTGCGATACCGTCGCACAGATCGGTGGCAAAATAGCGGGCGGCTTTGCCGCCGTGCTCGTTGACCGCCTGCACGGCCTGTCTTACAAATTGATCGAGATGCGCGCTGCCGGGATGGCTGTCGCCAAAGGTGCTCTCCACCATGATCTGGGGTTTGCTCAGATCATCAATCGTCCATCCCATGCCGATCTTCAGCGGATCGCTCTCTGGTGCAAGTGCGCGTACCTGCTGAGAATGTAATTCCATTATAGACCCCTCCCCGTACAATTTGTCATTTTGAAGCGAAAATCATCAGATGATTTCTTGACATATCATAACGAAGTATGCCGAGGCTGACAAGTAAAAATAGTGTGATTTTGCGCATCCGGAAGAGGAGAGCTTTTGAGACGCTGTGTGCCGGGGGGTGAAAGAGAGCAGATCATGCCGGTGTCAGTCGGCGTCGTCGGTGCAGTAAAAAACGTAACGCTCGGCGTGTTCAACAGTGAGAGACTCCAATACGAATCGCAACAATTTAGCGTAAGTGTTTGAGCGTATAAGGGAAGGGACGAATGGAACTGCTCTGCAGTACGGCTATGCAATACTACATCATCTGCAAGGTCAGGTGTAGTATGCGTAGTCCTGAGACAACAATAAAGCCGTGCGAGGACAATCGGACGAAATGGGTTCGACTCACAGAATAAGGAATTATTATAGCGAGGAGGGTTAGACGCTCGAAACATAAAAAATATACATTTCAGATAATAGGACGGGAAGTAGATCCGTCCTTAGAGAGAATTATTTCTTAGTGTCCGGCAGCAGCTTTTGCTTTATGATGAAATAGTAGGCTGTCAGAACAATCGTGCGAGGAGTATTCCCTTGAGTAAAATCAATGGCCTTCATCGTTTGAACTATATGGAACACTCCTACGAGTTTGAATTGTTTTCGATTTTTGGACATGACACCGCTAAGATCAAGAGTAGGCAGCGGGCTTCTGACGAAAAAGGCATGTCCTGTGCGGCAGCTAAAATTCAGCCTTATTTTCAGCCTTTCTGCATTGATACGAGATAAGATTACCTAACATGAGATGGCAATAAAATCGCATGACTTCCCCACATTATGGTACCGGTTGGCATAGGCAGGGACAATCTAAAACACCTTTTTGCCGGTTCGAGTCCTGTACCGCGCACCAGAAAAAACCTTGAAGCTTCAGTGGTTTCAAGGTTTTTTTATTGCCCTGAGGTGCCATTTACCCTTTATCGTACCCTTTATAAATTGAGAACATTTGTCATGAAGCCTTCCATATGCATTCCTCCCATCTGTGAATTGCAGCCGGAATCCATCTTTTTCTCATTGCCGATTCAATCTATTGGGTGACACGAACTCTATAACCGCCGTATACGCGGGCGAAAGGTGATGGATATTTACCGCAAACATACCGTTGCGGTAGGGGGCTGATTGTGGTATGATTCATCAAAAAGGCACAGGCCCGGCCTGTTTTCCCGCGTCCTGCGGCACAGGATAATAGGGAAGCGGAAACGGCGGGCGGGACCTTGAAAATTGACAAAACAGAAAGGATCACTTGACGATGAAACCCAAATTTGACGGCTACGCGGCGCAGTACGACGCCTGGTTTATGGAAAACGAAAACGTGTTCCAGAGCGAATTCCGCCTGTTTGAAAAGGCAATCGGCGATATTTCGGGGAAGCGCGTGCTCTCCGTCGGCTGCGGCAGCGGCCTGTTCGAGAGTATGATCGACTGCAAGAACATCGAGGGCGTTGAGCCCTCGCGCGACATGGGCGCGATCGCGCAGAAGCGCGGCATCAACGTCATCGCCTTCGGCGCGATCGAGGAGGTCGAGCTTGAGGAGAACGCCTACGACATCATCTATTTGAACGGCAGCTCCAGCTATATGGAGGACCTGACGCGCGCGTTCGACGTGTGCAAAAAGGCGCTCAAGCCGAACGGCAAGTTCATTTCGCTGGATGTGCCCAAGGAGAGCGCGTTCGGCTTCATGTACCTTCTCGCCAAGGCCGTTGGCACGTTCGACCACCCGTCCCTGCGCGGTGTCATGCCCAAACTGCCGTATCCGCTCGAGCTGTGCTGCGCGGGCGTGTGGCACTCGACCGAGGAAAAGGTCGACGCGCTCAAATCGCTCGGCTTCCACGATTTTGACTTCTACCAGACGCTCTTGAAGAACCCTATGTACACCAACGAGAGCGTGGAGGACGTCGTCCCCGGCTATCAGAGCGGCGGCTACGTCGCGCTCATCGCCCACAAATGAGCGGGGAGAACAGAGTGAAGCTCTCCGAGAGGATCTACGAGCGGGCAAAGGCGCTCTGGCCGCGGTATCTGACCCATCCGTTTGTGACGGAGATGGCGGACGGCACGCTGCCGAAGGAAAAGTTCCGCTGCTATATGGTGCAGGATTATCTGTACCTGCGGGATTACGTGAAAATTTTTGCGGCGATCCTTCAGAAAACCGACGACTTCGAGCAGATCCGCTTTTTGAGCGGGGAGATGGCGAACACGATCGACGAGACGTTCCGCACGCATCTTCCGTACATGAAGCGCCTCGGCGTCACGGAGGAGGAGATCGCCGATGCGCGCCCGCACATCGACAACAGCGCCTACAGCCATTACATGCTCTGCGAGGCGCAGGCGGGAGATGTGCTGACGGGGCTCGTGACGCTTTTGAACTGCTCGTGGAGCTATGCGTATATTGCCGAGCAGATGGTGGAGCGCTGCCCAAGCGCCCTGCACGATGAGAACTACGGCGCGTGGTTCGCGGGCTACGTTTCCGAGGAGTACCGGCAGACGAATCAGGCCTTGATCGACCGGATCGACGCGCTCGCCGAAGGGATCGACGAAAAGAAGGCGCAGCGGCTCTGCGAGATCTTCGAGAATTGCTGCCTTTTTGACCTGCGCTTCTGGGACATGGTCTACACGATGGGCGAGAACTGAACAGGAAAGAAAAGCCGGAGCAGCCTGAGCTGCTCCGGCTTTTTCATTGAAAAGAAAGGAAATTCACGGTTCCACGTTGGCGTGCTCCATCAGGTCGATGAGTACGCGGATGCCCTGCAAATACGAGCGGACGAGAAGACGCTCGTTCGTGCCGTGCACGCCGGAGGCGGCCTCCGCGGGCTCGGTCATAAACGGGCTGCACCGCAGGCACGTGTCGCAGATCTCCTCATAGCGGTGCGCGTCCGTCGCGCCCACGGCCATCGAGGGAATGAACACGGCTTCGGGATAGTAGCGCTGGAAGCTCTCGACCACTGTGCGGTAGCCGTAGCCGTCGCGCTTTGCGATGGCGGAGGGGTCGTTCGCTTGCAAAAAGCGCATCTCGACGCCCTTATCCTGTACGGCCTCACGGCAGTGGGCCATGACGCTCTCGACCGTGTCACCGTCCGCCAAGCGGAAGTTGATGACCGCGGTCATATCCTGCGGCATCACGTTGCACGCGGCGCTGCCGCCGCGGATCATCGTGGGCGCGATAGTGGTGGTGACAAACGGGAAGAGGTCGGGCGAGCTCATGCAGCAGGCCGCGATGGCGTCCGCGTTGCCCGCAACATCCTGCACGAGCGTTTTGAGCGGCTCCTGCGTGATATAGGGCGCGAGCGTTTCAAACGCGCCGGTCATGGCGCTGTTGAGGTGCACGGCAAACGGTGCGCGCGTGATGTCGGCGATCGCACCGGAGAGACGCCCAAGTGACGTGCCGCCGTAGGGGCGGCTCGAATGCCCGCCGATGCTGTGGACGGAGAGCTCCAAATCGGCATAGCCCTTTTCCATCAGCTGCACGCTGACAATGAACGTCTCCGGCGCGCCGAAGGCCGTGCCGGGCTCAATTTTGCAGCCGCCCTCGTCAAGAACGAATTCGAGCGTCACGCCCTGCGCCTTCAAATGCTCGGCGATGGCGAGCGCGCCTAAGTTGATGGTCTCCTCGTCGTCGCCGAAGGCGAGATACGCCGTGCGGGCAAAGGACTTGCCGCGGGCGAGCAGATATTCCGCGGCCTCCAGCACGCCGAAGACCTGCTCTTTGATGTCAAGCGTGCCGCGGCCCCAGATATAGCCGTCCGCGATGTCGCCGGAAAAGGCGGGATGCGTCCAGTCCTGCTCTGTGCCCTCAACAACGGGAACGACGTCCTGATGCGACATGTAGAGGCAGGGGCGCAGAGAAGCGTCGCTGCCGGGGATGGTGATGAGCACGGCGTGGTGGCCGATGCGCTCAAACGTGCCCACGCGCATGATGTTGGGGTAGCTTGCCTTGATGTGCGCGTGCAGCTTGTCGAACTCCGTGTAGTCCGTCCGGCTGTGGTCAAAGTAGTTGATGGTCTTGCACCGGATGGCGGCGGACAGGCGCGCAGCCGCGCCCTCGCCGTCCAAGTCGGGATAATTGCCCTCCAGGGCAAAAAAATCGGTCACTTTTTTCTGTATCATGCCATTTTATCCTCCAGATAGCGGCTGAGAAACTCACGCGTGCGCGGCTCCTTGGGGTTACCGAAGACCTCCTTGGGCGAGCCCTGCTCTAAGATAACCCCCTGATCCATGAAGACGACGCGGTCGCTCACTTCCTTGGCAAACGCCATCTCGTGCGTGACGACGACCATCGTCATGCCCTGCTGGGCGAGGTTTTTCATGACGTCCAGCACTTCGCCGACGATCTCGGGGTCGAGCGCGGAGGTCGGTTCATCGAAGAGCATGATCTCCGGTTCCATGCACAGCGCCCGCGCGATGGCGACGCGCTGCTTCTGTCCGCCGGAGAGGCGGCGGGAGTCGGCGTGGATGAAGTCGGCGAGGCCAACGGTCGTTAAGTGCTTGATGGCCGTGGCCTCGGCCTGCGTCTTGGGGATGTGCTTGACGTCCATGGGAGCGAGGGTGCAGTTGTCAAGCACGGACTTGTTGTTGAAGAGGTTGAAGCCCTGGAACACCATGCCGATCTTCTGGCGCAGGGCGTTCAGGTTGACCTTTAAGTCCATTAAATCCTGCCCGTCGAACCAGATGTGGCCCGAGTCGGCCTCTTCCAGTAAGTTGATGCAGCGCAGCAGCGTCGATTTGCCGGAGCCGGATGCGCCGATGATGCACACGACCTCTCCGCGGTTGACCTCAAGGTCAATGCCCTTGAGCACGTGCAGGTCGCCGAAGGACTTTTCGAGCTGTTCGATTTTGATGATGGGATCGTTCGTCATAGCGCCCTCCTGTCAGTTCGAGCTGGGAAGCCCCAGATCGACGGTTTGGTTGCCCTGGTGCCGCTTGGTGTTGTCCGGCGCGGTCATCTTTCCCGTGATGGCCTTGAGCAGGAGCGAAGAAAGATACGTGAGGAACAGGTAAACGATGGCGGCGATGAGGTAGCACTCGGTACCTTTATAATAAATACCGGCGACCGAGCGGGTCATGAACATCAGATCGGACACGCCGACGACGCAGAGAACGGACGAATCCTTGATGTTGATGATGAATTCGTTGCCGATGGCGGGAAGCGAGTTCTTGATGGCCTGCGGGAAGACGACCTTGCGCATGGCCTGCCAGTGCGTCATGCCGAGCGAGCGCGCGGCCTCCATCTGGCCCGCGTCCACGGCGAGGATGCCGCCGCGCAGCACCTCAGCGAGGTAAGCCGTGGAGTTGAGGGAAACGGTGACAAGACCTGCTAAGAACAGAGGCCAGACACGGTTGATGTCCGAAACGCTCATGCCCGTGCGCTTGAAGAGGCCGAACACGGCGTTATAAAGGATGAGCGACTGCACCATCATTGGCGTGCCGCGGATGACGAAGATATAGAAGCGGGAGAATTTGTTGGCAACGATCTTGAGGAACTTTACAAAGTCGTTGTCGCGTTTGTCGGGCTCCTGAATGCGGAGAAAGACCATGAGAAGCGCCAGCACGAACGCGATCGCCGTGCCGAAGAGCGCGAGGCGCACCGTGTACGAAATGCCGATGGCGAAGAGCGAGCGCTGGTTGTACGCCATGTAGGCCATCATGGAGAGCGTGTCGGTCGGGTTGCTGTCGGCATGGATGGCGGCGTTGATGATGTAGGCGAGCTTTAAAATGAAGCGGTCGAGCACCAGCAGCGCGCAGGCCGCGGCGTCGAGATACGAGAGGTAACGGCTGACGCGCACGATGAGGGGGCGCTTCATAATAGTGGAGCTGTAATTGTTCCAATAGGCCCACTTGACGAGCAGCGCCATGGCGCTCACGCCGAGGAAGAACCAGCAGATCGCCGCGAGCGCCGTGCCGAACACGGACTGCGCGGGGATGAAGCTGTACGGGCTGGGGGCGGAGTAGAACATGCCGAGACCCAGCAGGGCGATGAAACTTCCGCCTAAATAAACATAACGGTGATCCCGGGTGATGAAGTTCTTCCGGGGCGCGGTGGGTGCTGCCATGGTGTTTCCTCCTTTATGGTGCGAAGCGCGTTGTCTCTAGAGTGCTTCGCGTACCCGCCGCCGCGTGAAAAACGCGGCGGCGGTGCGTGGGATATTACTGGGGCTGGCCGTCGACGGCTGCCTGCCACATGGCGGCGCGGGCGTCGTCGTCGATGCCGGAAAGGATGGTGTTGATCTGATCAAGGAGTTCATTGTCGCTCTTGCGCAGACCCACGCAGGAGCCCTTGGCCGGCAGCGTGAAGCCGCTGCCCTCATCGAAGGTGACCAGGCGGAAGTTCGGGTTGGAAGCGAGGTAGCCCTGCGCGTTCTCAACGTTGATGACGATGGCGTCGCAGGTGCCCTGCTGCAGGCGGGAGATCATGTCGGGCACGCTGCCGACGGGGCTTAAGTGGTCGACGCCTTCGATCTGCTCGATGACATCGTCAAGCGCCGTGCCCTGCTGGCCGAGGACGGCCGCGCCGGAGAAGTCCTGAATGGAGGTGGCATTTAAGTACGGGGAATCGGCGAGCACCATCAGGCCGTAGGTGGTCTCACGGTAGGGCTCGGAGAAGTTGATGGATTCGCGGCGCTCGGCGGTGTCCATCATACCGGCGATGATGGCGTCGATCTGGCCCTGATTGAGCGCGTCGATCAGGCCGTCCCAGCTGAGCTTGACGATGACGAGCTCCTTGCCGAGGCCCTCTGCGATGGCCTTGGTGATCTGCACGTCGTAACCCTCGGCATACGTGCCGGCGACGTTTTCAACGGGGACGTTCGAGTCCGTCGCTTCGCTTTCCTGCCAGTTGTTGGGGGCGTAAGCGCACTCCATGCCGACGCGGAATTCGTTGCTTTCGTTCGTGGCGGTGTCCTGCTGTTCCTGCTGCTGATCGCTGCTGGGATCGTCGGCGGCCTGACTGCCGCAGGCGGTGAGTGCGAAGAGCATGATGGCCGCCAGCAGGAGGGCGGTAAAGGTTCTGAGCTTCATGGTGGTGGTTTCCTTTCTCGTGATGAGTTTGATTTTTTCAAAAACAGGGGAGTCCTGCTTTTTTCGGGTTTTCGCACTCCCGATGCAGACAAAAAACAAAGCCGTAAATGCTTTGTGAAGCATTTACGGCTGCAACTGTGCTGCAATCCGGCAAACCGGTCATCACCTTTTGGGGGGACAAACAGCTTGCCGACCTCGATAGCGCTCCACATACGTGACAGTCCGGCGGATGTTCTCCGACGAACCAGCGGCAAACGGCACAGGAACCGTTTCCACTTCGGCGGCATCCCCTTTCGCGCGCTCCGGCTTCCTGTGCCGGTGCGAACGCGCTACTTTTGTCAGCCGCGCCTCTATCTTCCCGACCTCGCGATCGGGCGTTTGAAATTGTTGGCGTTACCATACTCCCATGCTGGGAAAATGTCAATCCCTAATTTTCCACTTCTCCAAATTCTGAGAATCTTTTTACACGGAAGAATGGGTTCTTGTGAAATATTACCACAGCTTTCCTGCATGAATATCGGATATGACACAGCGGAATGTAAAAAAAGGGCCGGAGCATGATACCCCAGCCCGCTGAAAATTCATCTCAAAACTCGGCGACAACATCGTACCCACTGCCCGTCCAGATGGCGGGACGCGTTTCCAGCGTGTGCAGCGCGGTGACAAAATCGGGCAGCGTTGTGACCGTTTCGGGCAGCCATGTCACGTATTTTCCCACCTGCTCCGGCACGTGCGCGTCGCTCGCGCCGATGGCCTTGAGCCCCAGCTCGCGGCAGAAGCGCAGTGCCGTCCGGTTCTCCTCAAGCGGCGTGCTGCCGTTGAGGACCTCCACGCCGTCAAGACCGTGCACATCGCGCAGGTGCTCGCGCAGCCCGCGATTGTTGCTGCGAAAGGGGTGGCAGGAGACGCAGAAGCCGTCCTTTTCGCGCACCAGGTCGATAAAGTCCTGTGCGCCGACGCGCTGATCGGGGATGCCGTCGATGCCCCAGGCGGTGATATCGCCCCAGAGCGAGAAAAATTCCACGCCGACGAAGATGGGATAGCCGATCTCGCGGGAATAGGCCTCCGCGCGCTCGCGCAGGCCCATGCTGTCGTGGTCCGTGATGCAGATCGCGTCCAGCCCCTTTTGCCTGGCGATAGAGACGATCTCCTCCAGGTGGAGAAAGCTGTCGGTCGAGTAGGTGCATTCGTGCAGGTGCATATCAACAAGCATGGCGGTGTTACCCCTTTTCTCCGTGGCGGATGACCTTCAGCACGCTGCCGTCGTCCTTCCACACAATGTCGTTGAGGCCGAGAAATGACGCGATATAGTCGTTTGCAGGATGGCGGAAGACCTCCTCCGCCGAGCCGAGCTGCAAGAGCTCGCCCTCGCTCATCACGGCGATGGAGTCAGCCAGAATGAGCGCCTCCTCCTGATCGTGCGTGACGAAGACCATCGTGGTGCCGAGCTCGCGCTGCAGGCGCTTGAGCTCGCCGCGCATCCGCACGCGCAGCGCCGCGTCGAGGTTCGAGAGCGGCTCGTCAAGCAGGCAGAGCTTTGGCTCGACGATGAGCGCGCGGGCGAGTGCCACGCGCTGCTGCTGGCCGCCCGAGAGCTCGCCGATGCGCGCGTTCTCGCGCTCGGCAAGGCCGACGAGACTCAGGTACCGGCGGCCCTTTTCCTTTGCCTCCGCGCGGGAATAGCCGCGGAATTTGAGCCCGTAGGTCACGTTTTGCAGCACGCTCATGTGCGGGAACAGACCGTAGGACTGGAAGACGGTCGAAACCGGCCGCCGCTCGGGCGGGAGCGCGGTAATATCCTGTCTGTCGAGAAGCACTCTGCCGCCGTCGGGCTTGAGAAAGCCGCCGATCATGTTGAGCGTGGTCGTCTTGCCGCAGCCCGACGAGCCGAGAATGCACAAAAGTCCGCCCTCTTCCAGGCCGAGGGAGAGGTCATGCACGGCGTATTTGCCGTCAAACTGCTTGCTCAAGCGGTCAAGTTCGAGATACACGGCGATTTTCTCCTTTCCGGGTGATGAGGAAGGCGAGGCCTTCGACAAGAAGGACAATGACGGTGATGACGCTCGCGATCAGCGAGGCGAGGGCGTAATCGCCCTGATACACCGCGTCAAAGAGCTTGAAAACGGCCAGCTGACGCTTGGCGTCGATGAGAAAGATGATGGAGCCCGCCGTCGTCATGCTGCTCGTGAAGTTATAGACAAAGCAGCTCAAAAACGCGGGCCGCAGTGCGGGAAAGACCACATCGCGCAGCACAGCGAGCCGTCCCGCGCCAAGGTCGCGCGCCGAGCGCTCCTGCACTTCGGGTAGGAGCGCGAGCGACGCGGTGCAGATCTTCGTGGAGGTCGGCAGCTGCTTGAAGAGCATGTTGGCCAGCACGATGAGGGCTGTGCCCGTCAGCTTGAGCGGCGCGTGGTTGAACGCGAGAATGTAGCCGATGCCAAAGCACGTGCCCGGCAGCATATAGGGCAGCGTCGCAAGGCAGTCGAAAAGGCTGCGGCCGATAATGCGTCGGCGGTCCATGTAATAGGCGAAGAGCATCGCAAAAACCGTGCCGGCGATGGAGACGATGAGCGCGTATTCAACGCTTCGCAGCATCGTCGACGAACCGATGCGCCAGAGCTGATCCCAGTATTGCAGCGTGAAGGAGTAGACACCTTTCGTGCTCTTCAAAAAGCCCGAGAGGAACACGCAGTCGTATTGCAGCACGATCATTACGAAGAAAACGGTGCTCAGCGCGATCATGCCCCAGCCCATCGCGCCGCAGTGCGGCAGCGTGAGCCCGAGCCTGCCCTGCGAAGCGCGGCTGCCCTCGGTCAGCCTGTCCGAGCGGCGCATCAGCGCGCGGTAGACGAAAAAGAACACAATGGACGGGACGAGCAGGAACATGTTCATCGCCGAGGACTTTTCAAGGTCCGAGTATCCAACGACTTGCAGATAGATGTCCGCGGCCAGCGTGCTGAAGCGCCCGCCGATGATGATGGGCGTGCCGAAGTCCGCGAGCGAGCGGACGAACGAGAGCAGCAGGCACACGAGCGTCGCGGGCCGAATGAGCGGCAGGACAATATCGCGCAGAATGGCGCCGCCCGATGCGCCGAGGTCGCGCGCCGAGCGAAGGCTGCCCTCGTCCAGCTTTTCGAGGATGCCGGAGAGAAACATTGCGTTGAGCGGCACGAACGAGATCGACTGCATCAGGATGACGCCCCAGCGATTGTAGGGGTTCAGGCTCAGGTGCAGCAGGCGGTAGGTGATCCACCCGCGCCGCCCGTAGAGCTGGATATAGGCGAGCGACGAGACGAACGGCGGCGACACCATGGCGACGAGCATGATGATCATGCAGAGCGTCTTCTTCCACCCGCGCGCCGTGGCGCATACGAGCGCCGCTGAGAGCGAGAGGATAGTGGACAGCACTGCCGTAAAAACGCCGACAAACACGCTGTTGCGCAGGCTTTCGCCGTACTGGCGCAGAACGGTGGAGAACATTGCAAAGCTCACGCCGCCGTCCGCGCCGCGCAGGCTCCGCAGCGCGATGCACGCGATGGGCCAGAGAATGAACAGCAGCACGCTCCCGAGCAGGACAAGTAAGATCAGCCTGTCGGCCGCGTTTTCACATAGGGAAAAAAGGACATCGTGAGATGCCCTTTTTTCTGCATTTTTTTGGATCGTACCGGCGGACTTCATTTATTCCGCGGCAGCCTTGTCGCCCATCAGGGGCTCAAAGCGATCGAGGATCTCGGTGCGCTGGGAACCGAACAGGGACAGGTCCTCCGTCATGAGGAGCGTAGGATCATAGGACAGCTCAATGCCTTCGATGGAGGGCTTGATGACCTTGATGCCGTTCTTCTGCTCGATCTCGGCGAGCTGACGGAGATGATCGTCGCTGCTGAAGAGCCACTCGACGAAGTACTTGGCGGCGTCGACGTTTTCAGCGTTCTTGAACACGGCCACACCCTCGGGGACCCAGGGCATCCCGTCAGAGGGGTAAACGATGGTCAGGTCGTTCTCCTCGGCGGCCTGCTCGATGCTGGCGTCGATGTAGGAGATGCCGACAGCGAACTCACCGGAAGAGACCTTGTTCTTCGGGTCGGATCCGCGTTTGCCGTAGTAGGCAATGTTGCTGTTCAGAGCCTCGAAGTAGTCCCAGCCCTGATCGCCCTTGGCCTGCAGCAGCGCGTTGACCACGGCGTAGTTGGTGCCGGAGACGGCAGGGTTGGACATGACGATCTCGCCCTCATACTGGCTGTCGGTCAGGTCATCCCAGCTCTCGGGAGCGGTCAGACCCAGCTCCTCCATGAGAGAGTTGTTGAGCAGGAAGCCGACAATGGTGATGCCCTTGGAATACCAGTAACCCTCGGTATCCTTGTACTCGTCGCCGAGCTCGGCGGCCGCGTCAAAGGTGACGGGCTCAAGCAGGCCGTCGTCCTTGGCACTCATGAACGCGTCGATGCCGCCGCCGAACCACAGGTCAGCGGACGGGGTGCCGCCCTCGGCGCGGAGCTTGGAGAGCACCTCGCCGGAGGACATGGACAGGCATTCGACCTCCACGCCGGTGTCGGCGGTGAACGCGTCGAACAGGGGACCGTAGATGTCGCCGGTGGCGACGACCTTCATCGTGCCGGAGAGCTCGGGAGCGGTGTCCTGAGGCTCGTCGGGCGTCTGCGCGTCATCAGTCTTCGAGCCGCAGGCGACCAGAGAGAGCACCATCACGACGCAAAGCAGCAGAGAAAACAGCTTTTTCATAATTGACCTCTTTTCCAAATTTGCTAAAGAAATCCCCGCCGCTGTGCTGACAGTGGCGAGGACTATATTTTAGATAGAATAACGCAAAAAGTAAAATCAAAATTTGCACACGACTAAGGCGATTTCATCGAAAAAAACAATTATTTGGCAAACTGCGGATCAAGGACGGACAGCGCGTATGCCGCGTAGAGCGCCGCGCCGAGGGGGAGCGTTTCCTCGTCGATGTCGAAATCGCCGCGGTGGTTGGAGATGCAGGTGTGCGGCTTTTTGGGGTTTGCCGTGCCGAGGTAGACGTAAGCGCCCTTCGTTTGCAGCAGATACTCGGCAAAATCGTCCCCGCTGAGCGACAGCGCGCGGTTTGCCGTCGCGGGGATGCCGAGCACGTCGGCGACGCGCTCGACCTCCCCGCACACACCGGCGTCGTTCGTGAGCGGCGTGGCGAAGTCGTCCCATTCGACCTCTGCCGTGCCGCCGTAAAGGGCGGAGATGTGTGCGGCCGCGGCGTTGATCGTTTCGCGAAGGTGCGCGCGGCTCTCGGGCGAGAACATGCGCGTCGTGCCCTCGAGCACGGCGGTCTCGGCCACGGCGTTGTAGGCCGTGCCGGCGTTCAGCTTGCCCACGCCGATGAGCACCGGCTCGACCGGCGAGGTCATGCGCGTGACGATGGACTGGAGCGCGACGACGAGCTCGCTTGCGATATAGAGCGCGTCCACGCCGAGCTGCGGCGTGGAGACGTGCGCGCTTTTGCCGTGGATGCGGATGATAAAGTGGTCGACGCCCGCGTTGTTGGCCCCCGGCTTGACGCCGACGGTCCCCGCGGGAAGGTCGGACGCCGTGTGCAGCCCGAAGACGCGCTGTGCGCCATCCAGCATGCCCGCGGCGATGAGCGGCCTTGCGCCCTGACCGATCTCCTCGGCGGGCTGGAAGAGGAAGCGCACTTCGCCGCCAAAGTCCGCGCGGTGTGCGCTCAAAACCTTTGCCGCGCCGAGAAGACACGTCGTGTGCGCGTCGTGGCCGCAGGCGTGCATCATGCCCGGCGTTTGCGAGCGGTAGGACATGTCGTTCGTCTCCTGAATGGGTAAGGCGTCGATATCCGCGCGCAGCACGACAAGGCCGCTTCCATTGCCGTTGCCGGTCAAATGGCCGACAACGGCGGTCTCGCCGACGCGCTCGTGCGGGATGCCGCACCTGTCAAGCTCGCGCTCGATGCGCGCGGCAGTGTGGTATTCGTGCAGGCCGAGCTCGGGATCGCGGTGGAATTCCCGCCGCAGTGCGATGAGCTCGTCGCGAAGCTGCTGGCAATCTTCTCTCAGGGCGTTCATGGCGAATTTCCTTTCTTAACCCTTGGCAGGGATCTTTTCGCGCAGGGATTCGAGACGGTTCAGCGCGTCGGTGAGCGTTTCGTCCTTCTTGGCGAAGTGCAGGCGGATGAGGTGGTTGACCGGCTCGCGGAAGAAGCTCGAGCCCGGCACCGCGCCCACGCCGACCTTGCTTGCAAGGTCCTCGCAGAATTGAAGATCGCTCTCGTAGCCGAACTCCGAGATGTCGAGCATCACGTAGTAAGCGCCCTCGGGGTCATTGTGGACGATCTTGAGGTCGTCAAGGCCCTTTAAGAACAGGTCCTTTTTGTGCGTGTACTCGGCCTGCAGCGCGTCGTAGTAGTCCTGACCGAAGTTGAGACCGGGGATGATGGCCTCCTGTAGGGGCGCCGCCGCGCCGACGGTGAGGAAGTCGTGGACCTTCTTCGCGCGGTCGATGATCTCCGGCGGGGCGATGATGTAGCCAAGGCGCCAGCCGGTGATGGAATAGGTCTTGGAAAGCGACGAGCAGGACAGCGTGCGCTCCCACATGTCGGGCAGCGTCGCAAAATAGGTGTGCCGGTGCGGGGCGTAAATGATGTGCTCGTAGACCTCGTCGGTGATGACGTAGACGTCATATTTCTTGGCAAGACCCGCGATGATCTCAAGCTCCTCGCGCGTGAAGACCTTGCCGCAGGGGTTCGAGGGGTTGCACAGCACGAGCGCCTTGGGGTGCTGGCGGAATGCGTCCTCGAGCACTTCGGGGTCAAACGTGAACGACGGCGGCGTGAGCGGCACATAGATGGGCACCGCGCCGGAGAGGATCGTGTCGGCACTGTAATTTTCGTAGAACGGGGAGAAGATGACGACCTTGTCGCCGGGATTGGCGACGGTCATCATTGCGGCCATCATGGCCTCGGTGCTGCCGCAGGTGACGACGATCTCGCCGTTGGGGTCGATGTCGCGGCCCATGAAGTGGGACTGCTTCTTCGCCAGCGCCTCGCGGAAGTCCTGCGCGCCCCAGGTGATGGAGTATTGATGATAGTCCTCGTAGGCGACCTGAGAGAGGCGGTCGAGGATGGGCTTGGGCGGGTCGAAGTCGGGGAAGCCCTGGGAAAGATTCACCGCGCCGTACTGGTTGGAGATACGGGTCATGCGGCGGATGACGGAATCGGTAAAGCTCGCGGTGCGGTCAGAAAGTGCCTGCATTATTGTTTCCTCCTGTGAGATAAGATTTTCCGTTGTTCAAGATATGCTGCGGGTCGAGCGCCGTTTTGATGGCGTTCATGGCCTGTAAATTTCCCTTCGCCGTCTGGCGCAGGAAGTAGGGACGCTTCGATAGCCCGATGCCGTGCTCGCCGGAGGCGACGCCGCCGAGGCGATAGGCTTCGGCATAGGCCCTGTCCATGTTTTCGTGCAGCTCGCGCTGCCACGTTTCTTCATCCCGCTCGCCGCGCACGACGCACAGGTGCACATTGCCGTCGCCCGCGTGGCCGAAGCTGACCATCTGCATGCCGCTCCGGGCTTCCAAGCCGTTGATGAAGCGGATGAAGTCCGCCGTGCGGCTGATGGGCACGACGATATCGACCGGCTCCTGCTCGGAAACGGCCTCCACGGCCTTGACAAGCGCGCCGCGCACGCGCCAGATGTCAGCGCACTGCCGCGCGTCGGAGAGCTCGATAAAGTCGAGCGCGCCGTTTTGCAGCGCCAGAGAGCGCACGCGCGCGGCATTGGCCGTGACCTCTTCGCTTCTGCCGTCAAAGGTCAAGAGAATATAAGAGCCGGCGTCGGGGCGGGGATAAGAGACGCCGCAGAAGCGTTCGCCAAGCGCGACGACTTTGCGCTCCATGAATTCGACCGCCGTGGGGTTCGCGTTCGCGCGCAGGATGGTCAAAACGCTCTGGATGCCGGTTTTCAGGTCGGCATACGGCACAAGCACGCTGAGCGAGGCCTCGGGCTTGGGAACAAGGCGCAGCAGGCACTTTGTGATGACGGCGAGCGTACCCTCCGAGCCGATGAGAAGGTGCTTGAGCGAGAGTCCGCTCGCGTCCTTGACCTGCTTGCCGCCGACTTGCATCACCGTGCCGTCAGCGAGCACGACCTCGAGCCCGCGCACGTAGTCGCGCGTGACGCCGTACTTCACCGCGCGCATGCCGCCGGCGTTCGTGCTGATGTTGCCGCCGATGCTCGAGGCCTTTTCGCCGGGATCGGGCGGGTAGAACAGCCCGCGCGCTTCGACATAGGCCTGCAAGTCCTGCAAGAGCATACCGGGCTCGACCGTGACGGTCATCGTGTCCTCGTCGAGCTCGAGCACGCGGTCCATGCGGGAAAGGTCGAGGATGATGCCGCCCTCGAGCGGCACGGTAGAGCCGACAAGATTCGTCCCCGCGCCGCGCGGCGTGACGGGAACGCGGTGCTCGTGCGCGTAGCGCAGGAGCGCGCTCACTTCCTCGGTGGATAAGGGAAAGGCGAGCGCCTCGGCGCTGCCGTGGACGCGGCCGAGCACGTCGCTCTGGTATTCTGCGGGAATGTCCGCGCCGGAGAGCAGGCGGTTTTCGTCTGCAATGATGCGCCGCAGCGCGGAAAGATCAAGTGCCATAATAAATTCCTCCCGGAAAGGCGTACCGCCGTCCGCGCTCCCTGCGTTGCGGGAGCGCGGCGGCGGTCAGATGGTGTTTACTGATTGATCAAGTCCTGATCCCAGCCCACTGCGATGAAGTAACCGCCGAAGGTGTTGTTGAACACGTCCTCCGTCGCGCTGGACTGGAAGGCTTCGACGACCTTCTCATAGATGGCGGCGGTGTCGGGGTCTTCGACGTCAGCGGTGCGCGCGGCGATCAGATTCCAGTACTCCTCCACGTCGAGGACGCTGTCCTTGTAGATGGCCTCGTCGGTCTTGAGGCCAAAGTCGAGCGCGTAGTTGCCGTTCACGACCGCGGCGGCCACGTCGGGCAGGACGGAGGGGATGGTGTTGGCCTTGAGTTCTTCGATGGTGATGTTGACCTTGTAGCTCGTGATATCGTCAACGGTGGGGTTGAAGGCGGCGTTGGGGTCGAGCTCGATGAGGCCCGCGGCTTCGAGCACCTTGAGCGCGCGGCCGCCGTTGGTCAGATCGTCGGGAATGGCGACGACGTCACCGTCTTTGAGCTCGTCAACGGAACTGACCTTCTGGGAGTAGAGGTTCAGCGGGATGATGAAGGTGTTGCCGATGTTCTGGATCGCATAGCCGTAGTTGTCGATCTCGTTCTGGAGATAAATGCGGTGCTGGAAGGCGTTGAGGTCGATGTCGCCGTTGGCGAGCGCGTTGTTCGGGGTCACGTAGTCCGAGAACTGCACGATCTCGAGGTCGATGCCCTCGTCGGCGAGCGCGGCCTTCGCGCTCGCCCACAGGTCGTCATAGATGCCGCCGACCACGCCGAGCTTGACGGTCACGGTCTCGCCGGTCTGATTGTCGGTGTTGGCATCGCTGTTGTCGGCGGAGTCGTCGGCCTTGGAGCCGCAGGCGGTCAGCGCGAGGGCGAGCGTGGCGGCTGCAAGGGCGAGGGCAAAGAACTTTTTGAGCTTCATGGAAATATCCTCCGTTAAAATAATTTTTTGTAATGGGGTGGGTAGGGGCTGTATGGGGATCACATTAATGCGTGTTCTTTTTGACGATGCGTCCGCCGACAAATTCGATGACGCAGACGATGAGCACAAGGACGAGCACGGTGACGTTCGTGATGTCGGCCATGTTGCGGTCGTGGCCGTAGCGGATGGCGAAGTCGCCGAGGCCGCCCGCGCCGGCGACGCCGGCCATGGCCGTGAGGTTTAAGAGACTCACGATCGTGATGGTCGTGCCGCGCGCGATGGCCGCGATGCTCTCCTTGAGATACACGCGGAAGATGATCTCAAGCGGGCTCGAGCCCATCGAGAGCGCCGCCTCGATAAGGCCGCCGTCGAGCTCGGCGAGCGCACTTTCGACCTGACGGGTGAAAAACGGCACTGAGCCGAACACCAGCGGCACGATCGCACCGCGCACATAGAGCACCGTGCCGACCAGTGCGCGCGTGATGGGCATGACCCACGTCAGTAGGATGATAAACGGGATGGAGCGGAACAGGCTCACGAGCTTGTCGAGAATTTGGTAGACGACCTTGTTCTCCAAAATGCCGTTCGGCTTTGTCACCGTGAGCACCACGCCGAGCAGAAGCCCGAATACGAACGAGATGAGGCCCGACCAGAGCACCATGAGCATCGTGTCGCCGAGGGCCTTATAAAAGTCCGGCAGCTTGCTTGCAAGGTTCGGGGCAATGTTAACGATCAGCTCTTGCATCTTTGATGACCTCCACTCCGACATTTTTTTCGATCAGGTATTCGATCGCCTTCGTGATCTGCTTTCTCTCGCCGCTGATGATGGCGACCGTTCCGCCGATGGGGGAATCCTGCACGATGGTGATATCGGCGAAAATGATGTTGAGCGAGACGTTGAACATCTGCGACACGGCGGAGATGATCGGCTCGTTGACGTTGCGCTGAACATAGGACAGGCGGACGATGAGCTCGCCGGGCTGGAGACGCGTGACGGGGGAATCCTCGGCGATGAGCGCTTCGACCTTCTGGAGGTTCGAGGTCGTGTGGATGAAGCTCTTCGTGATGTCCTGCTTGGGCTCAGCGAAGACCGTGAAGACCTCGCCCTGCTCGACGACGCGGCCGTATTCCATGACGGCGACGCGGTCACAGATCTCCTTGACGACAGCCATCTCGTGCGTGATGAGCACGATCGTGATGCCGAGCGTTTCGTTGAGGTGCTTGAGAAGGTGCAGGATCGCCTTCGTTGTCTGCGGGTCGAGCGCGGAGGTCGCCTCGTCGCACAGAAGCACCTGTGGGTCGTTGGCAAGGGCGCGGGCGATGGCGACGCGCTGCTTCTGTCCGCCGGAGAGCTGGCTGGGGTAGGCGTCCGCCTTGTCGCCGATGCCGACGAGTTCCAAGAGCGTTGCGACCTTCTTCTGGATATCCTCCTTGCTCAGGCCGCTGCCCTTGAGCGGGTAGGCGACGTTTCCGGCCACCGTGCGCGACGGCATCAGATTGAAGTGCTGGAAGATCATGCCGATCTTCTTGCGCGCCGCGCGCAGGTCCTTGGCAGAGAGCGCCGTCAAGTCCTGTCCCGCGACGAAGACGCTGCCGGAGCTTGGCCGCTCCAAAAGGTTGATGCATCGCACGAGCGTGGACTTGCCCGCGCCCGAGAAGCCGATGATCCCGAAGATCTCGCCCGAGCCGATGGAGAGCGACACGTCGCGCACGGCGTGCACGGCCTTTTCGCCCGAGCCGAAGTCCTTGGAAATGTTCTTGAGTTCGATCAAGTGAATTCCTCCTCTGGATGAAAAAAGCGGGGAGCTTTACAGCTCCCCGCTTCAGGTTGGTTTCTCAGGTTCCTATCGAACCGGCGCGCAGCGTCAGATCAATGGGCGAAATGGCCTTCCTGTTTGCAATCGGTGGGCTGCAGGTGAACGCGAAAAAGCATGGGCATCGGCATCGCCATGTCCATGTACATGCACATCATCTTGGAAACAGAAATATACATCGTTCGCCTGCTCCTTTCCGAAAAATTTCCATCAACATATCAAGCTTATTGGTTTGATGGCATCATAGCACCATCCGGCCGGCGCTGTCAACCGAAAATTGCGGTTTTCAGGAAATTCCGGCGATGTTCACGAAATTCAGCGGGATCTGCGAGGAAATATGAGATGGCATGACAACGGCTGTGATCGCATCGCGGTCAGATGACATACTCGACGGTGCGCTCCTCCGTCAGCTCCATGCGCCGGTTTCTCAGCAGCACCGCCTCGCGCCCGTCCAGCGGGCCGAGGGCGTAGAGCGTCCGCGTCTCGCGCTCGAGATAGCTGACCGGGACGATCCGGTTATACGCGTCCGGGTGGTCCACCACCATTTGCAGCGTGGGGTCACCGAAGGGCTTCGCGCAGTAGTACGGGTCGAAAAGGCGCACCTCGTCGCCCTCGATCCCCGTGAGCAGCACATCGTGCCACCCCTCGAGGTCAAGCCGCGCCGCCGCGGCGCAGCGTATCGCGCAGGGGATTGTTCATCGGGATCGCCTTCAATATCAACGTAGTATGTAAGTGGGTTTATAGTGGCACAACCGCCGCCCGCTGTCAATGCCCGCGCGGGTTGCAATTTGCCGCGCTTTCCGCCATAATAGGGGCAAGAGAAAGGATGTGTCGCGTATGTCGCTGAAAAACGTCTATTGCCGGGCGTATCAGGTCTGCTTCGCCGTGGGGGCGCGGCTGCTGCCGTGGCGCAGGCCGGAATGCATCACCGGGCTGGGGAGCTTTGCGCGGGTACCGTCGCTGCTGGCCGAGCGCGGCGTGCGCAAGCCCCTGATCGTCGCGAGCCGCCGCCAGAGCCAGACCCCCGCGTTTCAGGAGATGCTGGGCCATCTCGCGGGCTGGTCGCTCTACACCGGCGTGACGGCCAATCCGCGCGTGGAGACGGTCGAGGCCATCGCCGCACAGTACCG
>OFMC01001086.1_pt1 | contig 23022 bp, 4 predicted proteins | sample 1541271 | NCBI WGS metagenome assembly OFMC01 (sample SAMN04209252, study PRJEB22552) | human gut metagenome | biome: gut; material: feces | host: Homo sapiens | place: USA: Oklahoma | reverse complement strand
ATGAATATAATTATGGTAGATTTAATACTCACATGGGTGATGATAGTAGAAGTCTATATTTAGTATCTAAACAAGAAGTTGGCGATGAACCTATATTAGTTCATAATAGTTATATTGATATCATGGTTAATGAATCTTATGAACTTATTAAATTTCTTGAATTTATTAAATATAAAGTGCGTAAGATATATATTCCTATTTATAGTGATAATATTAATAATCCTGTTGATTTAAGAGAACATCCTTATGCTGGAGATATACTTCGTATATTTAATGAAGATAATGATACTGATGATATAGATATTAATATTGATAAACTTAATGAATTTAATAAGTATAAAAAACCTTGGTATGAACTTACTCAATATAACTTTAATTATTTCCGTAATGCTATTAAAGAACATCCTAATACAGTAAGTGATAAACTTCGTAGAGTATATGGTAATTATTTTGTAGTTCGTTTTATATTTAATAATTCAGATAATAAGCGCATTGAATTTGAAAGTCTTGAATGTGCTCAAACTCAATTTAGAAAATTATGATACAGTATAGAGATAGACAAAGACAAAAAGCTTTTATTGGTGCTATTATTGGTGCAGCTGCTAGTATTGCTGGTGGTATAATTAAAGGCAATAAACAAAAGAAAGCTCAAGAAAAAGCCCAAGCTGAAGCTCAAGCTGCACAAGACCATAAAGATGCTTTACAAAATGCTCAAGCTTTAACTAGTGCTTATGCTAATCAAGATTATGTTGGTCAATATAATGATAAGCTTACTCTTAAATGTGGTGGTAGAGTTCGACGTAAAGCTGGTTTCGGTACTGAATTTGCTCAAGCTCTTCCTGGACTAGGTAGTCTTGCTAGTTCTATTACAGGAGTTCAAGGACTTGGTGAATTAGGTACTGCAATAGGTCAAGGTATTTCTGCTAATCAACAAATTAATGAAAATAAACGTATTGCTCAAGAAGCTGAACAGCGTAAACAACTTCAAGCTGGTCAACAGCAACTTAATATTACTTCTGATAAAATGATTAATCCAATGACTATGTATCAACGTTCTAGTTTTATTAATAAATATAAATGTGGTGGACGTAGAAAAGCATGGATTGGTGCTGCTATTGGTGCTGCTGGAAGTTTAATTGGTGGTATGTTTGGAAGTAAAGGACAACAACCAATTCAAGTTAAACAAGCTGACCAAGCTAGTTATAGTGCTCCTAAAACTGGTCTTGAACGTCCTGAATGGATTACTAATGGTACTGTTCAACAACCTGTTATGCCTCAATCAGTATATCGAGATAGGCTAAATGTATATCGCTGTGGCGGTCATAAACGCTAATCTTTTGCTCTCTGTTGAATTATTATATATAGGTATGAACTATTAATCGACTGATAGGCTATCGTTCAGCAGAGAGCCTTAAAATCAATCAAATTACAATTTCTCATTATATTATATAAAATGCCTAGAAAAGATAAAGTTATTCATATAAGTAATTTACCTAGTACATTTAGAGGTAATGTTACTCGTAATGGAAGATTTATTCAAAATGGTATTCCTCCACTTGGTGGAGCTTATGATAAAGTTGCTAAATCTACTGGTTTAATAAGACTTGGTAATGAATTTCTCTATAATGGTATAAATAATTTAGTATCTAAAGATAATAGAGAAAAATTAATGAATAATACTGCTGGTAGACTTATTAATTATGTTAAAGATTTTAATAAAGAATCTTTTCCTAGTGATGATGAACTTGGACCAACATTTCCATTTAATATTATTCAAACTACTAGAAGTAATGGAAAAAAGCTTCCTCAAAAGCAATATGCCGTTGGTGGTAAAATACCAAATGTAGTTGCTGGTGGTATTGCTCAACCTCTTGGTAATAATTTCTTTTATATGAATGGAAGAAAACATAGTCAAGGAGGTATTGATATTGGGCCTAGTGATAAAACTGGTATTGAAGTAGAAGGTGGTGAAGTAGTTGAAACTAATGGAAATGAACTTAAAGTTTATTCTGCACAACCTATTCTTAACGGTGCTAGTCCTGCTAAATTAGTTATGGGTGGAGCTAATCCTGATAAAGTATTTAAAGCTCAAGAAGATTTTAAAGATAGAAATAGAATTAATGATGATGGAACTAAATATAAAGAAGGTGGTAAAATTTATCAAGCACCTGATGAATATAAAAGACAAATCGCTGAAAGTGGTTCGATAATTATTGGTGGTTATCCTACAATAGCTGGTAATAGAAATTATAAATTTATTAAAGGTTTAACTAAAGCTTCTAGAATAGGTAGAACTGCTACTAATTTTATTAATTTAGGTAGACAAAAAATTTATGATTTAGCTAATAAAATTGATAATACTTGGATTAATCAAGGAATTAAAGAAGTTTATAGAACAACTATTGGTAAACATGGTAGTAATATTCCTAGAACTGTTGATTATATAAATAAAAATAATATAAATGAAAATAAAAAAGCTATGGGTGGATTAAGTAGAGATAAAGATTATGGTTCTAAAAAGAAACCTTATCCTAGTGTAGCTAAAAAAGATTTTGCTGGTGGACATAGAAGTTATCCTATTCCTACAAAAGCAGATGCTGTTGATGCTTTAAGACTAGCTGGACTTCACGGTAGAAGTGATGTTAAAGCTAAAGTTTATAATAAATATCCAGAACTTAGAAAGAAAGGTAATGTTGGATTAGTTGTTAGTATTAATGGTAATGTTAAGAATGGATTAATTCATTCTCCATCCTCTACGGGGGGTCTACGCGATAAATTTGCTGTTGGTGGAAATCGTATTAATCGTCATGGAAGAACTTGGGAATATGATGAACAAATTGGAGCTTATGTTCCTATAACTAATAGAACTATTAATAGAACTTCTGCTTATCCTATTAATAAATCTGCTAGAGGAGAAACTATTGTTGGCAGTGATTATACTTTTAGAAATGGAAGATGGTCTAAAAATAATAATGTAAATACTAATACTAATAAATCTAATATTGATAATGGAAATCGTCGTCCTCAATATTATGCAGAACGTAGACTTCCTTTATTTGAAGATGGTGCTGGTATTACTAGTGGTTTAGTTAGAGCTGGTTGGAGTCATGGAAATAACAAAGGTATTAGTACAAATAATACTAATATTCCAAGTTTATCTGAAACTAAATCTAGCGGGAAGACCCCCCGTAGAGGACGAAGTAAGTCAAGTCAATCAACTCAATCTATTCCTACTAAAACACCTCCTACTGCTGTTTATAATCGTAATCTACCAAAAGTAGAAGCTAGTATTCCTACTACTTTACCTGTTTCTACTAATATTCCTGCTAAAGGAACCACATCTTTTGATGGTAAAGGTCAAGGTAAATTTAAAAATCTTACTACTGCTGATTGGATTGGACTAGGTAGTAATGTAGCTGGTAGTTTAGCTAGCTATTTTGCTAGTAGAAGAGCTATTAATAAAATGAGAGGTCCAGGTCAACCTACTCTTATTAGTGCTAGTAAACTTAAAACTAAATATAATATTAATCCTCAACTTGATAGAATTAGAGAAGATAAATTTGAGGCTTATCGTGATATTGATTCTAATACTGCTAGTAGTCGTGTAAGTTTAGCTCGTAAACAACGAGTTCGTAATGCTGCTGGTCAAGCTGCTAATGAACTTTATGGTAATAAAGAAAATATAGAAACTAATCTTATTAATCAAGATAGACGTAATCAGCAAAGTGTTCGTCAATTTAATGCTCAACAATACAATCAATATATAGATAGAAAAGCAGCATTTGATAATGGTATTAGAGAAGCTAAAGTAACTAATATTAATAATTTATTTAGTGGAATTAATGCTGGTATTCAAGATATGATTAGTAGATATGAAAATCGTAAAGCTTTAAATAATACTATTGGTGCTATGAGAGCATCTGCTCCTAATGTAGATGATAGAATTATGCGGGATGCTGGAGTTGATTATGATGAATTTATTATTCGTAAACGTAGAAAACTTGGAGGAAAACAATCATGCCGATAAACTTTTATACTCCTACTTTTAGACAACAAGTTAATCCTATTGACTTAAATGTCTTAGCTAGAACTTATAATACTCTTGAACAAGGTCATCAACAAGCTATTCAAACTAAATCTCAAATTGATGCTCAACTTGCTCAATTAGATTTAAATGAAGCTGAAGATGCTTGGCGTCAAGAACAACTTAATAAAGTTCGTAATGCTCTTACCGAAAATATGCAATATGGTAATGCTTATTCTAGTCTTGATGATATAGTTGGAACTTATGGAGATATAACTTCAAGTCCGGGAATGATTGGTCGTTTACGTGCTCAACAAGATTATAAAGCATATATGAATAATCTTGATAAACGTACTGATTTATCTGAAGATTATAAGAATTATTATCGTGCTGTTAATAAATATAATTATCAAGATATAACTGATAAGAATGGTAATGTTATTGGTGGAAGTAAATGGACTCCTATTGATAAAGAAGTTTCTGAAATTCCTATGAATCAGATACTTAATCAAGCACTTCAATGGGCTGCTAAAGAACAAGGCGGCGGTAGTCAAACAAGATGGCTTGATGCTAATGGAAAAGTTACTGATGATATTACTAAATCTGTTACAGGAGAGATTTATTCTCATACTAAAGGTGATTGGCAAAGATTAAGTAAAGCTAAACTTGCTGAAGCCGTTAAAGCTGTTATTGAAAATACTCCTGGTGCTAAAGCTAGTCTTGAACAAGATTATAAGATTGCTAAATGGAAATATGACCAAAATGGAAGTAATCCCGATATAACAGATAAAAATGGTATTCTACTTACTCCTGAACAATATCTTGCTAAACGTATTGACCCTTTCTATAATGCTGCAACTTTTTATAATCAAAGTAGTAATACTACTTATGGTGAAGCATGGAAAGCTCAATTAGCTTTAGCTAAACAAGCTGGTTCTGGAAGTAGCGCTCAAAGAAAACAAGCTATTGATAATTTGACTTATAAAGGTACTCCTGTTCGTATTGATAATTTTATGCCTGCTCAAGCTCAAGCTGAAATTACTAGCAATAGACAATCAATAGCTGGATTACTTAGTAAATATAATCCTGATATTAATATTAATTTAAGTACTGCTAATCCAGATGATATTAGAACTAGTATAATGACTAATATTACTAATCCATCTGATAGAGCCTATGCTTTAAGTTATCTTAATGATATTATTGATAATCAAGAATATATTAATAATCTTAAAGTTGGTAAATCTCAAGATAGTATTGATGGATTTGATACATATAATTCTATTATTAGTTTAAGTGATTTACCTAGTAATAAATATTCAGATAGATATAGCAAATATGTTAATCAAATATTTGGAGATAGTTCTGCTATTAGACAATACTTTAATAATGATGATGTATATAATTCATTTATTAATGCTATTGGTGGAGAGAAAAAAGCTGCTAGTCTTGGAGTAAGATTTGGTTCTGATGGTAATGGTTATAGATATGCTGAATTACCTAAAGATTATCATAAATCTATTTATAGTTTTGGTAAAGCTGTTAAAGAAGCTGAAGATACTAGAAATCCTTTAAATGCTTTTCTTAATTCTGCTAAGACTAGATTTTTTGGTTACGGTGATAAATTTGTTCGAGTTGACTCTAATGGTGAAGAACATCATACTGGATTACCAACAGGCAATAAAGAACCTTATATTGGTTTAATTGATTATGTTGATTCTCTTAAATCTAAAAATGATGCTGTTCTTGATGGTGGTCAAATAACTTCTTCTACTATTGGTATATCTGCAATGACTCCTGAACTTGCTGAACTTAATTTTGTTATGAGTTCTAATCCAGAAGCTGCTAGTAAATATTCTGCTCAAAAGAAACAATTAGAAGAACAAGCTATGTCTGCTATTAAAGCCGGTATTGATTTAACTCAAGGAGAATCTTATATTACTAGTGAAAATGGAATATTTGAGCCTATGTCTTCTGAAGATAGAAAAGCTTATACAGCTTATCTTAGAAGTGCTAAAGAAAATGAAATTACTCCTACTATTGTTCGTGACCCAAAAACTGGTGATGTTGGAGTTCAAATTAATATTGCTGGTTATTACGATACAGAAGGTAAACTTAAAAGAGAACCTATTACTTTACTTGTAGGTAGTGGGGCTATTGATAGTTCTATTATTCAATCTTGGAATCAAGATACTAGTTGGAAAGCTGCTGGTAAAGTAGAAAATTATTATAATGCTAATAGACCTATTTCTCTTACTAATAATACTGCATTTACTGGAATTGATAAATTTAAATTAGTACCAAATGGTGAAGGTTTTAATTTAATTAATTCTACTAATAATCAAACTATTGGTTTAGTAAGTAAAGAAAATGCTGTTGATATTGTAGATAATTTATCTCAATGGGAACAAACTGTAACTGCTGTTAAAGCTGGTATGGCAGTAGATGAAAATGCTGTTAAAGCTATTCAACAAAATGTTGCTACTAAACTTGCCCAACTTAGTGGCAGTTCAGACCCTTATGTTATTCAATATTACTATGATGAATTAACTAATAATCTATATTAATATGGATGTATTAAAGTTTCTACAAGGTGGTAATAAAACACCTAATCCTGAATATAATCCTAAAACTAAAAAGGGGGCTATACAGCCTCCTACTTTAGTTGATTACAACCCTGGCGCTTCTATTAGTGACCAGGGTCGTAGTCGTTTATTTAGTCGTATTGCTGGACAATCATATAATCTTAATCAATATGATATAGATAAATATGCTCCTTATGATGTTTATGTTAATCCTGTTGATGACCCAGAAAAACTTGATAAAGAACGTGCTGTTAATCAAAGTAATTGGGAACAAGGATTAAGAATGATTGGGCAAATTGGTAATGAAATTACTGTTGGAACAGCTATTGGTTTTGCAGATTTAGCTGATGCTTTCTATAATATGGTTAGTAATAGTCCTAATGATTATCAATCTGAAATAAGTTCTGAACTTGAATCTTTAAAAGAATCTATTAATGAGCGTTTAGCTATATATAGAGAAAATCCTAATGCTGCTTTTGATATTGGAGATTTTGCTTGGTGGGCTAGCAATACTCCTAGTATAGCTAGTTCTTTAACTCTTATGGTTCCTAGTACCGGTCTTGCTAAAGGTGTTTCTTTATTAGGTAAAGGTATAAAGTTTAATAAATTAGCTAATAAAATGGCTAATGCTATTAATATGACACAAAAGAGTAGAGCAATTACTAGTAGAATAGCAGAAGCTACTGCTATTGGAGTTCCTTCTCGTTATCTTGAAAATTATCAAGAAGCTAGACAAACTTATAATGATATTGAAGATTATTCTAAAACTCAACTTGCTAATATGAATGATAAACAAAGAGAAGAGTTTTATAATAATAATCCTAAATATAAAGATATGTCTGATGAAGAAATAGCTAAAGATATTGCTAAAAATAGTGCTGATATTACTTTTGCTGAAGATTGGGCTAATGTTCTTTTTGACGTATGGCAAGTTTATAGTTTAAAGAACTTATGGAAAAATGCTTTAAGTGGTAATACAACTAGTTCTAGACTTAGAAATTTAAATACTGCATTTAATAGTAATATTGATGATGCCGCTGCAATTACTAATGCTTTAAGTAATAAAACTACTAAACAAGCTATTACTAGTACATTAAAAGATGTGGGTAATGATATTCTTCATGGTGTAAGAGCAGAATGGACTGAAGGGGCTGAAGAAGCTATTAATTATATAGCTAGTCAAGATGGTTTATATAATGGTAAAAAAGTATTTGATAAAGATATTCCTCAACAAACTATTAAAGATTATCTTCAAGACCCAATGTTATGGGAGCAAGCATTTTGGGGTGCTCTTGGTGGTGTTACTTTTAGTAGTGTTATGAATAAAGCTGGAGAGTTTATTAATAAACGTCTTGATAAAGATTGGACTTCTGCTGAAAAACAAAGAGAAAACGAAATTCTTGGTCGTACTGCTACTTTTCAAGCATATCAAGAAAGACTTAATAGTATTGCTAATGGTAAAAATCCATTTATAACTATTACTGATGAAAATGGTCAACAGGTTAATCCAGATATTATTACTGGTACTGAAGAAGAACTTCGTAATATAGCTGAAAAAGAATATATGGATAATATTATTATTAATTCTATGAACGCTGGTAATTTAGGACTTCTTGAAAGTTCTATTAATAGTAAAGAATTTAATGATAGTATTACTAATAAACTTGGATTACAACAACAAGATAGTAATGAACTTATTAATAGATTTAAAATTGAAATTAATAATCTTAAAAATGAATATAATACTACTTTAAATAAAGTTAATAGACTTGGTGGCGGATTTGAAGTTGGTCGTATTATAGCTACCCAAATGGTTCATGCTCGTAATCGTCAAGAAAATTATAATAATCTTCTTAATTGGGCTAATGATGTTTTAAATCAAGATATTACAAATAATCATATTGAAGATGTTGATATTAATTCTGCTAAGAATGGTATTTATCAACATATTATTGATAGTATTCAAAGAGATATTAAAACTATTCAAGATAACGCTGCAATTAATAATTCAGTTAAACAAGAACGTATTACTCAATTAAATGAACGATTAGATGCTATTAATAAACTTTATACACCTATTGATATTGAAAATAAAAATGATATTCAATCAGTTATTCAACTTCAAAAACAATATAATGAAGTATTTAAAGATTTAGCAGAAGTTGTTAATGCTGAGATTAATATTGAGGTTAATAAAAATCAACTTAATTTATCTGATAATAATATTAAATCTCGTATAACTTATCTTAATAACTTCTTTGATAATAGTCGTAAAAAGATTGTTAATAAAGCTATGGACGATTTACGTAATGCTTATAAACAATATGGTAAAGATTATGTTAATTCTGTTATTAAAGATGCTAATAATGGTAATAAACCAAATATAGATAAAATTATTCGAGATGCTTATGCTGCACTTGATTTAAGTTCTAAAGGTAATGAACATCTTAAAAATACAATAGAACAATTAGCTGAGATTGCTGAGATTGAAAACGATGTTAATAATACTCCTAAAGAGGAAGAAGTTGCTCCTGTTAATCCTGATGTTAATGAAGTTAATGAAACTGATGTAGATGATACTAACTCATCTCCATCCTCCACGGGGAGTATAGCGGAGCGAAGCGAAGCGGTTCCTAGTGAGCCTACTAATACTGAACAACCTCAATCTCAAACTGAACAAGCAATTTCTCAAGAACCTATTAGTACTCCTAAACCTGAAGTTACTAATACTTTACCAGATGATGAATTTGAACGCGGTCAAATAGGTACTGATTTAGTTTATGAAAGTATTGCTGATTTAGAAGATTCTCTTGGACATGAATCAACTAGTAGTGATTTACTTAATGCAAGACAATCTTTTATTGATAAACTTAGTCAAGCTGGATTTGAACAAACAGAAGCTACTGACATAGTTAATAATATTATTGATGGTCTTACAGGAGGTAGTTTATATAGTTCTGTTCAAGATGATAGTACTAGACGTTTATTACTTAATGCTACTTATGCTACTGTTACAGGTAATGAACGCAATATAGAAGCTGTTATGAATGATTTTGCTAATAGTGTTGATAGTGAAGGTAATACTAGAGGTAAAATTGTTAATGGTAAAGTCTATCTTAGTATTGGTCAATTAGTTGAATATATAGATAATATTACGGGTAATAAAATTATTAAAAATTATTTGTTTAATCAAATAAAAAACTATCTTTACGCCAGCACTAATAATCAAGGTAAATATCGTGCTACTGATGAATCAACTATTAAGAAACTTAATGCTAGACAATTTGTTCAATACGTTGACGGTATTGCTAAAGAACGTCTTGAAAGACTTCAAGTTGAACATACTAATAATGTTAATCTTAAGTATATAGTAGAGAATGAAAATGTTAAAGCATTTACTTCTATTAAACAAGGTGATTATCTAGAAACTGAATATGATAGTAAGCTTAGACGTATTAATATACTTGCTAATGGTACAATTATTGGTTATATAGGAGTTCCAAATATTGATAAGTTTGGTAATTATGATATGGTTAATCAAGGTTGGAAATATAATATTCATGCTGAAAATAGTCAAGTTATTTCTCCGTTTAAAGATGCTTTAATTAGTATTCTTGACGGTGACAGATTTGATGAAGAATTTATTGGTCATTTATATGAACTTGCCATTAAAGAAGAAGTTACAAATAAAGAACTTGATACTTTATTTAAAGAATTTGAAGTTAAATATCCTGATATTGTTAAAAACTTTACTACTCCTGTTGCAAGTTTTGATTTAGCTGGACATCTTGTTAATCTTACTAAATATATATTTAATCAACCTTATGAGAATAGTCATGAAGCTAGTATTAATCGTTGGTTTAATAATCTTCTTAATAGTTATGACCAAGCTATTACAATAGTAAAAGGTGATTTTAAAGGTAAGATTAGAGCTGTTAATGTTAAATATGGAGTTCTTAATACTATTGATGATGCTAATGGCGAATGGAATGATGTACAAGAAACAGTAGTTAATTATAATGAAGATGTTAATAAACTTGGTGTAGTTGTACAAGGTCAAGTATATCTTAATGGAGAAAGTAAACCAACTATTATTGAAAATCTTACTACTAATGGTATGCCTGTTATTAGTATTCCAAGTAGTGATGGTACTTCTCTATATGCTTTTTGTAAACAAGTTCCATTAAATAGTAATCTACTTAAAGGTGATGCTCGACGTATTATTAATTCTATTAAGAATGAAGTTAATAATCTTTGTAGAGATTATATTAGTGGTAAAATAAGTTTTGGTGAACTTAAACAAAGTCTTGGAGATATATTTGGAAATAATAAACTTATTAACGGAGATAGAAATACTGGACTTCAAATTAGTATTAATCCTACTAATATAGGCTTTTATGTTAAAGGTGCACATTTTAATGGTAAAGATTATGCTTTTACTATTAATTCTGATGCTGGTAATTATAAACGTAATATTATTATTAATTCTCCTTATGTTGTTAATAGTGCTTTTAAAATAGGTAAAAGTTATGGTATTAATGCTAGTACTATTGATGAATTAGATAATGCTCTTCGTCCTGTTATTGATGAAATGTTTAACTATGCCCAATTTGCTATTAGTAAAGATTTTATTAATGATAGTACAAAAACTAATGATAAAACTAATAAATATATTTATCGCGAAAATGGTAAAACTATTATAAATATTGATGGTAAAACTTATAGTTATAATAGTTATCAAGATTTTATTATTAGTAATGGTTTAGTTAGAACTAAATTAGCTAATACTAATACTAATGAAACTGCTGGTAATTGGCAAATAGATATTCATTCTAAACTCGATATTACTTATGAGCTTGAGGGTAGACCCCCCGTGGAGGATGGCGCAATACCTGAACAGCTATCAGAGTTCATGCTAGATGATACTCTTAATGCTATTAATTTTAATGCTTTTGAATCTGCTATAACTGCTAAGAATTTAACTCGTGGACTTAAAAAGTATTTTGCTAATGACCAAACTGCTATTGATTATATTGATTCTCTTAAAAAGATTGGTATTTTACCTAAAAATATTCAAGTTGTAGATAGTATTACTGATAATAATGGTAATCAAGTTAATGCTGTTTATCATCGTGATACAGATACTATTGAACTTAATAGTTCTGCTATTGCTGGTCAAAGAGTTTATCGAGTTGTTAATATTATACTTCATGAAAGTTTACATAGAAAACTTTATACTAAATATAATACTGAACAAGCTATTGCTTTAGTTAAACCTATTTATGATAAATTTAAAGCTTGGCTTGATACTCAAGATGATTCTACTAAAGAAAGACTTAAACCTTATCTATTTGAGAACTTTAATACAAGTGAAGCTCTTGAAGAATTTCTAGTTGAAAGTATTACTAGTAATGCTCTTATGACTGCACTTAATGAAATTAAATATGATAATAGAAAAGTTAATAAACGTAAGACTTTATTTAGTAGACTTCTTGAAGTTATTGCTGATATGTTAGGTATTAAGATTAATGAAGATAGTTTATTAGCTGCTGCTAGAGATGCTTATAAAGCTATTAGGAAAATGCCTAAAGAAAGTAATCAAGAGGCTATTCAGGGAACTTTTCAGTTTAAAGAAGAAACTGTTAGTACAGAACAAACTGAAAATCCTAATGAAGATAACAGTCAAGATTATAATTATAATAATGATAATCTTAATGATGGACTTGATATGTTTAGTAGTGTTGATGATGATATAGTGCTGAATATGGCTGAATTGACTAGCCGTTTACCAATAGACCAACAGTCCGAATTTGCCACTTTGCTTGACACAGGACGCATCAGTTTTAGCTGTATGTAGAATTAATCGAGCAAATATAAAAGTCGCTTAAAACGAAAGAAAACAGCCTCTATGACGATGTAATAAAATTTTACTTTACATTAGTCATAGAGGTATTACTATTAATGAATTTAAACTTAAATATAAACTTATGAGTTGTGGAAATATTAAACTTGTAGGATATAATAATCTTAATAATATTATTATTAAAGAACATGGTTCTAATAATGCTGATTATTATAGTCTTATAGCTATGGTTGAAGACCCAATCTTTAAGAAGATTGTAGCTGATAAAGGTATTAATGTTAAAACTTCTGGAAGACAAGCTTATAATGCTCTTCTTGAAGCTAGAGCTATTAAACTTCGTAATATGGACGATGTAGCTTCTGTTGCTGAAAAAGAAGAACGTGGTTTGTTTAGTACTATTAAAGCTAGAGATACAGCTATTACTTATATGGCTGATATTATGAATAAACTTAGTTTTAATTTTTTATATAATGGCGCTCCATTAAATTTTAATGAAATTAAAAAACGTACTAATGAAACTGTTATTAATGCTGGACTTAAACGCGCTAAGAAATTAGCTGGAAGTGATGAAGCTAGAAATAATGAACTTAATAGTTTTATTAATAATCCAAGTCCTGCTATTAAAATTAATGGTCTTGGTGCATTTCTTCGTAAATATGGTGATGCTCAAGATTTTAATTATGGTGCATTACTACGTTCATTAACTAATACTGAATTTAATGAAGCTCTTTTTAATAATAAAAATGTAGCTAAACTTATTAAACGAGATGAATTATATCAAACTACTGATTATGAAGAATTAGGCGGTTATCTTGATGAAACTTCTACTGAAGGTGATGAAAATAGTATAGATGATGGTATTGATTTAATGACTCAACTTTGGAATTTAAGTATTGGTGAAGTTAAAGATTTTAATAAACACGTAGAAGAAATTATTAAATATCATCTTGCAAGTTTACCTAAACTTACTGCTGCTTCTCAACTTGATAATGGAAGTTATCCTTTTGATACTAATAATGAATTAGGAGTTGTTACTTTTTCTGATGCTAATTACTTATCTAAAATATTATATGCTAGTGCTGATACTAGTAATGTAGATAATTTTATAGCTAGTCTTAAACGTATATCTGAAACTATTCCAAATTGTGAATGCTTAATTCAATTACATGATTTACTTAGCAAAAATAAAGTATTTGCTAATAAGTATATGATGGTGTTTAATAAACCTATTATATCTAAAATTGAAACTTATATTCAAACTGATTCTAATGGTAATAGTTATGTTCGTGCTCGTGTAACTAATCCTAATACTGATTCTCGTACTATTTTACAGAATACTTTTTATAATAATGTTAAGAATAATATTATTACTAATCGTGTTCCTACTGCTCGTGAAAAGTTTCGTATATATGATAGATATAAAAATACCCCTCATGCTAATCTTTATTTATATGATGCTTTTAAAGAAATATTTCCAGATATTAATCAAGCTAGTTTTAATTTAGCTATTGCTAAGATTGGTCGTGTAGCTATGGCTAATAATCTTATTAATTTTGCCAATGTTATTAATCGTACAGTTGAAAACTATAATAAATATGTAGAAGCGCTTAAAAAGGATAAAGGAACTAAAATGCCTGATAGTTTTATTAATAGAGGTGATACTTCTATTATATATCAAATGGCTGATGTTTTTAAAGATATTATTTATATTCCTGTTGAACTTAATTCTCGTAATCCCGAAGGTAATTTAAGTTCTGATGTTATTAATAGAAGTTTTATTACTAATATTGCTAAAATAATCAATGATGATAAATCTACTGTTGAAGAGCAAAACGCTATGGCTGAAGCTTATGCTAAACAAAAGTTTGCTAGTCATCAATATGATTATAGTAATTTACTTCTTGAACATAGAGATAGTAATGGTAATATAATTAATTATGGATTATTTAGAAGAGTTGGAAATGGAACTCCTAAACTTACTGAATATGCTCGTAGTATGTTTAAAACTTCTCTTCTTAATGGTATTAGCGAATTAGATAATAACAATAATGATTTATATCGTAGTATGAGTGATGGTGATTATTTAATTACTGCTATGGGATTATTTATGACTGATATTAATAATTCTGAAACTCCTACTGCTAATTATTTACTTCCTATACCTAGTGATGCTCCTAAAAACTTTACTATTACTGCTCCTAGATATAGTCTTGCTGGATTGCGTAGTCAACTAGAAGATGGAACTAAAATTATAAATAGAGAACATCCATTATTTAAACAGTATTATAATATAGTTATTCAAGAACTTACTAATATGGCTCAAGCTGTTAATGTAATGTTTAAGACTAATGCTAATGGTAATCCTATTTTAACTAATGGAGATTTTGAATTTAGTGATACTTATAATAATAAACCTGAACATTTTTATAATCAATATCATAAAGATGGAAAAGGTAATGTATTTATTACTAAAGATGGACATAAAGTTTTAGCTGGTAGAGTATTTAGTTTTAAACGTTTAGTTAGTAAAATTACTCCTAATAGTAATGGAGCGTTTAATGAACTAATTGGATATGGTAAGACTATTGACATCCTCTACGGGGGGTCTACACATGGGCTTAGCTATGTTAATAATCAAGTAGTTCTTAATGGAGAACAACGTGTTGCTCTTGAAGATGCTGTTGCTGATTGGTTAAATGAATATATAACTAATGGTTATAAAGAACTTAAAAATAAATATGGTACATTTATTGATGATAGGATTAATAATGAATCTTTAGCTGAATTTCTAGTTAATGATTATCTTGTTAGAGATAGTATGTACGATATGTATGGTGGTGACCAAAGTTTTTATAAGAATGGTCAAGCTATTCTAAAACGTATTAAAGAAGTACAAGCTAGTGGTAATCCTTTTGGTAATACTGATTTTACTAAAAATGATTTAGATATAGCTACTGATTTATATGATATAACTATCAAAGGTAATGCTGTTACTGTTCCTTATACTGTTAATGGAGTTACTAAACGTAAAAAAGTAGTTCTTCAAGATAAATTTAGGGGTGTTACCATTTATAATACTTTTAAAGCTTCTGATAAAGTTGTTATTGATAGACTCGATGACCAACTTAAAAAAGCTGGACTTGATAAAAAAGACAGAGAAAGAATACTAGAACCGTTTAAAGGAGGAGTTAATGCTAATGATGCTCAATCTTATATTACTCTTGAAGAATGGATTCGTCGTATTACTGCTGCTGGTGAATTAGATAAATATGCTGGACTTATTCAAAGTCTTACAGATGATACTCCAATAGATAAAATTGATTGGACTAAATTTGCTAATAAAGTTCAAATTCAAAAGAATTTCTATTATGATTTATATTATGATACTACTGTTGGTATTGAAGTTCCTAGACAAGTAAAGAATGCTGAGTTTGTTCTTATTCCTAAACTTATTAAAGGAACAGAACTTGAAAAAGTTTATAATATAATGACTAATAGAGGTATTCATCAAATTAATACTGTTGAAACTGTTAAAGTTGCACAACATAATCGAATGACACTTTGGAATAATGATGGTGTTTTAACTGATGAAGCTCTTAAAGAATTTGATAATAATGTATTTGATAATTCTGAACTATTTAGTTATAATTATCTTTATCGTCAACAAGAAGTTCCTCAACATATGGTTGATGCTAGTAATAAAGCTGCTATTCAGATTATGAAGAAAATGCTTGATAATCTTCCTAATCGAACTGAACTTAATGAACTTAAAGATAAAGTATTTAATAATTATGTAGCTAATATTAGAAATAGTTTTGAAAAAACTTGTGCTGAACTTGGTATTGGATTAGATGATAATGGTCATATTGATTTAAATTCTAATGGTACTATTAAAAATCTTAATCGTTTTGTATTTTTTGATAGATTTAAAGAAAATGCTCAACAACAAGGAGTTGAAAAAGCTCTTCTTGAGTTTTTTGATTTAGATAGTGCTGGATTTAATAATCTTCCTTTATTCTTATCTAATATTAATAGTAAACTTGAAAGTATTGCTAATAGTTATTTTAATACTAATATTACTAGGCAACTTATTAGTGGTTGGCATGCTGCTCAGTTATCTGATTTTGGTTTTAAAGTTGATAAACAAACTCAAACAGATAGTAAACTTCAATATAAAAAGATTGGAGAGGTTGATGGCACTCCTGTTTATTATACTGAAATTAAACTTCCTAGATGGAGTAGTAAACTTAAAGGATTAAATATTGAACAAGTTCCTGATAGCTTACGTACTATGATTGGTTATCGTATTCCTACTGAAGGTAAGCAATCTATATGTATTATGTATGTTAAGGAGTTTCTTCCAGATGCTTATGGTAGTACTGTTGTTGTTCCAGATGAATGGGTTACTCAAACTGGTTCTGACTTTGACGTTGATAGTGTTTATGGTATGTCTAAAACATTTAATCTTGTTAAAGGTGTTCCAACTGAAATTACTCATGCTAGATATACTAAAGATGAAGTAGGATATATTAATTATGTTAAAGATAATGTAGATAAAGCTAGTCGTAAAATTCTTGGTAAGACTTATAATAAACAAGGTAATATTAGAGCTTCTTTAAAAAATAGCGAAGATGCTATTAATGCTACTCTTGAAGGTTATAATGGTAATCTTAAAGTTGTTGAAAAAATTGCTAATGATGGTGGACTTAAGTCTTACGAATCATACTTAAAACTCCCCGTGGAGGATACAAGTAGTCAAGCTGCTAGAACTAATGCTATTATTCAATCATTTATTGATATACTTAATAATCCTGCTGCATTTGAAGAAAATACTACTACTTCTAATTTTGAAAATGTCAAAGAAGCTAATGAAACTTATGCAGAAATAGTAGGTGCTAATAAAACAACTGTTGCTCCTAGTGATTTCTTTACTCAACTTGATTGGTTTGATGCTGCTACTTCTGGTATTAAACTTAAAGGTATCAGTGTTAATCGAGATACTTTTATGAGTATTGGAAATGTTACTAAAGCTAATCATAGCGAAGGTATTAAAGTTATGTACAGTACTGATGTGATTAGTGAGCAAGAAGCTGTTAATAGATATGGTAAAGAAAATGTTGAAACTATTGGTAATAAACATATTCGTATTACTCATAAAAATTTTGGTTGGTCTGGAGATAATAAGAATGTTGATGGCTATTTGATTAATCCTTATAGTTCTCAGACTACTGCTCATATTCTCGATGCTATGAAAGAGGGGGCTATACATAATGAAAATACTTATACGTTTAATGCTTTCAAAACTATTGTTGACTTTGGAAGTAATTATGATACTGCTATTGGATTTATGTGGCAACCTGCTATTGATATACTAGTTCGTAAATGGAAAGAAACTAATAGTGTTCTTGCGGAAGGTACTAAAAATCCTCTTACTGAAGCTATTAGAGAAGTTGCTCATAATCTTGGTTTTGGTGAAAAAGTTAATTTTGCTGGACGTAAAAAGCTAATTGAAACTATCGATAAAAGTTATGGTGAAACTTTCAAGAAATTATTCAATTTAAGCGTTTCTGACGCATTTTCATCACCTGACCTTATATTTTCATCAGACGCATATAAATCTCGTCTTAGAGGGGAAATGAATGGCGTTCAGCAGGCTTTATTTGACCTTTATGTTCTAGCACAATTCAATCGGTTAAACTCAATTGGACAAGATATAAGTAATAATCTTAATATTCTTAGTGCTGATAAATATGGTGCTAAACAAAGTTTTTATGCTAGTGATAAAGTATTTAGAGATGCTAGAACTGTTATTGAAAATAGTAATATTTATGCTCCATCTTCTACGGGGGGTCAAACCTTGCTATTAGAGAGTGTATTTCCTGATATTAGTGGTGGTATAGATGCGTTTATTAAATCAGATATATCTAAAAGTAGTTATCCTAGTTTAGCTGCATTTTTACAAATGAGTACTGCTCTTAGTGTTAAAGCTACTCAACAAGTATTTGAAACTGCTAATCCTGTATTTATTGATTATGTATATAGAATAGCAGAATGGACTAAAGGTGGAATAATGACTGAAAAGTTATATAATGACTATAAAGATTATCTTATTAATAAACTAGAGGTAGGTAATAATGGTAGTTCTTATCTTAATTTACCTGTTACTGTTGTTAATGGTGATTTTGTTCATCCTAAATATATTAAAGAATATGGTACTGGACAATCTAGAGCTTTAGAAGTTGGACGAGTAAGTGGTACATTAGTTAATATTAAAACAGATGATGTTGTAGTTAAAAATATATTTGAGCCTACACAAACTGAAATTGATGTATTTGCTAGACTTACTCCTGCTCAGAAAGTTAATTGGATTAAACGTAATTTTAGTCAAGATGGTAGTGTATTTGAACATATTGAAATAGTTGCTAATGATGAAAGAAATAATCGTCGTAATGTAAATATTCAATATATTAATTACATACAAGGTGATATTACTAATGATGAAGCCCATAGATTGTTTGATAGAGCTTGGAATCATCCTAATCCTCTTATTAAACTTACAGCTCTTGATTTAGTTAAATATGCTTTTATTGTTGAAGGTCATAAATTTAGAACTAGAAATATTAGTAGACTTATAAGTAATACTCCCCTTAGAGGGTTGAGTGAGGGCGGAATAGCTATTGGAGATATAGCTATGAAAGGTATTAATAGTTATGGTTTTGTTGATAAAGATAATGTTGAAGATATAATTGGTTTTATTCGTAAGAATTATAATAGTTTTAATTGTCCTAGTTATACATTTAAAAGACTTACTAATAATAAAATTAATTATAGTCTAAAAAGAAGTGGTATTATTACTTTTAATGGTCAAGAAAATCTTGATAATGTAGGAATAATAAGAAATGGAGATGCTATTAATGTTATTAGAATTAATAGAAATTTATATATTAAAGGAACTTATGATGAAACTTTAGCTTATTATCCTATTGATAGACTTGAATCGTTTGAAACTTATAATAGTATTGAACCAAGTATTATAGCTAATAATAATATTCATAAACCGTTAGCCGTTCTTCTTTATAAAGGTCTTACTCAACAAGAAAAACGAGATAAATTTATTGATGGTATTAAAGATAATATTAAAGAAGCTGTAAATAAAGAGTATAAAGAAGTTCCTGAACTATATAGTAAGTATATTACTGATGAGTATTTCCAGCCTTTTATGAATACTCCTTTTGAGAATAATACTATATATACTATTAATGATAAATTTTATCTTAACATTAATGGAACTACTGCTATTAATTTAAGCGATGATTTAAAACAATATAAAGCTAAATATCCTAATATTGAAGATAGTAAACTTGGATTATTTATTAAAATTAATGAAAATGAAATAGATAGAGTTACAAGTAATACTGATAGATATAGTAGTGTTGATGACCAAACTCCTATTGGCAGATTTGCTAAAAATGCTAGTTTAGTTATTTCACGTGCTGTTCGTCATGGACAACCTGCTGCTCAAAATGTATTAAACGCTCTTAATAATGCTGAAATTAATTATCTTGATAGTAGTAGTCTTTCTGATAATTCTGAATTTTCATTATCAGTTATTGCTAATTATATAGATGTTGAAGCTAATAATATTCTTAATGATATTAATCGTTTTATTAAAATTGATGGTATCGATAAACCTATTAACGATAAAGATGTTATTAGTAAAGTTCTTAAAGATGAACAACTTCAAAATCGTTTCTTAGATGTTATTCTTAGTGCTAATACATTTAAGAATAAATACAAACTTATTAGCGAAATTGATATTGATAGTACAAATCTTGATGATAAAACTAAAGAGAATATTAGAAAGATTCAAAAATTAGTTAATCAAGTTGATTCTAATACTACTGTATATTCTGCTAGAAAAGATTGGTTTGAAAGATGGATTCAATTACGTACTACTAATCCTAATTATATAAGTGGTCTTATGAAAGAATTTGATGCTTATGGTGATACTGGATTTATGGATTATTGGATACAAGATATTCGTGCTAATCGTAACTTTGTATTGCAGAATATACTTAAAGATGTAATGGGTACTGTTGAAGAAGCCCGTCTTAATGGTATTAAAGAATCTAATGACTTTAAAAACTATCTTAAAGAACTTAAATCCAGAGCTGCTAAAGATGGTAAATCTGTTAGTCTTGATAGTATAATTGATGATGATGGTAGATTAATTCAACCTAATAATCCTATTTGGGAAGAAAAGATGAAGAAATATAGAGATGCTGCCATTGAAGCTGAACAAAAATTTGGTATTAATAGTGTTGAACATCTTATTGCTTTATCTAATAAAGCTAAATTTATTGATATGACTACTATTCATCATCTTAAACCAATTACAGTTCAAGATGAAGATGGTAATGATGTTACTATTGAATATTCTACTTATATTATAAATCTTGAAAGAAGTCTTCTTGGTCTTAAAAAAGGAGATGATGGTATTCCTAAAGAATTTGCTGAATATAAAAGACTTAATAGTAGAATACGAGATATTCTAAGTCAAGCTACTGATAATGTTACTACACAAAGTCAAGATGAAGAACTTGGACGTATCTATGCTCAAATGGATAGTCTTACTAGTCTTTATGATGAAGATGGTAATAAAAAGATTGGTCATGACTTGAATGTAGCTGAAAGACTTCGTGCTTATCAAACTAATATTCGTAAAGTTAAAGAAATGTTCTATGATAAGCAAGCTAAAGAAGGATTTGATTCTAAACTTAAAGAACAGCTTTCTATTATTAGTAAATATGAAAGTCAACGTGATGCTAATGGTAATCTTCTTATTAGTATGGAAGAACTTATGAAAGTTCCTGAATATCGTGAAGCTAAAGAATGGATTCGTAAGAATACTAGATATATTCTTGATATTAAAGATATAGAAGATTTAAATTGGGCGTTTGAAGAACTTAAAGATGCTAATAAAGGTAATAGTGTTCTTAATCTTGCTATTAAAGAATTTCAAGCTAAAGATGAATTTAATGTAGTTGATGGACGTAAAATACCTGAAGAACGTGCAGCTCTTATAAAAGCTGAAACAGTTAGAAAATATAAATATACTAAAGGTAATGGTATGCCTTATGTTGGTATTATTCGTTCTGCTGAAGATGAACTAAGAATTTATCGTGCTGATTTCTATAATTATCTTACTGGTAATAAATCAAAGAGTGAAGAAGAAATTAATGTAGGAGAAGCTATTAATAAAATACTTGAAAAATATTTTGATAATGCTACTAGAACTCTTAATACTGCTGATATTAGTCAAGAAGATTTAGAACAACTCAAGACTGGTTTTGAAGTATTTAATGAAATTACTAGAGGTGAAAAGAGTACTGATAAAGATAAAGCAAAACGTGTTGCTGAATTTATTGAAAGTGAATGTGATGTTACTTATAATTGGAAGCAATATGAACTTGATAAAAATAGAGCTTTTGCTAAAGGTAAAAAGTATTATGATAAATGGCTAGAAGTATTTAGTGAACAAGTTGAAGAAAATGGAACTATTGCAGAAAGACCTAATCGAACTATTTATGGTATTATTAAACCTAAAGATTTAGATAAATGGACTGATATTGATAGAACTGCTGCAATTAATATTCTTCAAAAGAGAACTAGAGAAACTACTACTCAATATTACTATATAAAAGAAAGAGAAGTTCTTGACAAATATGGTATTGATAGTGTTGAATATAAACAATGGTATAGAGATAATCATTATTTTGACCCATATACTCGTACTATTAAACCTATTCGTATTTGGACTACTATGCAAATGATTAAAGATGATGGTTCAGCTGTTGTTGGTAATTATGAACCACGTATTAATCAAATGTATATTACTCCTAAAGAAGAACTTGTTAATCCAGAATATAGTAGTTTTGTTAATAAGTACAAAGTAGGAACAGGATATGATAATCCTAATTATACTAGTCTTAATGAGTATCAACTTGAACTTATGAATAAAGTAAATGAACTTATGAAAAAGTATTGTTTTACTAATAGTAATAAGCGATATGTTGATATGGGTTATCTTCCAGCTTTACCTAAATCTAAAGATATGACTGTTAAAGATTACTTTGAACAAGCTCTTAGTTTTCTTGGTTGGACAGCCAATGTTCCTAATAATACTAGTTGGAGAAATAATGAAGATTTAACTTTTGATAAAGATTATGATATTCCTAATCCTAGATTAGTTCAGTTAGTTAATAAAGATACTCAACAACTTCCTACTATACCTAAATTTAAAGAACCTAATGAAAGTGATGAAGAATTTAGTAAACGTAAAGCTGCTGCTATTAAAGCTAGAGATGAGATTATTGAAAAGAATAATAAAATTCATAATGATATTCTTAATCGTAATTGGGAAGAAGTATTTAATAGTTTCTTAATTGAAAGTAATAGATATAATGCTATTAAAACAGTTAAAAATCTTCTTTATACTGCTGACCAAATTATTACTAGTAATACCGCTTATGATATAAATTATAAAGGTA